>Ga0105099_10000574_pt1 | contig 24877 bp, 42 predicted proteins | sample PPLLak3cmMay2015_2_FD_79138 | JGI IMG/M metagenome (GOLD analysis project Ga0105099, IMG submission 79138) | Freshwater sediment microbial communities from Prairie Pothole Lake near Jamestown, North Dakota, USA - PPLs Lake P8 Core (1) Depth... | ecosystem: Environmental > Aquatic > Freshwater >... | reverse complement strand
TGCCCACTTGTTCAAGATGTAAAAGAGAAGTGCCTTTTACAACAGATGAATCTATGATTTTTTATGAAGGAGAAAGTCTTTGTGGGGAATGTTATGAAAAACTTAAAAAACTAAAAGAGTAGTCCTTTCTTTGTGGGCGGCTAATATGGGTGGCAAGTAGCCGAAAGGCGAGGGCTGGAATTCCCAAGTGGCAACACCACTAACGCCTACAAAGAAGGGACTAACTCCCTTCCGCTACCAAAAGGGGCAACATCGTGCAAGTTGCCAAATATGGGGACTGGGAAGTTCTAAGTAATACACTTTTTAATAAATCAGGGACTTCCCTCCCTTTCCTCCCTTGTTATGAAAATACTTAAAAAAATAGCAGAGTTCTTCTCCTTCCATTGCCCTTATTGGAAGGAATGCGATTGCTACAGCAAGGACTCGGAGACCTGTAAATACGGGGACTCTTATTGTGGCAAGTTTAGAGAAAATAAAAAAGATGCCAAAAAACATAAAAGAGTTAGAAACTAAATTCTTAAAAGTTTTGACAACCAAAGAGCAAAGAGAGATAATTAAAGGTGCAATTAAACTGGTTGAGGATAGAGAGATGGTTAAAGAGGGCAGAGCATTAGAACTTATTTGCCTTGATTTCCTATCTGGTTATCCTCATCCAACAGAATATGGCGGAAAAAACTGAAAAATACTTTTGTTTTGATTGTGGAAAAGAGGTCTTAATCAAGACTGATTCTTTGGATAATGAAATCGTTGATGGCGTTATGCTTAAATATGAGCATGATGGTGAATCAATGTTTATTATTAAATGCAATTCCTGCTATGCCAAAAGCAAGGAGTTGACTAATTTCCAGGAATGCGAGGTCTATAGCCGTGTCGTTGGTTATCTTAGACCAGTTAAGCAATGGAACTTGGGCAAACAAGACGAGTATAAAGACCGTAAAAACTATGAAATTACTAAGACCCACAAAGTGCGACTTCATAAGTCAAAGATTCGCAGAAAATAAAGTTCCCTTTTATGCCCAAATGGGAATGAAAGGACACAATGGCGTGGACTTTGCCATGTATGGCGAGGAGATTATTTATTGGAATGGATTTGATGTGGAAGGCAAGGTTATTCAAACCAAAATCTATGATGACGGCTGTATGGGAGTCTCAGTTTTAATAACCGATAAGGATGGAAGTCTCTATTTGGCACGATTCCTTCATTTAAAGGCATTTCTGTGCGTTCCAGGGGCTATCCTTGGGGTAGCCAGTCCTATTGGGATTGGAGATAATACAGGGAAGTATACTACAGGCAAACATCTTCATTGGGATTTAATGCCAGTTAAGGTTGTAAACAATTCTTATGTGGCTTTAGACCCAAACAATGGTTATGCGGGTTGCATTGACCCTTTACCTTTTGTGAAAAATGAATATGTTATGGACATCTTAAAAGGATGGCAAAAACTCTTGGCACAAATGACAGAAATGCTTTTAAAAATGAAAAAAGCATTATTTACAAAGGTCGGTGAAGTTTAAAGTTGCGTAAAATTATGACATTAGATTTGACATTACCCCTTGCACTTTTGGGAATAATCGTTTTGACCCAGATTTGTAAGAGGTGGATAAGTCCTAAGTTTGGCAAAACAGGAGTCCAATTATTTATTGCCGCAGTTTCATTCTTGGTTGCTGGTATCTTTATCAGCAAAACATGGTTAACGGCAGACACATTGGCTGTTTTGGCTACATTGTGGGTTGGTGCAAACGGTATTTACCAAATTATCGGCAAACCAATCTTTGATGAATTAGGTGCATTAGTGGAGAAGAAATAAAATGAAGTTATTTTTTACATAGGAGTCCTATTGTGCTTGGTGCTGAATGCCACAGCAGCGATTGGTCAGGACAATAGTGAAACTCTTACAAAACCGACTGACGAAGTTCGGACATTGATACTGGTAAACGACAATAGTGTAAGAGGAATGAGTAATATCTGCACTGAGGAAGAAATAGAATTTGGGGAGATAATTAAAAGCGAAGACATAAACGAAGTCCTGGATGAGTCAGTCAGATATGGGAATTTGATTAGGTGTCTGATTCAATGCGAAAGTGGCTACAACCCAAACGCAACTGGGGATAGTGGTCTGGCTTTTGGCATCCTTCAATTCCACAAGCCCACATTTGACACCTATTCAGAAAGATATAAAATGGAGTTGGACTATAGAAATCCAGTCCATCAGATAGTTCTTTGTGATTTAATGTTGCAGGAAGATTTCAAGAATGTCTCTCATTGGACATGTTGGAATTCTTGCAAAGGAAAATAGATTTTAAATAACGCTGGACACCCCTGTGCGAACCATTTCTTTAAAACCACTTAATAATTGAGAGATGAGTTTTTTAAAACTCTCTCTGATACTTTCTATCACTTTAGGTGTTTGGAATGACCAACGGCAGGGGATTGTCCCCGTTAGTTATGGCTCTCAACCTGGCTAAGGTTTTTCTTTTTCATATATTTACTCTTTACTTACTCATACCTTTTCCCTTAGTCAGGTTAAGGGTCAGAACAAAAAACCCTTGACAAACATTTAAAAATTTGCTAAACTGTTAATAAGTCAGCATTATGAATTCGTGCTGATGAAACAAAATGTTTACCAGGCATAAACAAGTCAGTAGGAGAAATCCTATTGGCAATCTTAACAATTTCATCTCGGCTTTTCGTGCTGACTTGAATTGTGCTTGGTTCGAATTCGGCAAATCAACCCTTCGTTAAGAGGGGTTTTTGCGTTCCTTGGGGGTGCCGATGAAGTTTGCGGTGTCGGTAATAAAAACTTAACGGAATGGACATAATGCTATTTCTATTGTGTCTGTTCCCGCACTAAGAAACCGCCTCCTTAAGAGTATCTTTAGATTTTTTAATGTCCTTGGCTTCGGCAGAGGGTGAATTATTCGCCTCAAAGTCAGGGAATGGCGGTAAAGAGACATCTCTCGCTTATTTTTTTCTAAAGATATCTCGGTAGGTTTGAAGGGTGGCATTAGCCATGAAACTATCCTGCCAATTTTCTTTTTTGCTTTAAAAGTTTCTGCAGTAGTTCTTTCTTATTAGAAGTTTAAGCAATCCTTAAAGAAAAAAGTATAAGGGAGTTTTTTTATTCCCTCTAACAAACACTAAACATGAAAACAAAGACACTTGGAGAGCAAATTTATAGTATTTTAGTAGCATTAAACTCTGATGAATATGATAATTGTGGAAATGAAAAAGAAAGAAGGGGAATGAAAGAATGGAGGTCAAAAGTTTTAGGAAAGGATTATCATTGTTGCCAAAAATGCGGAGAAAAAAGAAAAAAACTTGAAGGTCATCATGTCTTTAATTGGAAAGATAATCCAGAAATAAGAAGGGATAAGTATAATGGGGTAATTCTTTGTAAAAATTGTCATTTATTATTTCATAAAACTTATGGAAAGAGACATACGACAAGAGAACAGTTAGATGAGTTTTTAATGGGGGATTCTTTAAAAGAAAAACTTAATAGATTAACTAATACAATATGAAAACATTAGATTACCTTCTAATTGCATCAATACTCTTTGGTGTATTTTTAATTGGATGGCTTATAGGGATGCTGAAATAGTTTTCCACAACACTGAATCCTTGACTTATATCCTTGACGGATTATAATGGAATAAAGGTCGGAAATAAAAAAAATAAAAATATGAAATCTTTAAAAGAATTAAGAGAACTTCAGGATAAGTTAGATGCTGAAACAGTTGTCTGTCCTCATTGCGGTCAGGAGTCCCCTTGGGGTTTTATTGAGGAATGGGGTTCTTGTGGAGATTGTGTCGCAAAAGAAATGCACAAGGATGACAACGAAAGGTTTAAAGATGCCTTTGGGGATGAAGATGAGGATTCTTTAGAAGATTCAGAAGAATTATGAACTACGAAAAAAAGGAATGGGTCAGGGGTAAGTTTGCCTTAAAGTGCAAAAATTGTGGAAAGAAGTGGTTGGTTGGGGATAGAGACAGAAGCAAGAGAGAAAGAAAGAATTGGTTTTGTCCAGATTGCACCAAAGAGGTTGAGAGTTTAATTGGTTATGCTTTTAAAGAGGGGGTTTTGAGTTGGGATGACGAGATGACTTGGGATGAAAAGGTTGATTATTATAATAAATCAATGGCTTATGACGAAAAAGAAGATTGAGCATTTGTGCAAGTATTGTTATCTTCCTCTTAAAAGGGGTCAATGGGGAATAGGGTATTGTTTAGACTGCAGTGAGGAAAAGTTTATTTCCAATGCTAAAGAGTATTGTGTTGTTTGCGGAGAGAAAATTAAAAACACTACAAATTTAATAACAAGAATTCTTCGCAACGGGAATTATTGTATAAATTGTTGCAACAACTCCCAGAAACTTTTGATGTTTAAGGCTGGAATAACTTGCAACAAGAAATCAATTATCAAATTAGAGAAGAAACTTAAAAAAAAGGGTTTATTAGACAATGAAAAGGAGATTATAAGGGTTCTTATTACAGAGAAAAAGAAAGACATAAAAGATAGAAGGCAAAATCTTGACAACTTTATTAAAACCTTGCCACAATATAGAGAAGCCGACATATTCTTGGGAAGGCAAGATGGAATAATGGCGGAATAAAAATATGAGACAAAAAGACTATGTAAGATTAGAAAAAATAAAAAGGTATTATGAAAAGGGGATTACAATGGCAGAGATTGGTAGGCTTTTCCCTAAAAAAGATGGAACGCCTATTAGTAGGCAAAGAATTCACCAGATTTTAACTGGGTATTTTTCTCCATATCATAATTCTCCCAAACATAATGCCTATAAAAATCAATGGAAAAAGGAACGCCAGAAAAAGGCTTAATGGAGATACCTTATCTCTTTTATGCCAATCCAATTTCTTTTCCTAACTGGAAGTATGAAAATAGGTTTGGGGTGGGACTGGACATAGACAGGGCTTGGTATAAAGAAAAACCAATTTGGAGGTATAAGGTTTTAAAGGGCTCTTATAAGGATTGTATTTTAGAGATTGAGAGAGATAAGGCAAGGCAGGTTGTGGTTAGAAATGCTATTCCTTCGGGAAGTTGTCATGACTTATTGCCAGTTGAGGTAATGAAAATGGAAAAACCAATTATAGAAATAAAAAAGGTCGAGCAAATAATAGATACAAGTAATCAACAAAAACTTATATGAAATTTAAATCACCAAACGAGAAACCAAAAACAGAGTGGGAGATTAAGTTTTTTAGAGAGAGTCCTTTTATGCCATTTGGCTCAATGATGAATGCTTATGGGCAAAACTTTACAAGCAAGGGAATAGACATTAAGGATTTTTTAAGCGACAGCAAAAAGATATTTAAGTTAGCAAAGGCATTAGTTAAGGATGCTTATGATTTCTCCCAAGATATTTATGAACCTGAACCAATTTCAATGGAACAGGCACAGAAAGCAAGTGAGAACTTCCAAAAGATATACGACAAAGAGGCACAATTAAGAGATATAGCAGTTGAAACAGGGGAAGTCCCACCAGAGGTCGTTAATGAATTAACTGAACAAAAATAGTATGAAAAAAATAAAAGGAGTTTTTATTCCCCCAGATGAGTTCGCAAAAAACAATGGGAGTGAGCCAATTATGATTATGAAAGGCACGATAGACAATATCTTATTGGGCATGAAGGCACTTAATCTTTTAAATGATAATTTAAGTGCAAAAATAGAGGATTTAGAAAAAAAGGTCGATGAGTTAGAAAATAATTTAAACAGAGGTAAATACAAATAATATGTCCATTTATAAACGGTCAGTTAGTATGGGTCAATTTGCCAAGAAAGGCGTTGACATTAACCAAGATGACATCATCACTATTCGCAACGAGGGAAAGAAATTGGAAGGAGAGTTTGGCGTAAGGGACATCTTTTTAGTGGGTTTGCCAAGCGGAGAGGAGAAAAACATTTCCTTCAACAAGACATCCATTAACAATATGGTTGATGCTTATGGCGAGGAGAGTTCAGATTGGGTTGGCAAAAAGGCAAAAGTATGGTTTGTTATGATGAGTGTGGCAGGAAAGATGAGGCAAGTATTGTTTTTAGCACACCCAGACGCAACCATTGACCCCACAACAGGCGAGTTTGTCATAGTTGAACAATTAGACAAGTCAAAGGTTGGCAAGAAAATTAGAAAGGAAGACATCCCTATTGTAGAAGATGACTTGATAGACCAAGATGACCTTCGCAACATTTAATGATTGACCTTCAAAAGAAATCGGTTTCCTATCTCAAAAAAAGGGCTTGGAAACCCTTTTCCATTTTCATAAGGAAGCGAGATAAGGGAAAGTGTTATACTTGTGGAGACAAAAGGCACTGGAAAAAACAACAGGCAGGGCATTTAATTTCCTGCACCTGTGAAGAATTGAGATTTAATGAGGATAATGTCCATTGTCAATGTGTTTCCTGCAACATTTTCAAAGGTGGAAACCTTGTGGAATATGTGAATAAGTTCATTAAAGAGTATGGAATTGGCTATTACAATGCCTTAATGAGAATAAAACACCAATCTAATAAGCATTGGAAACCGCAAGAATTGATTGATATTATAGAGAAGTATGAAGGTAAACTAAAAACCGCCCACAAGGATTAGGGCGGTCTTTACATTGTCCGACATTCAAATCATTTTCATCACAATTAGATAGGTCAAATAAACCATAAATAAATATCCAATCCAAATTGCTATTGCTATTTTTATTTCTTTAATCATATTAAAAACAATAATAATCAATCCAAGTATCTCCTTTTCTTTCGGCAACTCTTAAATCCTTTTCTAATGCATCAATAACATAATCCTCTAATTCTAATTCTTTTCTATCCATCAATGCTTTCCTGATTGTTTCTGTTTCCAAACTTGTAATTCCGCATCCATCCTGATTTAACCCATTATAAATTCCCTTACCTTCCAAAAACCTCATCAGTTTTTCATTATGCCACAGATTGAAACTGCAATCCTTATTGTAATCTATTTTTTTAACCCTGTATGCTCTTACTGACATAGTTTTAATTTAATTCTGTTATTTCCCCTGCTTTATAAGGTATTAAATCATCATCATTCCATTCTATCTCGTAATCCCCAATAAATGCTTTTTCCCTTGCTTCTCTTTTGTTTTTTGCATAGACATAACAAATTCCAGATGTTTCGGCAATAAGGACAACTCTATATTCTTTGTTTTTCATATTTTTTACATTGAACCATTATTTTTATCTCTAAAAAACCTTTCTGATTGAGTTAACTCTCCCTCCTCATTAAGTATTTCCATTATCCCATCCTCCAAATCATACCACATTGCACCATCAAACATTTTAGGTTTTCCCATCTTATCGGCAATAAATTCTAATATCTTTATTGCTTTTATGTTAGGATGCTCTTTTTTTTCCTCATTATACTCCTCAATTATATCTCTTTTTAATCCTTCTTCCCAATTTTCTGCAATTTCAATTATGTTTTCAGGGTCATACCACTCCGCAACCCATTTCCAAAACTCTTTTGAAGACATTTTTTCTCTTATCAGATTAGAAAAATCCACATTAACATCCTCGCTTTTTATTCTTTTAGGCATTTTAGTTAGTTTTATTAAGATACTTAACCAATCTTTTCAACTCATCAATCTTATCATCAGTATCTCCATCAAAAGTCATTGTTGTAATCTCGCCATCAATAAAAGCACTTTCTAACAGCATCAGATTATCTATTGTCAAACTTAACCAATTTTCTTCATTTATTTTCATACCTTTTTGTCTTTTTTTTAGAATATCCGACCTTTTAAACTTGATATTCTTATCAGTATCCACCATTTATAATGATGGATACAGGATAAAAACACCATTTATGATATCAAAACAGGTATCTTTCGGGCATTAGTATTTCCTAATGGCAATCCTTGATTTCTTTTTCTTTTAAGAAGATATCGATGACACCTTTGTTTCATTGCTTCTCTCATACAACTTGGCTTTCCGCATAAATTGATTTTATGAAAACCTAAAACCTCTCCGCAAATCCTACAAAACCTCACCTTTTTTCCATCAATTTCTTTTGCTAACCTTTCTCTCTTTCCAGATTTAAAACCAGATTTTCCATTTATCAATCCGACAATTTTCAATCCTTCCTCCAAATCACAACTAATTTTTGCACCATTTTTAAGTATAATTTCCATATTTTTTAAGTTAAATTTATAATTGCTCGACCTTTACTAAAATCCATTTTTAACCCTCATAATCTCCAATGCAATAACTTTTATCCTTCAAATTGATATCAATCCAGAAATTTTCTAAACTAACAAAAACCTTTTTGTCCTTCTCCCAATAATTTATTTTATCCAATACACCCTTTGCTCTTTTTTTCGCTTCTCTTTCAGGCATCCAAGTAGCACAGGTTTGCTTTAATTTCATTTCTGTTTTTTCAATTATATTTTTCATACTTTTTTTTTATTTATTTTACGACCTTTTTTAAACCTCCTTATTATTGCGGACTTGCTCTCTTTAACAAATCCGCAATATAAAAAGATTACATCCCGAAATTATCATCAATACCAATCAATCTAACTTGTTTTTCCTTCAAATCTTTTTCAATGGTTTCTTTTTCTTCCTTCTCAAATTGCTCGATGGCTTTGTCATTTGCTTTGCTATCCCATTGATATTTCTTATCCCATCCATCATATTTCTCAAAACCAAATCGGGCATCAAAATCAGTTTCCAATGGCTCATCATCTTTAATCTTATGCAATTTTTTCTTAACATCCATAACCAAAATACCTTCAAAATCATCTTCTAAAACATTGTCATCCTTCCCTTGAAACTCAAAACCATAAAAAGATTGCTCTTTCTCAAATCCTAAATCCTTGCTTGAAATAACTAAACTTTTTGATTTTTCCCCTTTCAGAAAATAAACCTTCCAATCCCCGAAATAATAAACCTTCTTAAACTTGGCATTGACTAAAATAAACCTTCCCCATAATCCTAATGTCTTTGAAAACTTTTTAATCTTTTTGTAGTTTATGTTTCCATTATCTCCTATCAGTTTTTCTCCCAAAAGACCTTCAAAAAACTTCAAACTATCGCATTTTTCTGCATCCTTGCCAAAATTATACTTTGCTATCATCCCATTATGTCCGAAATACCAATCCTCATACCTCCAAAAATGCAAGTTATCTGTATTGATTTTTCCTGTTGTTGCATTTCTTAAATGAAAATTGATGTTATGATTTTCGGATAATAACTTATCAATGGCTTTTTCAGGCAATTTTAACTTCTTTAATCTTTTTTCTGGCTTATCGGGATTGATTGTTAAGATTGAGATACCATCCCCGTTGAAACGGCTCTCCTCAATGATTATATCTTTTATTCTCTTAACAACCTCTTTTTCGGGCTTTCCATCATTATAAACACTTAAAATTATACACATACCTTTATTTTTTTATTGTTTTTAATAGGATACGACCTTTAAAATTATATCCTTTATTGCATCCACCATTGCGGATGGATGCTAAAAAGATTTAATTGTTAAAACTATCTGGCGCTGGCGGATAATTTAAATCCCAATTTCTCAATTGTCTTTCAAACTCGCTTTCAGTAAAATCGGGCTTTTTTGTTTTATGGCTCACTCTTATCTTCCAAGTTAATCTCAATGGCTCTTTCGCATACCGATTGACCTTGTAAATGTCCTTAAATGTTTTCAGCATTTCAATCTTATACTTTTGATTGACCTCTTTGTTTAAATCGGAAAACTTTATTCTAACCTTTCGGCATTTCTTTGTTATTTTTTCATCATTGATTTTTTCAAAAAAATGATTAAAAAAATCCTCAATGTTTTTCACTTTATCCTCACCGCTATCAAAAAACCTAAACTCAAATGTCCCTAACTCCCTATGATTTCTCATAAATTGATACTTAACCCCCTCCCGCAATGTCCTTCTCGTGTTTATCAATGACTTGTAAAGATGACACCACCTCCCATACTTTAACCTGTTTTCAATTTTCGGATTTAAACCTATTGCATACTCCTGTAAATCTTTGATGAAACTCCAATCCTGAATTAAACCTTTGATATACCTTGTTTTTGTTGCAATCCTCCTTCCTTTCGGGCTTATATGAATATGAATACCGCAAGTGTCATTTCTTAAATAGTTTTCGGCATCAAAAAACTTTATCACCTTTATTAAATCCTCATACTTCTTAAAGACACCAAGATTGATTTCTGTCCCCCTTCCATCCCTCCAATTAAAACCTCCATCATAAGACCAATTGTCTAACTCCTCATCACTTATTGATACACTTCCATCCATTTTTAATTTATACTTAACATTTTTCGGCAATTCTCTTTGCAATTTTCTTATCAATGCGGGGCTAAAATAACCTTCTAACTCAATCCCAAATTGAAAATCTTTTTTTGTTAGCATACTTTTATTTTTATTTTTAATTTGCTCGACCTTTTAACTGCTTTGCGATACCCCGATAAAATCGGGATATCCCAAAAAAGTTATATTTCAAAAACTATTTCCGCTTTTATCTTTTTATTGGCAATCAGATTTTCGTATAACTCCTTTGTAAAACTTCCTAACTCTCGGATATAATACTCAAAATCAATGTTTCGGACATCCAGATTTTCACAATGCATCCAGATACCCTTTGATACTCCGATTGTCCTCAATGGGGCAATGTTTATTCTGTTGTCATTGAGGACATCCATCAATCCATTTCCATAATCATTGAGATAACCGCTTGAATTTAATCCAAGATTATCCAATCGGGCTTTAATTTCAGGACTTATCCTATAAAACCGCAATCCATTTCCATCCTTATCTTTCCAGCATTGACTTGCTTCGGCATTCGGGCTTGATGACTTCTCAAAAAAACTTTCAATTTCTTTCGGGATTTTCAAAAAGAAGATAATTTCATTGTTTCTTCTTTGAATTTCCATTCTTATGATTTTATCTTTTGTTTTCATACCTTTAATTTAATTATTATTATTTTTCCGACCTTTAAACTCCTTATCTTATCGGGCATCCATTGATACCCGATAAGTAAAGAGATTAAACCAGATTTTCAAAAATATCATCCGCATTATCCATCAATAAACTCCAATCGGGATTTTCACTCTCTAACTCGGGCTTGATGAGATTTTCATATTTTCTGTCCCAATCAATTTTTTTATGCTTCGGACAATAAAAAATGAAATCCCCAGCAACGATATTTTTTTCACTCCCGCATATATCACATTTCCAAGACATATTTTTTAAATTATTTTTAATAAACTCCGACCTTTAAACTCCTTATCTCTCGGGATGTTTTAAAACCTCCCGAAAGTAAAGAGATAAAATTTTTGCACCTCCGATTGCATATTTTTAAATCTTTTTAGTGTTGATGATAACAGATTGACCCATCCTTGATTGCTTTTTCCCTTGCTTCGGCATTTTCAATCACTCTTTCCGCATATTTTTCCAATCCCTTCTGGATATAACTATTCCATTTGTCATTTGAAAATCTCGGATTGATTGATTGCATTGCTATTTTTAACCATCTCTCACAATCCGCAAGAGATTGTTTTTCTGTCCTATCGGCAATCCGCAATGATACAAAAGTATCCGCTATAACCTTGAAATCTTTTTTTGAAATCATTTTTTTCGGAGGATTATTTTATGAACTATTTTAATTATAGGATATCATAGATACTTGTCAATAACCTTGCTATCCACAAGTAAAAATATCTGTTTATATCTGCTAAAACTTGGCTTTGCGGGATGGCTTCGGCATCAATTGTAAAGAAGAAGAAGAAGAAAAGAAAATTCCATTATCACTTGATACCCTAACCCCTTCACTCCCTCACCTCCCGCAAGACAATAACCTAAAAACCGCATCAGTAAACAAGGGCTTGTTTTTCTTCTTCTTTTTAAAGGGATTGCTTGGATTTTTTAATGTCGGTTAATATAGGTTAAGCGACATATAAACCAATAGTGAAGGCGGGGGGGTATAGGCAAATCCAGACTCAATCTTTTTTTCTTGCTATCCCCTCTACAGGGAAAAGTGGTAAAAGACAGTTGACTTTGAAGGAGAAATATGCTATACTTCCCCTAATAGAGAGAACCTATGGCAACCCTTAAACAAAAGGCAACCTTTAAGGATACTTTAGAGAATCTTCAAAATGGGACTCCTTTAACTAAGAAGGAGATTTTGCTTAGAAACGGGTATGAAACAAGTGTGGCGAAAAAACCTTCACTTGTTTTTGATTCCAAATACTTTAAAGAGAAGTTGGCTCAAATAGATGACTCCGTAATAATTGATAAATGGTATCAGTGGGCTACAGATGGAACTGATAGGCGTGTAGCCGTTCAATGCGGAGACTATCTTTTGAAACTGAAAGACCGATATCCTGCCTCAAAAAGCAAGGTAATAGGTTTATTTGATACTTTAGATGACATTTCACCACAAGGAAATGAACAAGGAACAACTGAATAAGTTATATGAGAAGTTAGGATGGAAGCCCCATGCCTCTCAGGAAGCAATAATAAACTGCGGAAAGAGAGATATAGTTATCTGTGCAGGAAGGAGGTGGGGAAAGAGTAATGTCTGTGCCTTTATTGCAATTAGAACCTTTTTAGAGGGATTGGATGCTTTAAGGAAAAAAGAGATTGAGTCCTTAAAGATTTGGATAGTGGCACCTAACTATGAGTTAACGCAGAAGGTTTTTGAATACTTTATTAAATGGTATTTGAAATTAGGGGGAGACCCAAAGACTGTTGCAACTAAGCCCTTTCCGCACATCAAGATTAAGGAGGGTTTCTGGATTCAATGCAAGTCAGCCGATAACCCTATCTCTCTCTTGGGTGAGGAACTGGACTTAATCATCATTGATGAAGCCGCCAGGATTCCTAAAGATGTTTATGAAAGGCAAATCTTTCCTACTACTACAAGTAGAAGTGGAAAAACGGTTTTCATAAGCACACCCTTTGGACAGAACTGGTTTTATCAGAAGTGGATGGAATGCAAGAATAAGGAAGACGGTGCAGCATTTCAGTTTCCAAGCAAAGATAACCCGAACTTAAACCCAGTTGAGTGGGAGAGAGCAAAGAAGATGCTTCCAGAGAAAGTCTTTAAGCAGGAGTATGAAGCAAGTTTCCTTCCAGATGCTGCAGGTGTTTTTAGAGGGGTTCATGATATAATTAAGGATGATGCCTTAAAGGATGTAATTGCGGGACACAGATACATAATGGGAGTGGATTTAGGGAAGCACGAGGATTTCACAGTTCTTACAGTGGTTGACCAGACAAATAACAATGTAGTCTTTTTTGATAGGTTCCAGAAAATTGATTATCCCTTTCAGAGAAAGCGAATTATCGCTTCAGCAAAGAGATACAACAATGCGAGAGTGATTATAGATTCTACTTCGGTTGGGGAACCTATTAAAGAAGACCTGGAGAGAGAGGGACTCTTTATAGATGACTTCAAGTTTACCAATAAGTCTAAGAAGGAACTGATTGAAAAGGGAAGCATCTATATTGAACAAAAGCATGTCTGGATTCCTAATGAGCCAGTCTTAATTGATGAGTTAGATGCCTTTGGGTATGAACTCTCGGATGCTGGGAATGTTATTTATAGGGCACCCTCTGGTTTGCATGACGATTGCGTGTGTTCCCTCTGCCTTGCTATCTGGGGCTTGGTGGCGGGAGAACCTAAGTATGCCGACCCAATAGCAAGGGAACTTAGGAAGTTTAAAAAAAATAAATCTAAATCATTTATATGACATTAATACAAATTGAGTTACTTATTGTAATCTTTTTAATGTTAGTTGACAGGTTTACAATAGTTAAAAAATAATATGCGAGTTGGAAAAAGAAAACTTAGAATGAGTTCTGGCGAAATAAGGGAGTTCAAATCTACTCCAGCCAGGGAAAGATTTGAGAAATATGTCTTGGCTTTAAAGCACGGTTGGAAGCCAACAAGAAAATATAAAAAACATAAATAATATGGCAAACAAAATAAACAATGACCCCGAATCAAGAGACTTTAACCCTGTTGATATGCCTTACAAAGATACGACAAAAAAAGTGCAGAATAAGTCAAACAAGGTTACAAGTATAGATGTCAAAAAGGTCAATGACATAAGTCAAAAGCCTACAAAATGAACGACATAATTAAAGCAATAAAATCCGAGATAGATTATTGCGAGACGACTAAAATTAAATCAAATCCGAGTTATACCCAAACTGAGATGGCTCGTTTAGATTTGATTGATAAGTATATGATGTCCCAATATCGTGACTCGGACACCGATTCCTTTGGGAATCAAATGGTTTTTTATAATATAGTTTCCCTTCCAGTTGAGGTTGCATCCAAGATGTTGGACTTTGATACCAGAGACATCAAACTAATTGATGAGATGGGTTCTTATTGGGAGACTTGGCTGATGGAAAAAGAACTGCACTTCTGGATGAAAGATAAATACTTTGGAAGGCAGTTAAATGATTTTGCCTTCAGGCTTCCAAGAGACGGACACATAATTGTTAAGAAAGTTGATGATGATGTCCAAGTGGTTCCTCTTAAGAATTTGAGATTCAGACCTGATGTAAATAAATTAGATGACACTCCTGTTATTGAAAAGTATGAATACCAATATGACCAGTTTGTAAGCGAGGCAAAAAAGAGAGGTTGGGATAACTGGCAGAAGGTTAAAAGGATGGATGACAATGTCCAGGATGGCAACTATGAGAAGTCGGGAAACAAAGTCTGCGTTTATGAGGCACAGTTTCCAAATGGATTCTTAAAGGCACAGGATAATTGGTATCTTGTATCTTATGACGGTCATGTTCTCGCTTATGGGGATAAGGACCAGTCATATAAGGGAACCCATTGGGAGAAAGTTTATGACAGACTTTTAGGGAGAGGTCAAGTTGAGAAACTTTTTAATGAACAGATTTATTTAAACAGAATTGGCAACTACAAAGCCGAAGGATTGCATTGGTCTTCAAAGCATCTTTTCCAGACAAGGGATTCTTCAATGAATACAAATTTACTTGGCGAGTCTGAGAATGGAGAAATCTTTATAACCAACGACCCTTTGACTCCAGTGCCAGTTGAGGAAAGGAATTTGACATTTTATAATTATGAGGAAGGAAGATGGGAGAAACACGCTAATGAGAGAACATTCACTACTGACCCAGTAATGGGAACGAGGGCACCGACAGGAGTTCCTTATTCAGCCCAGATGCTTCAGGCACAAATGACTAAGGGATTCTATGACCAAAAGAGAGAGGATTTGGGAATGTTTGTTAAAGAGATTTTATGGGATTGGATTCTTCCTGAGTTTAAGAAGGATAAGAAAAAAGAACATAAGGTTCTTATGAGAAACTTATTGGGAAGCGGAAGTGGTTCTGATAAATACTTTAATATGCATTTGACTGCAGAACTGAATAAAGAGAAAATGATTAAAGTAATGTCTCCCGAGGTTGAACAAATGAAGAAGGCATTAATTGCGGAAAGACTTAAAGGAAAAAAGATTGAAATTCCGCAAGGGACTTATGACAACTTAAAGATTAAAATGGACATAGTGATGGATGACGAGAACATTGATACCGCAGGAAAGTTGCAGACACTTCAAATGCTTTTGCAGATGATTAATTCAAACCCAGCAATCTTCCAGAACAAGATGACTAAAGATATAATCTTTAAAACGCTGAACTTATCAGGTTTTAATCCGAATGACTTTGATTTCAATGACCCAGTTCCAACCTTGCAAGAGGCGAGTGCTGGTGCACAAATGCAAAGAGGCGGTTCAATAGCGGCACCTACAATGCAAACACAACCGCAACAAGTTAACACTCAAACAACAGTATGAAGTTAGAAAAAGAGGATGTAGAATTTATTAAGAGATTTAAGGACAAACTGGATAAAATCTTTATTAAAAGGAAAGAGGATTTTGTAAATGCCCTTTTGGTTGAGAAAGACCCGATTAAATCTGAGGCACTTAAACTTGTTGTTAGGGAATGGGATAATTGGATGTTAATTAGAAAGAGTATTTCCAATTTAAAGGAAAGAAAAAAAAACGATAAAACATTTACAGGAGTTTAATAAATAAATTAAAAAATTATGAGCAATATCTTAGAAGATACAATAGTTTCAAATGGTTGTCTTCGGACTGCCCCAGGTGGAGGTGGTTTATCTTATAAGCATGTATTTGCTACTTGCACAGACACTTCCAGTTCTTTGATTAAAACTGGTGCAACATTCTTACATGCGATTATAGTAAACACTACTGCCGCTGGTGCAATTACCATTTATAATGGTGTCGGACCAACCACTGGAGTTGTTGTGGGAATACTTAAAGCAAGTGTTGTAGAGGGGACATATACTTACAATGTTCCTTTAACAACTGGATTGACCATTACAATGGCAACCAATTCTGATATTACAGTCGTTTATCAAAGTTAATTATTAATAAATGTTGGGAAGCGTAACCCATTAAAACACCTTGGGTTCATAAACCCTAAAAAATTATGGCAGACAACTTTGAGATGGCAAACTCTACAAATATGCCAGGGGAGGAAGTTCCCCTTCAATCTCCAGCAGAGTTAGATAGGGCTATGGATGAGGCTGCAGAAGCCGAAGCCAAAGCACAACAGACTGCTGAAGAAAAACCTTCCAATGTGTCGGAATCCACTGAACCGATTCCAAGTGAGGAGTCAGTCGAAGACTTAAAAGCCCAAAGAGACAGACTTTATGCTCGGCTTAAAAAGGCTGAGGAAAAAGCAAGGGTTGCAAAACCTGCATCTGTTTCTACGGGTGGGGAAGATGAGTGGAAATCTAAGGTTGAGTTCCTACTTGAAAATAGGGATGTCACCGAAGATGAATACGAACATCTTGCCAATGTCGCTTATAGGAAGTCAGGGTCGGTAAATGCTGATTCCTTAAGAGACGCCAAAAGAGCCGAAACTGAATACATCACTTTTAAAAGAAAGAAAGAAGAACTTAAAAGAAAGGTTCCTGGCTCAACTCCCTCAAGTCCTTTCGGTAAACTTGTGAAGTCCAATGAGGAAATCGCAAAGATGACCCCAGAACAACACAGGAAATACGAAATGGAGATACTTAAGGCTGAGGAAAACCAAGGAATCTAATTAGATGGCGGTTACTGCACAAACTTATCTCGTGTATCGACCAGACATCTGGAGTCCATTTGTTGATAGGGTCTTCAAGGAAAAACTATTCGCAGCAAAGTTCTTCAAGGATTTTTCTGATTACATAACCGAAGGTGGAAAGTCAGTCATGATTCCTCATGATGCAACTTACACCCCTTCCACAATCACCGCTACAACTGGTGAATTGACAGGAAACTTGGTTACTGATACCAGAACTATTCTTGATATAGACACTTGGAGAGCAGCAGCGAGAGTATTCGCAGATTTCCAAGCCGCACAGGTTGGTAAACAATATCGTTTAAAAGAGATTTATGCCGAAAATATGGCACACTCTTTGGCGAAGGCGTTAGAACAATCTTTGTTTGGCTTGATTACTGGATTGAATCCTTCTCGTGTAGTTAATGCTTCCACTGCTGGTGTAAAGAGTTCAGACCTTGAGTCAGCCTTAGCAATAATGGAATCATACAACATTCCTAAAGAGGATTGCATGTGGTTTTTCCATCCAAAATGTTACTACCAAGAAGTTTTGGCTGTTCAGAAATTATATGATGCCTCTCAGTTTGGTATTCCTTCATTGATTAAAGGAAGCCACGGAGAATTGTATGGTGTTCCAGTTGTTGTTTCAACTTTAGTTCCTGCGTCAGGTGCATCTGCAGAAGGTGGCGGACACAGAAACTTCATTATTCACAACAGAGCATTATGCTATGCAATCGGTAATCTTCCTGGTGGGCAACCTTCAGGTATCAGATTACAGGAATTGAAATCAGAACACTTAAGAGTAATGGTTGTTGCTGACATAATGTATGGTGTAAAGAAAGTTGGAAACTCATACCGAGGTGTTAGACTTATTTCAAAGAATTAATTTAATTTAGTAATTAATTTAACTTGTGGCTGGATGGTTGGGTTCGTGGGCATTCTGCGAAACCTAACCAATTCAGAATGCAATTCAGCCTATGAAAATCACTTATTTTGGAAATGTTAAGGACACCTATAGACCAACCATAGACATGGATGTTCTAAAGTCCTTAAAGAAAATTGCAGATGTTAGTTTTTTTGACATCAAGAAGTTTGAGATGAAAGACCTTATTGAGTCGGCAAATAAATCTGACATATTCTTGTTTCACGGTCAGGTAGTTGCCCCAGATGAAATTACTCAGGCATTGATGCTTGAAAGAATTGGTGCAATTTTAAATGCAATAAACCCACCCTGTAAAAAGGTGCTATGGTTTATTGAAAAGGTTTGGATTAACAGGGGTGTGACCGTAGATAGATTGATTCCTGGAATTGACCTTTGTTTCTTTACTGATGATACTTTTGTTAGAAGAATGAAAGAACCTAAATTCTTTCCCTTGCATCCCGCTGCACCTAATAAATGGCTAAAGGGTAAATTCAACAAAGAACTTTCTTGCGACATTGCTTATGTCGGCAACCTTTATGGAAGTAGAATAAACGAATACGAGTTCCTGAAAGATAGGTTTGGTGAGAGTGTGAAGTTCTTTGACAATAAATTCGGACAAGATTTAGCAGACTTATGCGTTTCAGCCAAAGTGATTGTTGTTCCAAACTTCCCATTTGATGACTTCTGCTGGTCAGACAGGATTTATACCATTCTTGCTTACGGAGGACTTCCATTCCATCCAAGAAGTTATGGTTTAACCGAGGAAGGATTTGTAGATGGAAAACATTATGTGGATTATCAGACAGAACAGGATTTTGTTGTGGGACTTTCAATGTTGATAGATAAGGGTTCTGATAAGATGAGAAAAGAAATAATTAAAGAGGGTAGAAATCTTATTAAGGGAATAACTTATGACCAAAGGGTTCAGGCAATAATAGATAAAGTAAAAACACTATGAAATACCGCATTTCAAATTCGGTTATTAATTTCCAGAAAAAATTAGAATTGGCTTGGGGATTAAAAGAATGGGATGGGATTGATGACCCAGATAAAGACCTTCTTTTCTTTGGACTTTATCATGACCGAGACTTTGAAGTTTTCTATAACTTTAAAGGGAATAGAAGTATTTTCTGGTGCGGTTCAGACATTATAAGGGTTCAGAGAGACTATGAGAGACGAAGGGTATTGGGACTTTGCCCAGACACAAAACATTATTGCGAGAATGAAAGCGAGGCAAAGAAACTTAGAGATATGGGATTTACTCCTATTGTGATTCCTTCCTTTTTAGGGGCAGTTAGTCGTTATCCTTTATCTTATTGTCCACCGAGACCTGGAGAGAAGTGGAAAGTCTGGATGTGCGGACATCCTTTAAGAGAACAGGAATATGGGTTTGACCAGGCAAAGGAACTGGCAAGGATTTATCCAAACATTGAATTTCATTTTTATGGGGTTGAGAAAAAATATCAGGGTAAGCCTTATTCAGAATCAGATGACTTGCCGAATGTTATCTATCACGGCAAGGTAGATGAAAATCAGTTGGATGATGAGATAAAGAAATATCACTGCGGATTTAGACCAAACATTAATGATGGATTTTCTGAGGTGATTGTTAAAAGCCTTCTTCTTGGACAGAGATGCATTACAAAGATTCCGTATAAATATACTTGGAGTTATAATTCTTGGGAGGAATTAGTTCAATTATTTAATAAACTTCAACACGAATATGAAAGAGATTATGAAACAAGGGCGACCCTTATTAAAGAAGTCAACCAATTTCCTTGGTGCGAAAAAAAGTTCTGGAACCCAGAGGAAGATAGCGATAGCAGGAACGGGAATGGTGGGGGGTGCACTGGCGAAAGTCATTGACCATCCCATACTTTACGACCCGCCCAAGGGAATAGGAAGTGACAAGGAATTAAATGAAGCCGACATTATTTTTATATGTGTTCCAACTCCTTATGTTGATTACGGTTGTGATACTCATTTGGTGGAAGAAGTTGTTAGACGACTTGTAGGGCATAAGATTGTGGTAATCAAATCAACTGTAATTCCAGGAACTACCGATAAACTTCAGAACAGATACCCGCAACACAAGTTCCTTTTTAATCCAGAATTCCTTACCGAGGTGACTGCAGACCAAGACATGAAATATCCAGACCGTCAAATACTGGGATATACCAAACAAAGTTATACGGTGGCTGGAGATGTGATGATGATACTTCCCTTGGCACCATTTGAAAGAATAATACCAGTTAAGGAAGCAGAGATGGTTAAATACTTTGGGAATACCTGGTTTTCAACAAAAGTAATCTTTGCAAATCAGATGTATGATTTATGCCAAAAGGTCGGAATAGACTATGACACCGTTAAAGAAGCATCCTCTTACGACAAAAGGATTGGAAGAAGCCACTTGGAAATATGGCACAAGGGTTATCGGGGTTATGGAGGAAAATGCCTACCCAAGGACACCAAGGCACTTATAAAATATGCAGACCAAAATGGTGTTGAGATGGGACTTTTAAAAGAAGCAGAAAAATTCAATGAATCCTTACGAACAATGGGCGGAAGTGAGACCCTGTAAAAGGATAGTTGCCAATGAGTTAGAGGGAAAAGATTTTGATAGTGTTTTAGAGGTTGGAACTCAATATGGCGAATGTCTTCTTGCAATCAGGGAAAGATTTCCAGACAAAAAATTAGTCGGCATAGATATTGATACTTTAGCAATGGAAGTTGGAAGAGAGGTTACTGGATTAGACTTGAGACTTCAGGATGCAAATACAATGGACTTTGAACCAAATTCCTTTGATGTGGTATTTGCTGAAGCATTTTTCTGTATGTTGCCAATAATAAGAATTGAGACAGTATTAAGAAAGGTTATAAAGACTGCAAAAAAATACATTATCTTGGTTGAATTAATAACCGAGAGTGGAGTTAAAACTGTTTATGGGCTTGTTGGAAAAGAAAGAGTTGCGGTTAATTGGAGGGAAATGTTTGAAAAATATGGTTTAACCGCAGAAATAAAAGATATTCCCCCAGGAGTTTGGGATTGTGAGCCATGGAAAACATGGGGAAAAATAATAATTGTAAAAATATGAATAAACATATCTTTTATATCCCATTTACTGGGAAAGGACTTTATCAGGGATTTAGAGGTCAGGCATGGTATGACCTTAGAGAGGAGATTTTTAAAAAATATACCCTGCAAAGTTTAATGAACCAAACCAACAAGGAGTTTGGAATATGGTTATCCTTCAGACCAGAGGAGAAAAATAACCCTACAACCAAAAAGATACTTAATGCACTGGATAAGTCCTGGTTAAACTATGTAGCAACCTTTAATGGAATTATGATGACTGATGACAGAGGAGTTGAACACAACGAAGACCTTGAGGAAAGACTTTCAAAATCATTACCAGAGGTTGAGAAATTACTTGGAGGTGTCGAGTATATTTATGAAACTAATCTTGATTCAGACGACACCCTTCATAAAACATTTTCAGAGATTGTCCAGAAGAAAGAATACCAGGCAGGTGGTGCACTTTATATGAAAAAAGGATTTGCCTATAACATCAAAGACCGATTAGTTGAGTGGAACAACCCAGTTAGCAATCAGAATTACACCATAATGTTCCCGAGAGACTTTTATCTGGATGCCAACAAGAGACTGATGTATCTTCACGGCTTGAAGACTCACGAGGAAGTGCCATTAAGGTTTAATTCAGAACAGATGCCAGACGGACTTTATTGCTCAGTGATTCATGGCACCAATATCTCAACAGTTTGGAATCATCCTTTTATGGGGAAAGAGATTTTTTATGAGGATGAAAAACAATTTATTTTAAAAGAGTTCGGAATTAATAAATAATAAATAAACAACCACAAGTTTATGCCATTAATTCAAAAAACAATTTATTTAGCAATTTTAAATCAAGGAGAAATTCGGACTGATTTATCTCAGACAATAAATATGATAATTCAGAACGACTCCTACAAGATAAGACTTTCTTATCCTACTGGGAAACCTATCTGTAACAACAGGAATACAATAGTTCAGAAGTTTCTGGCGACCAAGGATTGCGACTACCTTATGATGATTGACTCTGACATTGTGCCGCCACCCAACATTTTAAATATAGTGGATTTTAATAAAGACATAATTACCCCTTTGATGTTTGCCTGGCAGAAAGGAATGATTATCCCTCTGTTCTTAAAGAGAAATAAGGACGGTGCTTATGATGCTGATGACTACCTTAACAAGGCAGGTCTTCAAGAGACCGATGCCACTGGGACTGGATGTATCGTTATTTCAAGAAAAGTTCTTGAGAAAATAAGGCATCCTTTTGAAAATGTTTATGATGAAGATGGGGTAAAGATATTAGGAAATGACCTTAGTTTTTGTCAAAGGGCAAAACAAGAAGGATTTGGAATTTGGGTGCATCTGGATTATATTTGCGGACATGTTACTAATGCAGACCTGAAAGACCAGTTTTATGAGGCACTTGGAAAGTATAAGGCAGAGAAAGAACTCCTTCTTATTAAAAAACATTTACAAGAAAAAAGTCCGAAGTTATTTGAAGAAATAATGAAACAAGTTAAAAGTGAAGTCCTAACACTTAAAATTGGACAACAAACAACATGAAAATAAATAGCGGAGGTAGTCAAACAAGCCAATCATTGTATCACTATACTTTGTTTTTACTTGGATTGGCACCAACAGATTCAACATCTTATCCTACGGCTGACTTTTTTAGGTCTGCCAATTTAAAAACAAGAGATGCTTCATTCCTTTTTTGGAAGAACAGTTCAATGTGGGAGTTTGATGATTCAAACCAGACTGACCTTCCGATAGCAACAACCTTGCTTGTGGATGAACAGAGGGATTACACAATTCCAACCACAACTATTTCTATTGAGAGGGTTGAGGTAAAGGATGTTAATGGAGAATATCAGGTTCTTAAACAGGTTGATAAATCAGAGGCTACCAAGACTTCCTTTTTAGAAATGTTCAGCACAAACGGAATGCCAATGTATTATGACTTAATGGGAAATTCAATTATGCTTTTCCCTACACCTGCGACTGGTAGCGTGACTTTAACGGCTGGACTTAGAATTTATCTTTCAAGAGATATACATGAATTTGTAATAACTGACACAGGAACTGAACCTGGATTTCCAGCAGTCTTTCATCCTTATGTGGCTTGGGGTGCGGCATTTGATTATGCAGTGGCTAAGAATATGGGACCGCAAAGAATTCAATCTTTACAACTTGGATTAGCAAAATATGAGAAAATGATTACCGACTATTATGCCCGAAGAAACAGGGATAAAAAGCCGAGAATTAAACCTTCAACAAGAAGTGACATATAATTATGGCAACCTGGACACAAGAAACAAAACATGACATGGACCCAGACTTCCTTTTGCAGGAAGATTCCTATTACATCCTTTTGGAGGATGGGTTCAAGATTCTTTTAGACCAGAGTTTAGTTTGGGATTATTTAGATAAAAGTTAATGAAATTATCTGCGGCATTAATAGTTAAGAATGAAAGTTCTTGCTTGGCTAAGTGCCTTAAGACACTAAAAGATTTTGATGAGATTATAGTTCTGGATACTGGTTCAACTGATAATACCTATGTTATTGCGAGAGAGGGTGCGGATAGGGTTTATACTGATTATAAGTGGAATGATAACTTTGCTGAAGCAAGAAACCATGTTCTTTCTAAGGTTACTGGAGACTGGGTGTTAAGCATAGATGCTGACGAGGAGTTATTGACTGATGTCAAAGCCATTAAGGGAATAATTGAAGATGCAGATAAGAGAGGAGTCAGGACAATAAGCATTATCCAAGAAGGAAGGGGTGGAGAGATTAATTACTTTCCAAGACTTTTTAAAAGATGTCCTGAAATTTACTGGTGTGGGGCAATACATAATTACTTAAATCTTGCCAGTGAAGCAAAAAGCGATATTAAGATAAAATACGGTTATAGCAAGGCACATGGATTAGACCCAGACAGGTCATTAAGGATTCTTAAAAAGGTGGTTGCAGAAGGCGGAAGGATTAGAGAACTTTATTATCTGGCAAGAGAGTATTGGTATCGCAAGGATTACAAGACTGCAATAGAGTGGTGGGAAAAGTATTTAAAGGTGGCAAATTGGCTTCCTGAGAAGGCAGATGCATATCTTTATTTAGCAAGATGTTATTGGGCATTAGGACAAGGAGAAACTGCAAGACAAAGATGTCTTTCTGCGATAGAGATAAATGCCAACTTTAAAGAGGCACTTAAGTTTATGGCAACCCTTTCGTGGGAATATAATGCCGTAAGGTGGAGGGAGTTCGCCAAATTAGCAACTAATGACCGAGTATTATTTATAAGAGGAGGAGACAATGGAGAAATGAAAAAACTTTTAGACAAAAATATAAATACAGCAGAACACTATAACACGATTTTCAAAAATAGAAATTTTGAAATAGACTATCGGGAACCCCAAAGAGACATTGCTCTTACTTGCAAATTTAAAGGTGGGGATTTCCTGGATATAGGATGTGGGGTTTCGCCACATTGCAAGATTATAAAAGAAAAGTTCGGTTCAATGGCTAATGTTATAGGATTGGATTTTTCAGATAAGTTAATTGAAAGACTGAGAGAGAAATTTCCAACTATAACTTACTTAGTTGGAGATGTCAGGGATTTAAAATTTCAAGACGAAACTTTTAATTACATAGTATTGGGAGAGGTTTTAGAACATACCGAAGAACCGCAAAAGATTTTAGATGGAGTGGTCAGAACACTAAAACCAGGCGGGATGTTGGCTATGTCTGTTCCAAATAAAGA
>Ga0105099_10000572_pt1 | contig 24884 bp, 27 predicted proteins | sample PPLLak3cmMay2015_2_FD_79138 | JGI IMG/M metagenome (GOLD analysis project Ga0105099, IMG submission 79138) | Freshwater sediment microbial communities from Prairie Pothole Lake near Jamestown, North Dakota, USA - PPLs Lake P8 Core (1) Depth... | ecosystem: Environmental > Aquatic > Freshwater >... | reverse complement strand
ATTCATCAATTTTATCAATATACGCCTGAAGATCAGAAATGGACATGCGATGTTCCGGGTCATAGCCATCCCGCAGGGGCATATGATCGCAAAAGCAGATTTCTTTCAGGCCGATATCCAACGCATGCCTGACATATTGTTCCATTTCACCGCTGGCGTGGCCACAATAAGCCGTGTGGACATGGTAATCACGACTCAGCATCTACAAAAATACCCGACTTACTCTTTATTATCTTCCAGACCTTGAAACAGAGCCCCCATCGGGGTCTGCCGATCCGCCTGCGATTTTTCCTGCTCCTGCCTGAGTCGTTCCAGCTGGGCGCCAACATCTTCTTCAACTGGCTCCATGGTCAGGGAGATAGTCCGTTTCTCCTCGTCCACTTCCAGGACTCTGACCCTGACCTCCTGACCGATACTGAGAAGCTCCTTGGGATGCCCAATGCGACGTTCTCCTCCCAGCCTGGATATATGCAGCAAGCCATCAATGCCCGGCATCACTTCGATGAAGGCACCAAACGGCTTTATTCGGGACACTTTGCCTATGATTTCAGTTCCCGGAGCCAGGGCTTCTGCGGCAGCATCCCATGGATCGGTTAAGAACCGTTTACGTCCCAAACGAATCCGTTCGGCTGTCTGGTCCAGTTCCATGATTTCAACTTCAACTTCATCCCCTTCCTTGAAAAGCTCTGCCGGATCGTTGACTTTATCAAAAGACATTTCCGAAACATGCAGAAGGCCCTGTATTCCACCCAGATCAATAAAGGCACCATAGGGCTTTACAGAACTGACCGTCCCCTTGACCACCGTTCCTTCCGTAAGTTTGTCCCAGGCCTTAATTCTCTGTTTATCTGCATCAGCCTTCAAAAGATCACGGCGGGAAACAATAATGTTCCGACCGCTTTCGGCATATTCACTGATCTGAAAACTCAGGGTTTTATCTATGTACCCTTCGGCATTGTCTATCCGCTGTAATTCCATCTGCGAAAATGGACAAAAAGCCCTCTTCCCAAAAATATCCACATCGAATCCACCTTTGTTGACTCCGGTAATCCGACCCTCCACCGGAAAACCTTGGCGGTACGCTTCAGCCACCAGATCCGGCCCATCTGAGTCTTGCTGCTTATCCAAACGAGTCAATTCCATAGCACACTGCACCATACCATGCTTACGACCAATGACCATGGCCTGGATTTCTTCACCCTCTTTGGGCAAACGCCCCATGCTGTTTTGAAACGGCCCACGATCAAGAACTGCTTCCATACGGGTGCCAATATCCAGAAATATGGAATCATTATCCCAAGCCACAACCCGCCCCTTGACCGGGCTGCCAGTTTCTATACTCTTTTCCTCTTTGAACGATCCTTCAAACATTGCAGAAAAATCGTTCATATCTGTCCCTTTATTATTGTCGATCATGTCGCTGATACCTCCGGAGACATATTGATCCTGAAAGACCAAAAGGTCAGTTTACCCGTGAACCCTTGATTTGTCAAGAAAATTGAAAGACAAAGAATGCGGAGTCTGTGGGACAGGGTAAACGCACCTTGATTCATTCACCCAGTTCTGGCCTCAGCCCCATCCTCCCGGCACACCACAGAGATCGTTTCTTCAGCCCCCATTCCCTTGCGGAGAGGGGGGAGGGACAGATCGCCTTTACTTAAAAGCCGCCAGCAGCTACAATGTGAAAATGTCGTTTAACTAAAGGCGAAAACCATCGAAAAACTGATCCAGCTGATCGTTCTTAACTATTTGCTTGGCGCTGGGGTTCTTTTTATCCTGACACTCATCTTCCAGGCCGACTGCATCAGCTGGAAACGCTTGTTCACCACTGTTTTTTTCGTGCAGCTTATCCAGCTTGTTTTTTTCATCGCCAACACCCAGCTGCTGGAAGTCCCCTTCATCCATTCTTTTCTGCTTCTCAGAGCTGGTTTCGACAAACAGATTATAAGCGCTGGTCTCAGTATTCTGACTCTTATTTTCCAATTCCTCTTGCTGAAACTATCCATCCAACTCCCCATTAAAAGCACTCTGATCACAGTACTGTTGCTTTTTATTGTCAGTCAGGTTCCTGCCTGGATCGCCTCCCAATCCCTGTTTCGCATTATGACCATCAACAGTTCCGAGATGTCCCCGACCCTAAACCCAGGTGATTGCGTTATGATCCGCCTGACCCGACCCAATCAATACCGCCCCAGACGCAATGACCTGGTCTCCTTTGCCATCAAAAGTCCCACGATAGCAAAAGAGGCGTGGCAGATATCGCGTATTGTCGGTTTACCCGGAGACAGTTTGTCCATCAAAACAGGTCTTATACTGATCAATAACCAGATTGTCGGAATAAACAGCTCGGCCATCAAAAATTCCAGTAACAAGCAATATACCATTCCGGAAGGGCTCAGCTTCTGCCTGGGAGATAAGCCCGAATTGTCAATCGACAGCCGCCAGCTGGGCTTGCTTCCCCTTGATTCGGTGAACGGCTTTGTCCAATTGATTCTCTTTCCCGGTTTTCCCCGTTTTTTTACTTTTGAGGGGTTTTTCCAAAGCCCCAGCCCCCCTCCGGAGATCCTGCCGGATCTTTTACCCGGGCAAGCCAGCCATTGACTGGTTTGCCCAGTCAGTCAGTCTCGGGTAGAATAAGGCCATGTCACTATTCGTCACTCTGTTCGCTATCTATTCAATCATCATGATCGGGGTCGGTCTGAGCCGGAGAAATGGTAAAGAGCCAACCCCAAAAATCGTTTTTTTTGGGGAAAGGCCTTTGGGTTCCCCATCTTTTGCTTTGACCGTTACCGCATCATGGTTTGGTGCGGCCACCTTTCTCATCACTTTCCAGGACGCCGTGCGAAATGGTTTCTCAAGCCTCTGGACACTGGGTGCCCCGACCGTAATCACCCTGGTTTTGTTCATCATTTTGACTCCAAAAATCAGATCTTTGGGACACACCTCTTTATCCCAGTTTTTCAACATCCATTACGGTCCGGCCATCGCCAGCTTCGTTACAGCCCTGATCTCCATCTACATGACTCTCCTGGCCGCTTCTCAGCTCAGTGCCTGGGGCCTGGTGGCACCTCTTTTCGACATTTCTCCTCAGAACGCCATTGTTACGGGAACATTGTGCGTCGTTTTTTATAGTGCCTGGGGTGGTTTTCGATCGGTCATCAGAACCGATCGCCTTCAATTCATTCTCCTCAGTGTCGCAGTATTGTTGCTGCTGCTCGGGGCATTTCTGTATTCACCCGGCAAAACCCTCAGCATGGGCGATTTCGATTTTTCAAATAATCTGCCCCTTCATCTGTCCTCAACCTTGTGTTTTACCCTGGCCTGGACCATCTCTCCCATCATCTGGCAACGAATCAGCGCCAGCCGCAGTACCCGATCCGCCCGCCTGGGGCTGTCACTCTCCATGATCCTATTTTCCTTGTTGATCGCCATGCTTGCTTTGGCGGCTATCTTCTGGCGCCCGGTTTTGTCGTCCACACAATCCCCCCTGTTTACTATTCGCCAGTTGACACCTGTCTGGATGAATCTCACCATCGCAATCGGTATTGCCGCCGCCATCATGTCCACCGCAGACACGGCCCTCAACACCGGGGCCCTGGCCTTGCAACCCTTCACAGAAGGCCGATTTGAGCGCTGGTCCTGGCTGAATCTGCGTGGAATGGGCGTCATTCTGATGGGGGGGGTGGCCCTCTGGATCGCTTTGGGCCATCAATCGGTTCTTACTCTGCTGGGGCTTGCCGGAGAACTGATGAGCAGCGCTCTGTTTATTCCGGGAATTTACGCCTTGCTCCGTGGCCCAGGACCACGACTGGCAGCTGGTTTAAGCATATTTCTGGGAGGCGTATTTGCCATCATCAGTTTTATCATGCAGACATCCGCATTAAAACCGGCCTCATCCTGGCCTGTCTGGCCATATTCCAGCCTGATGGGCATCGGTCTGTCCATACTGGGCTTTGCCATCGGTATCATCATCAAAAAAAGAGTCGATTAGGTGAGTGGGCGCAGGCAAGCAGCGCCCCTACGCTTTGTTCGTTGCCAAAGACTCTTCTATCTGATCAGTCACCGCAATGTCCGGTTTTAACTTCTTATTTTTTGTCAATGTTCTTTTTATTTAAGGCTCTAATCAGCAAACAGATCACTTTCTGATGTGTTCAGTTTGAAGAGGCAGATACAAGCCTTTGTAGATGTCCAGGCCATCCTGGTCAATCAGGCGAAGCTGCTTTTCACACCAGGACAGAACCCGGCGAAATTCAGGACTGACCTTTTTTTGTGACAACACCTGCATTAATTCTTTTGCAGCAGCGCTGATATAGGTCTGAATCCCCTCCAGATTGTGCACATCGCCTTCATTCCAGGCATCATTGAGAGCCAAAAGCAGATCCTGCCCCAGGCGGTTGATTCGGGCATCCGTTCGGGCCAAAGCAGCAAACTCATCACTGTGCCGATAATATGTGCGGACCAGTTCTGTGCCCAGAGGCAATTGCTGAATCATATCTGCCCGCATGGAACTGAGTCTGCCAAGCATATTCTGTTGAAGGCTTGCATCGCCGCGATTGGACACCGAGTCCTCGGCATAGCACTTTTTACTCTCAGCAGGCAAATCATCCAAATCGAAAGGCGGATATACACCGGCAATAAAATCGGCATACACCCGAAATGCCGGCTTTTCGCTGCGGGACGCCCGTAATATCCCAAAAGGTTCAACCGCTGTGTTGGGGTCATCAATCATCTCATAGAAAAAAATCTTGTGCGGGAAGCCCTTAAGACGCATGCGCTGCAAAAACTCAAGATAGCGGTCTGCCTGCACCTCTTCAGAGACTTTGTAAGTACTCCAGCCGGTTTCGGTGAGCCAAAAGGGTTTATGACCATGCCCCGCTTCTTCGACGATCTTATTCACTGAAGGAATCAGGGTGTCGCCCTTCTCGAGTAGTTCAAAAAGGTAGACAACACTCTGATCGTTGTAGATGTGGTGGGCAATCACATCGATGTACTGCCCGGCATTGTCCAGAATATATTTCAGCCAGAAGTACCACTCCTGCCCCTGAGAAGTCTTATGGGCCAGATCAGGACCAACAATAAAAGCGCCCGGATCAACCGCTTTGATGACCTGGGCGGCAGGGACAAAAATCTTACTGACAAACACATCCTTACCCGCACTGAAAAAAAGGTCTAAATTGGGTTCATTCCAGATGCTCCAGTATTTGACCCGGTCTTTATATCGATTGACAGTTTTCTCAACGAACCGTCTCCACAGCGCCACATCATCTGGAGGAAGAGTGTATTTTTTACTGGCATTTGTCCAAACAGGCGAATAAGCCATAACCCCCAGAATCGATAATCCGTTCTTGTGGGCATAATTAATGACCCGGTCAACACTGCCATACAGATAATTAAGGTTGTTGACCTCTATATCCCGCCAGATGATATCAACCCTAATCCATTTTATTCCAATACTGTTGGCCTTCCCAAGCACTGCATCGGCAGACAAATGCACATTGACTCCATAAGGAGAATCACTGATATTCACCGCAGTCAGCGAAATGCCCAAAAAAGGCAAACAAATGAGCAAATAAACAATTGAAAAAGCAAGTGGTCGAGGTTTATTCATACAGACAATATACTGATCAAACTTTTCCTTGTCAATTTTTCCTAAATCAACTCGAGTTCTTTACCTACTTTGGTAAACACCTCTATGACCCGATCCAGATGGTGATTTTCCTGGGTGGCGATGAAGCTGGCCCGAATCAGCTGCATCCCCTGAGGTACTGCCGGTGAGATAACCGCATTGGCAAAGACACCGTTTTCCATCAGCAACTTCCAGAATTGAAAAGTCTTGATGTCATCGCCAATGATGACCGGCACAATGGGCGTTACACCGTCAATAATACGGAAACCGGCCGCCTTGAACCCCTTGCGGATATAATTACCAATTTCAATGATCCGCTCAACCCGCTCCGGCTCGCGGCGGATAATTTTGAGGGCAGCCAGGACTGCAGCCGTATTGGGTGGCGACATGCTGGCACCAAAAATCAAGGCCGGTGATAGATGCTTGATATAATTAATGACTTGCTTCTGACCGGCGATAAACCCACCCAGAGAAGCAAGCGACTTGCTGAAGGTCCCCATCACCAGATCCACATCCTTGCCATTCTTCATCCCGAAATAACTGGCCGTGCCCAAACCGCCCTTGCCCAGCACACCAAAGGAGTGGGCTTCATCCAGCATCAATCTGGCTTTATACCGCTTGGCCAGCTCAGCCACTTTGGGCAGATTCACCACATGACCCGACATACTGAATACCCCGTCACTGATAATCAGTTTGGCTGCATCGATGGGAATCTTTTTCAATACCCGTTCCAGACTCTCCATATCATTGCTGGCATAGCGCAGGACATTAACGCCCATGGCTTTGGCTATCAGGGTTCCGACGACTATACTGGCATGGTTATCCTTATCGGTAATCAGGTACTCATCCTTGGAAACGATAGTGGACAAGACCCCTTGATTGGACAGATATCCGGTGGTAAAGAGCAAACAGCTTTCCATTCCCACAAAATCAGCCAATTCCTCTTCCAACTGTGTATGCAGAGTCAGGGTTCCATTGAGGTAACGGGACCCCGAGCAGCTGGTGCCAAAGGTATCCAGTGCTTTCTTGGCTGCAGCCACCACATCCGGGTGCTTCGATAGCCCCAGATAGTTGTTGCTGCCAGCCATTATGACCTCTTTGCCGTGCATGCGCACCACCGGACCGAAATTTTCTTCCATATCCTGAAAATACGGGTATATCCCCAACGCTTTGATGTCATCCGCCCGGGTAAAAGCACTGCATTTGTCAAAAACGTCCATATTCATCTCCTCTATTTCGTTTGTTTGATAGCACCATCAAAAACCAGATTCATGGCCAGATTAACCAGGCCTTCCAGATCTTTTTTAGTTGCCTGATGCGTCTCGACCAGTTGCAAAATACCATTCAGCATACCCCAAAGCACCAGTGCCAGCTGGTCCACAGCAAGATGCACTGGCAATGCCCCCTGCTGCTGCCCACGACTTAACAATTCAGAAAAGATGGTCAGGCAGCTGCGCTTTCGGGCCAGCAATTCCCGGGACAAGTCCGCCGGCAGATGGGTGGCATGGGCATCGACATGAAAGAGCAGGGCATAGTATTCCCGGTTTTCCAGGTAGAAGGCCAAGGTACTCTCCAGAAAGCGATCAATGCCTGTCCGCATAGACACATCATCAAGCGCAGCCGATTGCAATGTGTCATAAAGAAGGGAGACTTTCCTCAGCAGCAGATGGGCAAACAACTCTTCCTTGCTTTGGAAATGGAGATAAATAATGCCCTTGCTGAATTCAATGGCTTCGGCGATATCTTCCAACCTGACGCCATTGACGCCTTTGCGCCTGAATAACGTTTCAGCAGCCGCCAGAATCAGTTCCTGCCGCTGCTCAAACTCACGTGCTTTTCTTTCTTTACTGCCCATTAATCTCCGGCCATTTTTTGACGCTTGTTCAAAAAAAGAATACACTGTCAACTTTGAAAAGTCAAGGGAGGGCTGGAGTAGGAGGTATGGGAGATATGGGAATAATGGGACTTATGAGAAATCGGGACGAACTGGCAAGAACCGGGGGTGGGTAGGGGCGCAGTCAAAATTGTGGGCTATTACCGACTTTTCGAATCGGCCAATTCAGGACCGACAACCATTCGTCCATCCCGAAAGACAATCCCCCGATCGCAATCCTGCACGGTATCCAGTTGATAAAAAACCGGCTCACTGTCCAGAGAGATCCTTAGTATACCGCTGCGGCCCGGGGCCCCGATATTGACCCTGCCACTCTTTTCGTCAGCCTGAAATAGCATGCGCCCGCCCCAGGTAGTTCTCAAGGTCTGAGCCTTGAGATATTTTGGCACCAGCCAGGGGCAATCTTGCGCACTCAATTGGGTCAGATCGTTGAGCTGATTGACTTTGCTGACAAATTCGTCCTTCATGAGCTCAACCCGGCCGGATTCTATGCCGACAGAGATGGTATACACAAGCTGTATGGTATCTCTCAAATTGGCTTTTTGACGAGCCAGGGCCAGATTGGGCAAAGAAAAAGTCAACATCAGGCCAGCTAAGGCCAGCAGTACCAGCAACTCCACCAGAGTGAACCCTTTGTTTTTCACCTTCACCTCATGCCGTTACCTAAAACCATTACCAGATGAACCAAAAAATATCAAGACACGAACGAGCATTGGGTGTAAGACAAATTTGTGAGAAACCATCAGGCGCCTTTTCTATTTTTCCAAAAATCTTCCCAAAGGTTGCTTAGAATACAGCAGCGCAAAGTAGTAATTCTATCGGCGCCAGAAACAGTCCAATGCATACCAGATTGTTTCAGACGTTGGCCGATTACGCTCCGGCAGCCCACCTCGACGACAAAGAGCCCCATATTTCTAAATTTTTTGTAGCGCATTCTTTCTTTGTTTCTGTCGAAGTAATTTATTTCTTTTGTAATTATACCCTTGTCTTCCAAAGTATCCGGAGTAAGATTTTTTAAAGATGTGATCAGAGATTCGACATCACCAGCATCCAGTTCAATTTTCCGTTTTTCAGTCCACATCTTCACAGCTTGCATGTTCCCTGGAAATATTTTTTTCGCCACATACCAATAATGCTCGCAGACATGAAAGAGGTCAACGATCTGGATAGCCCCCTGGAAATGAAAATTAGCAATATTCCATATCCAGGGTGCGCCATCGCCGATCACAATAACCTTTTTTGCCTCATCGAGTTGACACGACTTGGCCCAGGCGTAAATATGATCACCAAATTCCTCGGCATTCACGATCACCCCGATTTAAGTGGTGGAGCCCTCATCTCTGACAGGATAACCATTCATATCAAGGTCGGTCTGAGTAAAAACACACCCCAGTTTTACCTCTCTGGTTCTGGACTGCCCGTCATCGCCTTTTCCTTTTCTGCCTTCCGTTTCTTTTCTGACAACCGGAACTCCTGTTCCATCCATTTCGATATATAACTTTTCGGGAATGGGCTTGCGAAGAGCAGAAGGGGTGATCTAGCGATGCTTTACATCGGATTCATAATAGGCTTGAACTTCTGTGCCCAGTTGGTATGAGATGCGTTCAATTTCTTTGCTGCTCACTTCCATTCCAACCAAATCTGCAATCATTTCCTGGCCAGTGGCAAAAGGACCTAATGCACCAACTCGAGCCATAATTCGACGCATTCCAGAGCTGAAGGATGTTTTGCATATATCCAGATTAATGTCTTTTGGGAAAAAGCCCTTTCTGCGATCCGTATTGCAGTAGTAGGCGCTCTTGACTGTCAGCGGCCCTAAGATGGTCAGTATTTTTTTGTCTCTGATCTCCTTGAACTCATACGGATATCCATCATCAGAATCGATTGTTTTCCCCTTAAAACCCCCGTTATCAAAATTGAGTATCGTTTCCAGCATGCTGCTTCCCAAGCGATGCATAGAATCACGAATAAAAATCTCATTCAGGTCAAGGTGAAAAGCCCCATTCCTGGATTTATTTTTGGTAACGAAAGAAACTATCCGATCTATTTCTTTTTGTACTTCTGATTGAAATACTTCGTCAATTTTTTTTTAGAATCTGTGTCCCGTTCTCACTGATGATGGCTATCGGTCGTAATTGGCATATTTTCTCGTTGCAGTCGATGATTTCATTTTGAATTTGCATAAAAAGGCGATAGTTGTCAGTTTCTTGTTTGTATTTTTGTAATTCAGGCCCCACTTTCAGATTTTTTGCATAACTTTTGCCTTGCTTGGTGGTATTCCATAAATACTGTGGACCATGTTTCATGTTTCCAGGTTTTGCGCAGGTACAATTTTTGTTGCCACATTTGCGAAAATTGGCAGAAACAGTTCTGCGTCGCATGTCGTCGATTTTTGTTATTTTTTTGTCTCAGACCCACGAGCATTCCGGTATCCAATTAGCACGAATCTTCCATAAGTTGAACATGCACGAAACAGCCCCACCCCTTTTTTGGGGGGGAAGGGGGCGGGCTGGTTAACCTGAAATATATGATGAAGGCATCATCCACCTGACAAGGCATCAAACACAGAAAAAAAAGAGACCTGCCAAAGATACAATCCAAATCAGAACCGTCCAAATGTTTTCTCAGGAGAAACTAAGTAATTTTTGTGCCATGAAAATCGATTGGTTTTATAGAATAAGCAATAAATCCAACTAGCCCGCCGCCAAGAAAAAAAATAAAAAAAAAGATCAGAGAGAAAACAAAAGCCTCCTCTGTGTGCCGCCCAATTGTAGAAAACAAATATATCAAGCTGGCTTCTCTTGTTCCGAAGCCAGCGACCGAAACTGGAAGAAAAGACAGAATATTGGCAATTGAGACAAAACAAGCAATATCAACAAAGCTTACTGGAATACCGGAGGCAATCAATATAATTTTACTAGACAAAAACAGTACGCCATAAGCAGCAGCGGTTAGAAATAAAGAGGGAAAAAGATTCTTGACACTAAAGTGTTCAAGTTCAATGTTAAACTCATCAAGATTCCCGCTATATTTCCTAAAATACTTTCTTTTTTTTACTATTTTTACACAATACATTCGTACCTTCGCACTAAAAAACAGCAAGGGGAAAAGAATAAGCACCCCCAATATCAGATTTCCCTCCAAGCCAAGGTTCTTTAAAATAGACAAACGCATCATCCCAAAAACAGACACCAGCACCAAAAAATACACATCACACATTCTGTCCAGAAGCACAGAGGGCAGTGCCTTGACCAAGCTCACCCCCGTATCTTGTCTGACGTAAAGGGCCTTTACTGCCTCACCTATTCTGCCAGGGGTAAAAAAAGCAAGGAAATTAGCACTCAGATACACCAAAAGAGCATTTCGATAGGAATAAAAAATTCCCTGTTCATGAAGGATGTACTTCCAGCGATATGCTTTAATCCCATACAAGGGGAGGATCAAAAAAAATGCCAGGAGGAGCAATCCAGGGTCTGCACCTTTTAAGACCAACACCAATTTACCAAAATCAACATAAAACAGAATAACAACAAAAATACAAAGCCCCAGAAGACGCATAAATAGTTTGGGCTTCTTACTCATCAACTGCTTTCTGCCCAGCGGCAATCAAATTCCAGCTTATCCATTTTAAAAACCCACCAAACATAGCTTCGAACACATTGTCCAGCAAGATTGTCAGTCTGGCAAATGTGTTAAAAATAAAAACGGGTTTAAGAGGAACTTCGGCTAAGGGGGTCGAAAAAACTCCTTGGGGCAAGACTCTGATATTATGCAAACCTTGATCTTCAAACAATTTTTTTAGTTGCCTGTAAGAAAATGTGGCCTGATCATCAGAATATCCTTTATCCAAAACCGTCCTGATTTTTCGTGCGGCCTGAATTATGAGATTACCTGATTGTGGTTCGTTTACCACCAGCCAGCCACCTGTTTTCAACATGCCAAGAATATGTTTTAGAGTCTTCTCATATTCATCAAAATGGTGCAACACGCCAATCATGATGATAAGATCCACCTTCACAGCAGGATTGTAGTCATTGATATTGGCAGCAGCGAAGCGTACATTCTCACCACCATTCTTTTTCCGGGCGAAGTCAATCAGCTTCCCTGCATAATCCACTCCGATATATTCGGTATAAAGTCCTTCTAAATATGCTGCAGAATATCCACATCCACATCCCACTTCAAGGACTGTAAACCCAGGGAGCAATGGTATCGCAGCCAAAGTGCGTAAAAGCCGGTGCTTTCTTGGAATCCTTGAACTTGCGATCATATCTTTTCGACAATATTTTTCAGCTATATCATCGAACAATTCACGATCTTTTTTTTCCAACACGGATTCTGACTTTTCGTGCTCCTGACTTTTTCCAATATTCTGTTCTTCGCTTTTTTTCATTTAGGTCCCTGTAAATTCATTTTTACGGTAGCCTCTTTCCGCACTCGTTTACCCCTTGCCAACAGCCTGAATTGATCCCAAATAATGTGAACCACAGCCCTGATGGTCGCCCAATTTCTCAACTCCTTAAACAGTCGAAAAAGCTTTGCCGGTCTGATATAAAATCGAAAATTGGCTTTTTTAATGGCCGATTTTATATCCGAAGCCGACAGTCCGGGGTAATTCACCACAGCCGAGGCATTTTGATCGAAATCCTCATAACGACTGATGTCAAGAAACCCATTTTCAACAACATAATCATAGAATTCAGTCCCAGGATATGGGGCAGCTATATCAAATTTGGCCATAGTCAACGGCATTTTCAGGGACGCAGCCACCGTTTCCTCTATGGTTTGCTTTGTTTCACCCGGCAAACCAAGAACAAAATACCCCCAAGCCTCGATACCGGCATCGTGGATCATCCCAACAACCCTTTCCGCCTCTTCGATGGTTATCTGCTTTTTAATCCGTTTTAAAACATCATCATTTCCGGATTCGATCCCGACAGCAATCATCCAGCACCCGGCCTGCTTCATCTTAGCAATCAGTTCCGGATTGTTTAAAAGAGGCTGAACATGTGAGTTGCAAGCCCATCTAAAGGGAGTTCCTGCTTCAATGAGTTTATCGCAAATGTCCTCCACCATTTTCCGATCAAGGGTAAAGGTGTCAGCATGAAACAAAATATTATCGACACCTAATGAATGGACATAGAGAGCCTCTTCAGCAACCTTTACACCAGACCGGCTCCTAACTTTCCATTTCCACATCACTGCCTGTCGGCAGAAGACACAGCGATAGACGCACCCCCTTATTGCTTCTACAAAGGTATAGTTCCCTAGAAAGGGGCTCCAGTATTTACTTAAAGGCAACAAATCATGACGTGGACGAGGCAGGGTATCCAAGTCTTTTATGAATTCTCGACTGTCTGTGATGATGAAGGCGTCCTCGCTATCGAGGCCGATTCTGGAGGGCACAAATGCAATTCCCGAAACCTTCTTGATTTTTTCCAGACTAAGCGGTTCCGGGCCGTCCACGGTGACCAGCAAATCTTTTAGCGTCACTTCGGCCTCGTTGAGAATAATATAGTCCAGATTTTCCGCCTCAAAAATCGATTGTTTGGGCCTGCTGGTTAAGTGTGGGCCCATGCCAATGGTTACGGCCCCGGATATTTCCTTGGCCTTTTGAAGCGCTTTCAGATCATTGCTGTATGTTACGGAAATCACATTGCTCAAACAAAACCTGGGAAGGGATTGTTGCAGAATTGCCTCATATTCCACCCAACCAATACCTTCAGCAATACAATCAACGATATCAACTTTGTACCCAGCCTGTTCTGCAACAGCTGCCAGGTAGGCAAGGCTGGTCTGGGGCCATTTCATTCTTTCCCAAGAGGATCGACCATGGCGATTAATATCTCTGATGTAGATGAACCCGTCTGCAGAAGGTGGATTTACAAACAATACATCAACTTTTTCGTAGTGCTTTTTCATCAAAATTCTCCAGAAACAATTCAATAAAATTAACTTCACGGAAAACTATAAAAGGGATCTGTGGGAATTGTCAATTATTGTGATTAAGAAACTCGATTTGTTAAAAAATCAATTCTTCAAAACTTTGTGATAATATCATGATTGCTCATTGCCCAGATTACATGTACTATCATAAAAAAATGAAAAAGAAAAACCACTTTTTTAATAATAAAAATCACCGCTTTGATTCTGTTGAAAAGGAAAATCATGAGTAAACAAAAGTTCATCCGCTTGTTCTTTTTGTTTCTGAGCTTCGGGTTCCTCTTCGCCATCCTTCACATTGGCAAGGCCTATTCGAACCTGAACAGCTATACCATTGAATACGGCTACAGTGTTAATCTGTTTAGCCCAAACGAGGGGGTTTTTTACCTTGTTTATGGTTTTTGCGCCTTCATGGGAACCCTTTTTTTGACCATGGCCTTTCAAGACCTTATTTACTCAAAATGGGTTAAAATTGACTGGTCAGGCATCGACTTCTTACGTCTAACCCTATTTCTAACCATATCCACCGTTTTGGTGACATACCTGATTCGCATCCTGGTCATTCAGGATGCCCCCATGACCGATGATGAACACGCCTACCTTTTTTCAGCACGAATGATCCAGTCTTTCAAGTTGTACTGGGCTGATTTCCCAAAGGAACTCACACCTTTTTTGCACAACCAGTTTTTAGTCATTAAAAATTTCATATTTACACAATATTACCCTGGTTTTCCTGGAATTCTGGCTTTAGGCGCAACCCTGGGATCCGTTAATCTGGTGAATCCAATTCTGGCTGGGCTGGGGATATTGACCACCTTCTTTCTAGTGAGGAAAGTCAGTTCTTCACCCATCATTGCTTTTCTGGCAGCCTTACTGCTCTCTCTCTCCCCAAGCTACCTGTTCACTTCGGCCATGCTAATGCCCCACACAGCCTCTCTGGTTCTCGGCAGCCTGTTTATACTGATGGTCATAAAATCCAACCGGGAAACCAGCTCTATCTTCGCTGCCCTTGCCGGCTTGGTATGGGGGCTGCTTCTTTTTACCAGGCCACTAACCGCTTTTATTTTCGGAATTATCGGCGCCATCATCAGCATCGGCTATATAAAAAACCTCAGACAACGTATCAAACCTGTGATCACCCTGGCTGGAATCGCACTCATATTTTGTGCCTTTTTTCTGATGTACAACAAAATGCTCACAGGAGATTTTTTCAAAACCACATATACAGAATTTGCAGAATTCAGTAACAAAATTTTCTTCAATTCTTTTTCATTTCAACAAATATTGAACGGAAAATGGTCCGAGCTTTTAGTTTTCCCCTTCTTACGTATGAATTACTGGACCTTCGGATGGTCGATTTCTTTTTTGTTTGTATTTTTCTGCCCGCCGGGTTACCTGCGAAAACTAGGACTGGGGGTCGTTCTTGGCCTTTGGCTAGCTCACATGCCCTGGCCCAATGTTGGCGTTAATCTAACCGGCGCAGCCCATTATATGGAAGTTCTCCCCTTTCTAGCCATGCTGAGCGCACTGGCACTTCACACCCTGTATAAAAAAAAGAACACGTTCATTGCCGGTTCAGCCTTGTCTTTTACCATTTTTTCGATCCTCATTGCCCTGACCATTTTTTCCCCATGGGCAGCAAGAAACCTATCCAATCTTGCGAGCACCAACCTCGCCCCCTATCAGGTTGAAGCTCAAGTAAAAAAGCCCGCCATCATTTTTTCGAGCATTTTTTTACCTACACACCAAGGTGTGATTCAACGTACCAGCACGTGGACCTACTATAGAAAAAACAACCATCCAGACTTGAGTGACGATATTCTTTGGTTAAACGATCTCAAAGAGAAGAACATCAACGCCATGAAGTTGTTCCCCGACAGGCATGCCTACCGTTTACGTTTTAACTATGACCCTGCATCAGGAACTGGGTTCTTGTTTAGCCTGGAAGACATCAGCAGTAGTGAAATGAACAAGGGGATAGAAACGGGACTTAACCCAATGAGCACATCAAAACAATGAGCTACGATTGAAGCTTGGTTACAACCGTTTAGTTATTGTTAGAAATATCAGACGTTTTGGACGCTTTGAAACCTATTCTTTGCCCCAGCCTTCTGTTAATCATATCAGCCAGCATACCGATACTCAGTAATTGAAGCGATCCAACCATAAGCACAGCCATCGTCATATCCATTAATTTGGGTGTGAAAAAGAAAGAATAAATACCAACAGCAATGCCCAGAAAAAAGACGCCAATGGATAGGGGCAAAAAAATCCGAAGTGGCTCAAACAAGAGCACCGTGCGTACTATGAGTTGAATGAAATTCAAGGTGTCGCGCACCGGACGAATCTTCGATTTTCCTACCCGTGCGGCATAATTGATCGGCTCATAGACCACCTCGTCACCGCAATTCAGCATGACCAGAGTAATGGTCGTGGTAAAAGAAAAACCATCCGGTAGAAGATGCAAATATGGAAGAATGGATTCCCTGCGAAAGACCCTCAAACCTGAATTGACATCCGGAATTTTATACCGGGCCAAGTAGCTGGCCAGCCTGCCGATGAACCACTTGGCTGGCCTGCGAACCAGGGGTATTTTTACACTCTCACCTATTCTGGCACCCACCACCATATCTTTATCACCCATTAAAGAAACCAATTCTGGAATACGGGAATTAGGATAGGTCCCATCTGCATCCGTTATAGCGATCAACGGGCTGCTGCTATGGATGATACCCGTCTTCAATGATGCGCCATACCCACGGTTACGGCTATGATGAATGCACCGCAGTGAAGGAAGGTCTATGTTTTCCAAAACATCCCGGGTTCCATCCTGCGAGCAATCGTCAACCGCAATGATTTCGTAGTCCAGACCTGCATTTGCAAGATAGGTGTCTATCTCATGGACTGTAGAGGAAACAGACTCTGCCTCATTGTATACGGGAATAATCACGGTTAGAGCCAATGAGACACGATTCACCTTTTTCATGACTAGATCTTGTTTTTGCATTAAATTTCCTTTTTTTATTTCTTCTCATCTACCATATCACATTCCAGAATTTTTTAGTCAACTGCAAAAAGGACCAAAGTCTTATTTCAGCTGCCTGGCTAAAATCTGGTCCCTCAGCTTGGCATAACCCGGGTTGCCGGGATCCATCACCACAGCATTTAGAAAATCGATTTCAGCCTTCTCAACCTGGCCCAAATAACCCCGACTGACACCGCAATTCCAATAAGCACTGGCATAACCAGGAAACAATTCAATAGCCCGATAAAGGTCTTGAATGGCCAGATCATACTTGCCCTCCAGGCGCAACAAGACCGAACGGTTGTTGTAGGCCAGATGGACCCGGGGATGCTTTTCAATTAAATCTGTCCACAGCGTTATGTCGCTGCCCCACTTGGGTAGATACTGGATATGGGCCGTGAGCAGGATCGACAACATAGCTCCAGACAGAACGAGAGTCAAAACAGATCTGGTCCTTTTATTTGATAAAAATTTCAGAGCCTCAATGAATGCAGCAACCGTAAGCAGACCTATTCCGATGGAAGGAACATAGGTGAATCGGTCAACCATGGGATAGTTTCGCAGCATAAACATCCAGACGGGAAAGAGCGAAAACACCGATATTCCGTTTAATAACGAAGTCCTGCTGACTCTCCCGAAACTGATTTCCCTCAATAGCCATCCGACTCATCGGAAATGGGTCATTTTTATCCTTCAACAAATACTGAACCAGGGACAACTCATTAAAATAAAAGCCCCGCTCATCAGCAATACCATCAATAATTTTCTCATTGTTATAATTAAGTCCGGAATTAAATGGCGTATGGGGGTAAAACACCAGAAATATCCCCAAAGCCAGGTACACATAACGGCCCGCCATTTCTTTAACCTTAATCCAGGACAAGGCGATTAGCAAAACACAAACGAGATAACTGAAAGAAAAAAATCGCCCTTGCATAAAATCGCCCCCCACTAATGTGCCGTACAGCAGATTGCACAACACACCAATTGTCAGAAATCGCCTGTGGCGGCTTTTTTTTTGGCCGAAGGTCACCCATATGACTGCCAGGACAACCAATAAAGTCATCGCATCATAGCTAATTGAGGATCGGAGATACTTCAATCCCTGTTGAAGCAACTCCAAGTGACTGATCCCTGTGTTCAATTTGGCATAAGCCGTATTGGGCAGAGGGAACCCGTAATATATCAATGAAAAGAGGGTAAACGCCCAAAAAGGGATCAGACTGAACATTGCCAGTCCTTGTCCAGCCCCACAATGAATAAAAGCGCCGCCTGCTCCATACGGCATAGATCAATGAGGGTAGTATCAATATTAACAGATCATGACGAGTCAATACAATCAGACCGGCGATCAGGATCAAACAAGCCAATTTCTTTTTACCTTTTTGCTCAGGCAAATGGTCCTCTGCGACCGACAAAAAAAGCGTCACATACAACACCAGCAGCAAGTAGGCCAATCCATTTTCCAGGCCAGAGGAAGTGAAATCGAAAAAGGCTGTCGATGCCACAAACAGCAAAACGGAAATAAAAAGCGCTTCATCGGACTTCAACAAAAGCCTCAGAAGCCAAAGTGTCGCCAGCAACAGAATCAGCGAAATCACAATAGTCAATAGAAACAAATTACTGGAAAACAACCTGAAAAAAGCAAGCAGCGCATACCACAAGGGACTGGTGAAGACCTGAACCCGTTCATGGGGGTTCCAGACCGGGCCATTACCGGCGAAAAGCTGTTCAATGCTGCGGAAATTGATGTAGGCATCCTCGGACACCCAGGCATTCTTGAGGAAGACCACCGTGGCCAGTAAAAAAGAAATCAACAGAAAAAAGAGCCGGTGCTGGCACAATGAAAGAAATAACGACCGCTGACGAATCACAAACATCTCCTCATCGGGGCATCAAATCCACTCCGCAGCCAAGCTGCCTCCAATAGAAACAACTGTCAGATAGAAAGGTCCCTATTCACCTTAAACTGACCAAGCATAATGAGCATGATATACCAATTCAGGAAATAAAACACCGCCCTCACATGTCAATCGGCTTTCTGCTATCCATAGGATGACTGATAAAAAAAAGGCCGGCCCATGTGGGCCGGCCTTAACGATTTTCCTTTCAGAATCAGGTTGAAGAAGTTCCGGTGGATGGCACCTGAATGCCCATGCCATCGATAAAAATGATATCACAACCAAAATTTTCCAATGTTTCCACAAAGAACTCCATCGGCGTAGACGGCTCATCAGCTAAAGGAAAGCCAGACAAAGCGGCACCACCAGCCCCAGTAGCAGCACCAGTACCCGCCATTCCGTCCTTGCCGTAACAACCTATCTGATAAACATACCAGCTTGTATCATCAGTTGGGTCTTGTGCGACATAATCATATTGAGTGCCCCAACGATCCAAATTGGGCTGGACACTGAGGTGTACGGGAACCAACCAGGGAACTGAACCGTGATCCAAGAAATCTGTATTCAAAGTCCCAATATTTTGAAAGACAAAAAGTTCTCCCCGGTCAGCCTTGGCACCTTCCAAAGCAGTGGCAATGTTGTGCAGACCCATCATGGAGCCCTTCTGGCGGGATTTTTGCAGGGCCATCAGCATATTGGGGATGGCGATGGCGGCGATGATGCCGATGATGGCGATAACGATCAGAAGCTCAATCAAGGTAAAACCTTTTTTGTTCATAGTTTCCTCCAAGTTTTGGTTTTTATGCCATTACAATGCAAGAGCGCTGCCAATATTGAGGTGTCGGATTAACAGGGCTTTCCGGCGCTATAGCGGCAAGGAAGTGACAATTTTCGTCAAGCCCCCTGCCAAATTTTGTCACATCCCCCCCTCACTGGCCGTCAGGCTGACCAGCTCCAGCGGGTACTCCACCTGCTGGCCGCTGGCAGTGAAGGTAATCTCCTCTACCAGGGGAATCTCTTCCATGGTGACCTGGGCAGCCAGCAAAGGGCCGCTCTTTCGGGCAGGCACAGAGTCCGGCTTCACCAGCCACAGGCCCAGGACCAAAGCCAGGCCCAAACCAAGCACCATAAAGGTGGCCTGTTTACGCTGCTGCTTCTTGCGACTGATCTTGCCCAGGACACGGCTCTCAAAATCATCCCCCAGCGGCCTCACCGACTGCGGCTCTCTGAACAGATCTTCATACGGTCCCATTGTCAATACCTCCCCGATGTGGCGTCAATGCGTCCTGGAGTTGCTTTTTGCCCCGAAACACCAGGGTCTTGATGGTGCCCACCGGTTTCTTCATCACCTCGGCAATTTCAGCAAAGGAAAAGTTGTCGATTTCCCGCATCACCAGCGGTACCCGGTATTTCTCCGGCAGCTTGCCCAGCATGGCCTCCAGTATCGGCCCCACCTCCGGATGATATTCAATCGAGGCATGCTTGTCAGCCACTTCATCAAGAGAAAAGAGGCGACCCAGCCGGTGACGGCGGAAATGGCTGCGGGCCAGATTGGTGGCGATGGTAAAAATCCAGCTCTTGAGATTGTCGCTCTTAAGGGTATGCCCCTTGAAATAGACCTTGACAAAGGTATCCTGAGCCAGTTCCTCGGCCAGAGCCGCATCACCGGTCAGCATGCGCAGATAGGTGTATATTCTGTCTTTGTACAAGGCCATCACTTTTTTAAAGGCCTGATCGTCGCGCCGTTTCAGACCCTCGATCAAGTCGAGCGAATCAGTCATTACTGTAAGACGTTGAAAAAATGGTTTTGGTTTCAGAAGAGATAAATGAGAATTGAATCAGGGACTGGTGACTAGTGACAAGTGACAGGCCAACTATCCGAAATATCAGGAATTAACGACTGGTGATTGGTCAATTTTCCGAAAAATCAGGGAATTTTTGTTTTACAGCTCGGAAAAACAACTAGTCACTAGTCACAAATCACTAGTCACTATCCTAGAACCCCCCATCCATCGCCCCATGCTCATAATTGATAAACTTGGTAAAGCGATCCTGAAAGGCCAGGACTATCTTGCCGGTCGGGCCGTTGCGTTGCTTAGCCACGATGAGATCCGCTTCACCTGGCCGCTCGGTGTCCTTGTTGACCTGATCCTCCCGATGTAAAAACATGATCACATCGGCATCCTGCTCAATGGCGCCACTCTCTTTGAGATCAGACAACTGGTATTTGGGGCTGCCGTCTCCCCGTCCACCCCGCTGCTCGGGTGAGCGGTTCAACTGCGCCAGGGCCACCACCGGGATGTTGAGTTCCTTGGCCAATTCTTTCAGAGAAGCCGAAATGACCGCCACTTCCTGAGCCCGGGAATCGCTGCGGCGCAGATGTTCTCCAGTGACCTTCATCAGTTGCAGATAGTCCACAAAGACCACATCGACGCCCACATCTTTGTGGAGACGACGGGCCCGGGTCTTCATTTCAATAATCGAGAGCGAGGCGGAATCATCTATGTAGAACTTCGTCTGTTCCAGCCGCTGGGCCGCCAGCTCCAGGTCACTCCATTCCTTAGGGGTAAAATGGGGCCGCCCCGTTCTGATGGAGGCCATGCTGACCCGGGATTCGATGGCCAAAAGACGCATCATGATCTGTACCCGGGACATTTCGATGGAGAAAAAGGCCACAGTCTTGCCAATCTTGGCCATATTGAGGGCGACGTTGAGGGCAAAAGCAGTCTTACCCATGGATGGCCGGGCCGCCACCACGATCAGATCGCTGGGTTGAAATCCACCGGTCATATTGTCCAGCTCGTAATAGTTGGATTTGATGCCGCTGCCTTCTCCCCGATCACTCTGGATATCCTCGATCAACTTCATGGTCTCCGGGACAACCCGTTCACTGGGGGAAAAGCCGAGTCGGATCTCGGAGTCGGCGATTTTAATGATCTCTTCCTGGAGATGTTCCAGGATGTCCTCGGTCTGGGCTGCCGGCTCAAAGCCACTCTGAACCGCCCCTTCGGCCATGCGGATGATACGCCGCAGTGCCGCACGGTCACGGATAATGTCAATGTAATCGCGGATACTGATCTGCTCGGGGATACCGTCGATCAGTTTGTTGAGGTAATCATAGCCGCCGGCAAACTTGAGCTCTTTGGACTTCTCCAGTTCACCAGCGACGGTAACCGTATCTACCGCCGTTCGTGCCTCGTTGAGGCGGAAAATCACCGAAAAAATGATCTGATGGGCTTCACGGTAAAAATCGGTATCGGAGAGGTGCTCTAACACCTCTCCGATATAGCGATTGTCGACCAGCATCGCCCCGAGCACCGCCCGTTCGGCGAACTCATCATGGGGCAGCGACCGGTCAGGGTCACTTGCTGGTCTGGCCACGTCTACTCTTGCTCGGCTTGCCCGGCTTTGGCCTCAGCCTCAGCGCCCTCACGCAAAACCTTGATGGGAATCAGTGCATCCACGCCTTCAAAGAGACGAACCGTGCAGCTGAACGCCCCGAGTTTTTTAATGGGTTCAGTCAGATGGATCCGTTTGCGATCTATACCAAGACCCTTTCCTTCAAGTATCTCGGCAATTTCCATAGTGGTCACTGAGCCAAACAGCACATCGTTTTCACCGGCCTTTTTGCTGATCTCGAGCACCAGGGATTCCAGTTTTTTCTTTTGTTCCTGGGCGCCCAGTTTTTCCAAAGCCAGCTTTTTTTCATGCTTTTTGCAGATGAAGACCATGCGGTTGATATTTTCCGATGTGTTCGGCAGGGCCAGACCTTTGGGCAAAAGATAATTGCGGGCATACCCGGCTTTAACCTCGACCACTGCCCCCAGACGACCCAGGGTGCTAATGTCAGCATTTAGGATGACTTTCATGGCTTCACCCCTGCTGTCCTTCGGTAAAGCGCATCAGCCCCATATGCCGGGCCCATTTAATGGCTTTGGCCAATTGTTTCTGGTGGTAACGGCAGGCTCCGCTGACACGGGCAGGCAGAATCTTGCCCGTTTCCTGTACATACCGTTCCAGCACTTTGGAATTCTTGTAATCGATAAATTGAATACGATCTTTACAAAAATGGCAGAATTTCCGCCGGGAGAAGTAAAACTTTTTTTGCCCTTGTCCCTGACCTTGACCCTGCCCTTGCCCCTGACCCTGTCCATCTCTTCTGGACGAACCACCGCCACTGCTGTTATTCCTCATTGTCTTCCTCCCTGGCTTCCGAATCATCCTGCGATTCTAATGCGCCTTCATCCTCTGAACCCTGTTCTTCAGAACGGCGTTTGGCAGCCAGACGATCGTTGCGGGTCCATTTCTTGACCAGCTTGTTGGTTTTTTTCAGTTTGTCATCAAGACGCAGGATGAGAAAGCGAATCACTTTTTCATTGAGTTTAAGACGCCGCTCAATAGCTGCCACTTCGGCGCTATCCATCTCTACCTTAATGAAGGTATAGATGCCTTCCTGATGCTTCTCAATCGGGTAAGAGAGGCGCCTGCGCCCCCAATTGTCGACCTTTTCCACACTGGCCTGGGCCTTCTCCAGCAGTTGCATGATGCTCTGCAGGACAGCCTCAGCCTCCTCTTCGCTGATATCGGGTGCCACGATGAACCCGATTTCAAATTGACGCTTCATATAAGCCTCCTTATGGACTTCCAGCCCCCGGCTTCATTGATTGTTCCAGGGGCAAGGAGTGAACTCTGTTTACAAAAATTTAAGCCGGCGGGGCCTCTTCAACAACCGCTTCCTCTTCCTCTCCAAACTGACCGGTGACCATACAGACCACCATATTGGGATCCGAGATACAGCGGATTCCTTCAGGCAGTTGTAGCCCACCGTATTTAATGGAATCTCCGGCATGCAGCTCCGTAACGTCCAGGATAATTTCCTTTGGAATGGCTGCGGGCAGACATTGAATACGCGCCTCACGGTTGACGAAGTCCAAAAAGCCGTCTTCGTTTTTAACACCATAGGCTTCACCTGCCATACGGATGGGTACTTTGACTATAACCGGACGGCTGGTGTCAACACGAACGAAATCCACATGAATGATCTTGTCAGACAAATGATCGTACTGGATCTCTTTAAGCATGGCGTCCACGCTGCTTCCCTCACGACCGATGGAGAGCAGTGTATTTTCCTTTTTCTCGGATTTCAGAATCCGTTTCATGTCTTCCTGAGTGATGGCAATGGCCAGCGCATCTTCCTGACCACCGTAGATGATGGCCGGCATCTTCTTGGAGCGCCGTAATGCCTTATTCAGCTTTTTGCTGACCTCATGCCTCGACTCGGCTTGAATGATCAACGCATTATCCATATTTCACCTCTGATTATAAGAAACATCAAACAAATAGTGTTGAGACCGAGGTCTCATTGTGTATACTGTCTATCGCGTCCGCAAACAGCTTGGCCACAGACAACACCTCAATCTTGGCACAGTCTTTCTTTTCGCCCAGCAAGGGCACGGTGTCGGTGGTAAATACCTTTTCGACGGGTGCTTCGTTGATACGCCCGATGGCCTTTCCGGAAAAAATACCATGGGTACAGGCTGCATATATCTTTTCAGCCCCATGCTTCTTGAGGGCCTTGATGGTTTCGCTTAAAGTCCCGGCTGTGTCTATGATATCATCGACAATAATGGCGGTCTTGCCCCTCACATCTCCGATGATGTGCATGATTTCGGCCACATTGGCTTCCTGACGCCGTTTATCAGCAATTGCCAGACCAGCGCCCAACTTCTGGGAAAAGGCCCGGGCCCGTTCCACACCACCGGCATCCGGTGAAACCACCACCACATTTTCCAGGTTCATGGCTTTAAAGTGAGAGATGAAAATGGGCAACGCCATCAAATTATCCACCGGAATATTAAAAAAACCCTGAATCTGATTTGCATGCAGATCAATGGCCAGCATGCGGGTGAAACCAGCTGTCTGCAGCAGATCGGCTAAAAGACGGGCCGAAATGGGCACCCGGGGACGATCTTTACGGTCCTGCCGGGCATACGCATAATAGGGAACGACCGCAGTGATCCGGTTGGCAGATGCGCGCTTGAAGGCATCAGCCATCAGAAACAACTGCATAATATGGTGATTGATGTCGGTGGTCATGGACTGGATAACAAAGACGTCGGCACCACGGACATTTTCCCAGCTTTGAAAACGAATCTCACCATCTGAGAAAGTACCGATACCGGCCTTTCCCAAAGTTTTATCAAGATTCGCAACGATCTGCTCGGCCAACGGCAGGTTGGAAGACCCGGAAAAAATTAAATATTTATCTTCGTTCATGTTCATACCATCCAAACTGGGGCGGGAGGATTCGAACCTCCGAGTGTCGGTTCCAAAGACCGATGCCTTTCCGCTTGGCTACGCCCCAACACGGCTCAGGTACTCGGACCGTTTGATCCCGCCGCCCCATCTCACTTGTCGATACTTTTTCTTCAGCCACCCCAGATCCACCTCCCCCTTGCGGCGGTCAACGGTGAACCCAAGAAGCGTCGACCCACT
>Ga0105099_10000570_pt1 | contig 24929 bp, 19 predicted proteins | sample PPLLak3cmMay2015_2_FD_79138 | JGI IMG/M metagenome (GOLD analysis project Ga0105099, IMG submission 79138) | Freshwater sediment microbial communities from Prairie Pothole Lake near Jamestown, North Dakota, USA - PPLs Lake P8 Core (1) Depth... | ecosystem: Environmental > Aquatic > Freshwater >... | reverse complement strand
TCCCACAACTGATTATTCACCTGGGTTTTGAGGCTGATTATATAGCCGGGATGGAAGAGTACCTGCTGAATTTTCGTAAACAATATCGGGTGGATTATTACCTGATGTCCATCCATTTTGTGACTGGCTGGCCCGATGGTGAATGGACTTTTGCTTTCCCCTTCGGCAGTGGAACCATTGCGGCAAGATATCGGGACTATTTTCACACTATGCAGAGTGGAATCAGAACCGGTATTTTTGACGCAATTGCCCACTTTGATCTGATCAAACGCCCGCTGCATCCGGTTTACGATACCGTTCCCGAGTTGGTTGATGAAATACTGACTGATATTGCTGCTGCCCAAATGGCCATGGAATACAATACGTCGGGACTCAGAAAACCCATTGCTGAAGCCTTTCCTGCTGAACCAGTGCTGGCCATGGCAATTGATAAGGGTATCCCCATCTGTCTGGGCTCGGATGCCCATCATCCTGAGCAGGTTGGTTATGCGTTTACTCAAGCTGGCGCTGTTTTAGCCAGGTATCCCGATCTGATTCCTTACCGGATCAAAACATGCCCAAAATAATCAGGAATCCCGGATCAGATTTGCAACAGATAGGACAGCTTCAGGAATACTGACCAGTTGTTCTGCAAGTCCTCGCTTTCGATTTTATAGCGGGTCATGGCGGTTCCCAGATGAATGCCGGTTCCGGGATTGAGTTCATAGCTGAGCAGCAGGGAAAGATTTGAGCTGATGTAATAACTGTTGTATTCGTAAATCAGTCTGGATGCCAGCCAGCGGTTGAAGAGAAAGGTGTTGCTCAGACGGAATATGTCCATGGTCAGGCTGGCGGGTTCATTTTTTCCCCGATAAAGATGATAGCCGGTATACTTTACTTCAGTAATCATCCGGCCGAAACTGGAAAGCTCCCCGTTGAGGCCGTAGTTGCAGGCATACCCCAGGTATGGATCGTTTTCATCGTAATTGATGCCATCTCCCAGCCTTAGTGAGCCCCCCAAACGAATCTGTCGGGAAAGAGGGACATGAAGATTGAGATTGAATCGGGTCTTATCGAAGAGGATACCCGCATACTCTTCCTTTTCTTTGCGAACTCCGACTTCGAAGTAAGAGTTCTTGAAGGTATTGATTTGCAGGCTCAGAGATCCTTCCATTTCGGTCATTCGGCCATCCAGCCAATCGAAGTTCTGAGTAAACATGCCCCGTATGCCATAGCTGCGCAAATACTCTTTTTCAGGATAAAAAGTGGTTCCACCGAATAGGTAATAAGTCCGGTAACTGACGCGGCGGATGAAACCCAGTTGGGCATTAAAGTCGGGCGATATCTGTTTGTACCCCATCATCAGATTGAAGGGCCGGGTGTCATAACTGATGGATGTGTCAAGGGCATTGCCGTGGTGATGGTGATCATTGCTCAATGCCCCCTGAAATCTGAAGGCCATGTTTTTGTATACGTAATTGCTGTCTGCTGAAATGACCAGATTGTTTTTTTCATTCCACTTTTTGTGTGAAATGAAAAAGCCCAGATGGTTGGCTTCTCCCAGTTGATAGCGATAGCGGAGCATATTGACCCAGGCGTTTTGTTCTCCCCCTTGGGTGACATCATCCAGATTCTCAAACGATGCCCGATCGTAGGCTGACAGGATGCCGATTCCCGATCGGCCGAATTGACCACTGAATTTGATTCCCCAGTCCGGATCTGCGATACGGCGGGAATAGAAAAGGCTCAAAGGGGTCTCGTAGAGGGCTTTTGATTCCAGAAAAAAGGGCCGCTTTTCTGGATATTCCAGGGCATAGCGTTGGTTGATATCGATCTGACCGGCATCGCTTTCTATCTGGGAAAAATCGGGATTCACTGCCAGATCGGCAACCATACTGGAATTGAAACTGTATTTCAGAGAAATGCCTGGTGAGGGTTGAAGTTTGCTTTGATCACTATCTGACAGGAGGGTTGTGGGAATCATGGCCAGTTTTTTCCCATTTTTAAGTTGACCGTCGATAACCAGTGTTGATGCCTGGGTGAGGAAGCCGCGGGTTGACCTGTCCATTTTCACAGTCAGCATGGCTTCTCCTTTTCGGGCAATCCGGCGAACGGCCACCATGCCCCACTCCTGGACTGCTTTCTCTGATGGGAAACGAAGGGTGGCGAAAGGTATCTTCATTTCAACAAAGTACCCCCATTCGTACAGTTTGCCGGCGGAGTACCAGTGTCCATCCCAGGAAAAATCTTTGCGATTATGTTGTGATTCATCGTCCCGGGTACCATCCATCTGAATACCCAAAGGGGTGGCCCCGAAGAAAAATGCGCGCTGACGGGTATTGAAGGTGTCGAGATAGAGCATGACCTCATCCGAGTTGTCAATATCCTCACGTTTACCCAATCTGGAATAGATGCTTTTTTGTTGGTCGTAACAGCGGAAAGCGATGTAGAGGTGTTCAGAGTCGTGCCCTATGTAGAACACTGTCTTTTCACTGCCAGGAGGTCCCGATTGGGGTTCATATTGGTAGAAATCTGTCAGCGTGGCAAAGTGTCCGTAACAAAGATCAATTTGACCATCAATTACTGGTGTGTTTTCTATTCGATTTGAATTCAGGCGCAGATCGAGGTTCCCGGGGAACAGGGCCAGGGAGCACCATGACAAAGTCCAAAGAAGTAAGCTTATTCGACCCATCATTCACATAACCCTGAAAAACCAGTTGTTTGTAACATCTTTTCTTCGGTAAAACACAGTGGTCAATCCTTTTTCTTGAATTTTTTTTAGTAGCCCTGTGATATGATTAGTACAATATTTCAACGTAGAAAGTTTAGTGATATCTGAGAGAATGAGCGATCAGTTGACCAATGGCGAATTGAAGTTCGTCAATGGGGAAAAAAAGACGATGAAAATTGAAGGTGACAAACCGGTTGTTATGGTTATCGGAGGTTTTGATGGCTCATCGGGAGCCGGAGTGACAGCAGATCTTCGCATGATTGAGAGCTTGGGCGGATATGGGGTTGCTGTCCTCGCCGCCTTGACGATTCAGGATCATCTTGCATTTGACAGATCTGTTTCCCTTGATTCTGATCTGATTGGGCGACAGATTGAGTGGCTTTTGGGGCATTACTCCGTTCGTGCCGTCAAAGTGGGGATGCTGTCCGATTTCGATGCGGTGGTGGCGGTGGTGAATGCCCTTGAGGAATATTGTCATATACCGCTGGTGGTTGATCCGGTTCTGCGCTCTTCAAGCGGAGGGAGGTTGTTGGATGATCGGGGTTTTGATCACATGTGCCAGTTTCTTTTGCCTAGGGCGACGCTGATTACACCGAATCTTTTGGAAGCACGGCTTTTATTGGCGAGCAAAGAGGCCATGAGTATGGGTGAAGATTTGGCACTGGCCTTGCAAAAGCGTTTTGCTGTGGCGGTCCTGCTCAAAGGTGGGCATGCTGATGGCAATGTGGCGCGGGATCTGCTGGTGGATGAGAAGGGGCGGGTCAGTTTTTTTGATGGACCCCGGGTCAGCGGTGTCTGCGGCCATGGTACGGGGTGTCGCCTGGCCTCAGCGATTGCGGTGAAACTGGCATTGGGTCATGATCTCCATTCCGCTGTGGCGGGGGCCAAAGAAGCCCAGAATCAACTGTTTTCACGTCCCATCTCGCTGGAGGGATATGGCCCCGTTTTGCAGTAGATTGTCAGGCCTTTTTCAGGCCCAGGTATTTGTTTTTTTCGAAATGTTAACGGATAATTAACAAAAAAAAGCCATATTATGTATAGCATATAGGAGACTGTCATGAACGATGGCCTTTCCTGGTGGGAAATAAACTTGTCTGGAAGTGGTGCTCTTTTGAAAATCCTGGGTTTAATAACAATTCTGGCTTTATTGCTCTGGTGGGCTATAAAACAATTCAAACGGATTTATCGCTGGTATCTTACTCGGGGTGATGATGAGGAAAGAATGCAGGAAGAACTAGAGCTGCAGGAGACTATCGGTGAAGAATACCTGGACTCCGGGGACGAAGATGAAAGGAAACGGGAAACTCTTCAGTCGGATTAAAGGTGCTTAAACCTCGAATATGGCTGTCTGATCCTGGTTAAACCAGGAGACGGCGAAGTCGTAATGTTTGGGTACGACGCGTATTTTGCTGACCGGATCGACATGGATACCCCGCCGGCGGTCGTACTCCTCGTCAAAGCCAATCTCCATATTGGACAGGTGCACACTTTTATCAATGATGCAATTCTGGATGCGGCAACGCTGGATGTTGCTTTTGCAGAAAACGATGACATTGTTCAACTCGGAACGGTCGATATAGACCTGTGAAGAGATGACCAGACGTTTGCCCTGAACATTGCTGAGAAAAGAACTTTCCCCGATAATGGCGGCGTCAACACAGCTATACCCTTCGGAGCGAATGATCTTGGCCGGTCCGAAATCATTGTGATAGGTGAAGAATGGCCAGCGGACTCCGTAAAGGTTGAATATGGGTGTGATGCCGGTGAGGTCCATGTTGGCATTGAAGTACTCACCGATGGTGCCCACATCGCGCCAGTAGGCTGAATCTGAACTGATGTCCACTTCCGAGACGGCCATATCGTTGATGTGAAAGATGCCTTCGTCGTAAATGATGTTTTCCTGTTGATACGGGTAGCCGATGACCTTCTTGTCGTTCAGCAGTTTGGGCAACAGATCCTGACCGAAAAGAGCGCCTTCTTCTTTGAGCAGATTGAGCAGTACATCACTTTTGAAAGCGTATATACCCATGGATGCGTAAAAAACCTTATTTCCCTGCGCACTGTCGAAAGCAAGTGGGGTGCTTGGGTCTTTTTCTCTGAGTTCCTGAATCCAGCCTTTCTCGTCAAGCTTAAGGGATCCGAGTTGTCCAGCCTGGTCCATAGGGCGGGTTATGACAGAGATGGCTGCATCGGCGTTGTGGTCAAGCATATAAATGACGAACTTCAAATAATCCATTTTCAACAGGTGATCGCCGGGAACGATCAGAACGTATTTACTGTTCACTGTGCGGATATCGTTTTGGATCTGACGAACGGCATCGGCGTCCCCTTCGTAATATTTGCCCACTCCCTGGGGCGATATGACGTCAATGAATGCCCGGCGATGACGATCTGAGTACCAGGTGTCTTTGATGTGGCGGTTGAGGGATTTGTCTTTTCCTTGTGTCAGGATCAGTGCCTGGGTCAGACCGGAGTTTGCCGCATTGCTGAGAGGAATGTCAATGAGGCGGAATTTCGCTCCGATGGGAACAGCTGGTTTGGTGCGGGATTCGGTGAGGGGCATCAGACGTTGGCCTTCGCCCCCGGCCAAAACCACCACCAGGACATTGTCTTTCAGAAAACGACTCTTTGGCATTTTGACACTGCGCCCTTTAATCCCTTGCTTTCTCGTCTTATTGAATAGATGTGCTACTTTATCCGATCTGTCAACACGATATCCACTACTCGAGCTTAATAATACAAAAATTTGCCCCACATAGGTGTTCTAACCAAGAAAAGTCTGGTAAAAAATTTTATAATCAGCACTATTCTTCCACCGCTTTACTGCGAGCTCTCTTTTTATGAGGGTGTGGGGGCTGTGCCCCCATCCCCCCAATGAATTCTTGAGAGATCGTGGTAATCTGAATAGATCTTGCGGTATGTTTTCAATATTTTTGCCTCTTTTCGGAAGATTCATACTCAGGTGAGCTTCGCCCACAACCCAAACTAAGTGACTGGTGACTCGTGACACGTCGTCTTGCTACCTTGGCAAGAGCAGAGCTTTTGCAAATCGGTTTTTTTTACTTGTCACCAGTCACCAGTCACTTGTTGATACTGCCTCAGTTGACAAAGGTACTGCTTGGGATTGCGGTCATTTGATTTTTAGATTTCTTCTTGGCATAATAAGGGGGATCATTCAGGGGGAAACCACTGATAAAACAGGAGAGGTAATGAAAAAAAGAGTCAGATATATTGTCCGTGCCCAATGCTTTTTGCCCCTTATGTTACTGGCATTGGCTATTAATCTTTCGGCTGACTGGCGGAATCCCGAACAAGTGTCTTTTACTTTTGGGTATTCCACTGCCCCCACTGTGACGTACTCTCCAGCTGGTTCTGTCTTCGTGGCCTGGCAGGAAGGGGCCGAATTCACCTATCCGGAGATCTTTTTTTCCAAACGTGAGACCAGCGGATGGACAGCAGCTCAAAACATGTCCGCCAGCGCATCCCTGCATTCCAACCTGCCTGGCATCGGCTTTCTGCCGGGACGGAGCAGTCTTTGTCTGGTTTGGTATGAGGAAGAGAGTCAACTGAGCAGTACGGTCTATTATCGCAAAAGTGGTGACGGGGGGCAGAACTGGTCAGCACCGGAATCCCTTTCATCGGGTATGGAATCCACCTCCCAGTTTCCCCATTTTGTTGTGGATAATCAGGGCCAGGGTCATCTGGTCTGGTCGGAGATGTTCAATGACCATACGGAATCCTATTTTGATATTGTTTACCGAAAATTCGACGGCAACAGCTGGTCAATCCAGGAGAATGCCAGTCATACCAAAGAACACTCGGCTGATCACCCTTCTGTCTGGAGCCAGGGTAACTCGCTGGCCGTCCTTTACTTAAACAACAATAAAACCTCACATGATCAGGCCGACTGGTCGATTGTGACAGCCTGGAAAGACGGCGGAGACTGGCAAGGGCCCAAAGAACTGTACCGGGCAGGGGCGACGCCGATATTTACACGGGTGGTCCAGACGGTGTACCGGGAGACTTACTACTTCTTTCTGACCCGGGGACCCGGGGTCGGCGATCTCTATTATTGTTATCAGGAATCTCCCGGATCGGCAGTAACTGCTGCCCGTCATTTTGCCGGTGGAATCCGTGACAAGACCCGCTTTTCTGCTGTTGAAGGACGAAGTGGGACGGTGCATGTTTTTTCAGGAGGCCCCGAAGGGCTGTTTCACCACCTTTTTGAGGATGGTGCACTGAACCGGAAAGAGACTGTATCCACCCTGCCCAGTGAGGGACCGTGTGCGGTATATCAGCGGGAACGGGATCTTATTCATCTGGTGTTCCAAAACAGTCAGAACAATGAGATTTATTATAGCGTCGGTCAGGAACCCTATGAAGGGGATGTGGACCCCACTGTCAACCGCCGGCCGACAGCGCGCATCAGTATGGATCAGAGCCAGGGATTAGCTCCCCTGACGGTTCGATTCAGTGCCGCCGACTCAACTGATCGGGATGGGCAGATTGTCAGTTATAACTGGAGTTTTGGTGATGGGACCACCGCTGCGGGTGTCAGGACGAGTCATGTTTATAGTCATTGTGGGGATTATGCGGTGACTTTACAGGTTAAAGATAATAAAGGTGCCAGCGATACGGCATATGCCTCAATTTATGCTTTGGGAGTTGAACCCCCTCTGAATATTCAGGCTCGGTATTACACCAATCGCACTGTGTTTCTGACAGAGCATTTTTATCGGGTCGTCTGGCAGAGCAATCCAGTGAACAACGAAAGGGGGTTCAATATCGTGGCCTATCATATCTATCGCCGACAGCAGGCTGACAGCCACTTCACATTGATCGGGCGGGTAGAAGCCGGAGATGAGTTCATGTATCTGGATCGTAGCCTGAAAGGGAATTATACCCCCTACTTGTACAGTGTGACTGCTGTTGATGATGATGGGCTGGAGAGCCCGCTGCCTTTCATCTATTGATGTGAGCTTGGCTTACAACCTTAAACTCAGTGACTGGTGACTGGTGGACAACGGGAATCAGAACCTGAGGTTTCGGTGTTAATGGGTTTCCTGGGGTGGGTTTTTGGATTTGAGTTCTATGATCAGGTCAATGTGAGGAATCAGCCGTTCAATTTCCTTCAAACGGGTGCGAAGCCTGCGCCAGTCGATTAAACTCAGTTTTCCAGAGTCCAGTATGGCGTCCTTGATTTCATCGATCAGATTGCTTTCTTTTTGTTCTTCGAGCAGTTCGGTTATCTTGAGGAGTTGATCCACCTCCTGCTGGCTGAGCAAAGTGTCGTTGTTTGGGTGGTTCATCTTTTATCCTCTCATCGTGTGTTCGATAGTATTATGTATTGGTGGAGCAAAAAAAACAAAAAGTGAGGGGAAAGGCAAGTCATTTAAGATGGGGCGGTCCCTACTTGATTTAAACCATGGTCTCGTGTACTAGATAGATGAAGAAAACTATGAAATATTTGGATATTATTCCGGATTATGATGCCCTTGAAAATGAGGATCATGCCGAGCGACTGTCGCAGAGGATCAGACTACTACTCATGGTTCTGCTTGTTCTCAGTGCCATGATCGTGATGGCTCTGGAGGGTGGACCGGGCCATCCCTTCTTATTTTGGACCGGCTCAGCCATTGTTCTCTTTGTCCTGGCCTTTAAGCAACATGCCTTTCTGTTGAATCAGAACATAGCACTCGACAAATGGGAAAAGCCCAGAATCGGGCTGTTTATGACCAGCCGGATTGCAGAAATGTATGCGGAACTTACGGATGTCTGGCGCAATGAAAAAATGCCTGCTCCAACGCTCTTTATCGGCTCTCAGCGGAACAGACCCGCCTTTACGGTGCGCAACTGCCTGACTTCTGATCCACGGTTTCATGCTGTTTATATCAGTGAAGATCTGTTCTTTTGGCTGAAAAGTGATGAGCTGAAGGGTATATTGGCACATGAACTGGCCCATTATTACCGCTACAGCGGGTCCATGATGCGTTGCTATCCTCTGGTCCTGGCCATTATGGCCTTTCTGCCCCTGACTCTTCTTGACCTGTTGCACATCAGGAATCTCTATCTCTATGCCATTCTTTGGCCGCTCCTTCATTATCTTGTACGTTTTTTGCTTCTCGGTTTGCAGCGTCGTGGCGCTTATTGGCAGGAATATCTGGCCGATGCGGAGGCGGTTCGTGTCAGCTCAGCCCTGGATGTGGTCAATGGTCTTCTGCTGGTACACAAGCGGATGGACAACCTGATACAGGCGTATCGTCAGGTGCTTCGCTTATTGAAAAAAAAAGCCACCATACCACTGTCTCTGGTGGATGATTTGATTGAAGAGCTTTGGGCTCAGTTACCCAGACGGATTATGCGTGGGCAGACGGTTAACAAGGTTGTAGAAGATCTTTTGGGCAGTATGGTTAAAGGGTCCCCGGATAGCCATGATGATCTGGCTGCGATAAGACGCCGCAATCGCCAGATTGCCCGCATGCTGCGTCAGAGTCGTCCGATGGTGCGTCGGCATCTCAATTGGGAGACTCTCCGGCAAGACCGCCATAACTGGCGTTTGGATGATGTGGGTTATCTTGAGCTGATTGAATCCATCATGAAGCAGCCCGACAAACAGTTGACTTTTTTCAGCAGTCTTGGGGCGCGGGGAGGATCCCTGACTCATCCCTTGCTGCGCAAGCGCATATTGTTCATCCATAAAAACTTCGGTACTGATGCACACCTTTTTGAGAGGTAACATGACTTTCAAACAGTTAATTCCCCTTTGTCTGTTTTTTTGTTTTGCAGGTCAAGTGTCAGCTGATGTGCAGCGATTGCGCCCGGTTCGTGATCCGGTTGGGTTTTGTTGGCAGGCCGGGGAGATGGATCAGCTGGTGTCTTTTCTGGAAGCCCGTGAACCATTAACAACTCATCCAGGCAATTTGGGACCCCTCGTGGGTGGTATCCTGCCTCATGATGATTACCTGTATGCTGCGCCGATTACCTATGCCCTCACCCGCAGGATCGAAGCATCGGAGGCTCTGATTATTGGTGTCACTCATGGCAGTGTACGCAAGATCCTGAACAATTTGCAAGGCGTGCTTATTTTAGATAATTATAGCCACTGGCCTGGACCTTATGGTCCCGTTCCCGTCTCTCCTCTGCGTGAACGGATGAAGTCCGGACTGGCTGTGGAGAGCTGGATTGAAAATGATAAGGCCCACGATCTCGAGCACTCCATTGAGGCCCTGATCCCCTTATTGCAATATCGACAGCGTCAGCTGACCATCACGCCCATCATGGTGACCGCTATGCCTGAGGCGCGGATGGCTGCTTTGTCCAAGGATCTGGCTGGGGTAGTCAGCACTTATCTCAGGGAAACCGGAAAGGTTATGGGACGGGATTTTGTGGTACTGATTTCAGCTGATGGCAATCACTACGGCAAGGATTTTGACAATCTGGATTTTGGTATGGGCAGAGCAGCACATCAGGCGGCCTTGGCTTATGATCATACCATCCTTGATGAACTGACCTCCGGGCCATTGAATGGGAAACGGATCGCCATCTTAAGTCAAGAACTTTGGGGTGCGGATTATCAGTCCCGCGGCAAGGTGCTCTGGTGTGGGAAGTATTCCATTCCTTTTGGACTTCATCTGCTGCTGGAGTTAAGCCGGTGCATCGATGCGAATAGGGTGATAACGCCCCGACTCCTGGGGTATGGGGATACCTTCAGTCAAGGGGTGTTACCCTTTCAGGGAAGTGATCTGGGCATCACTGCGCCGTTTTCATTGGAGCACTGGGTCAGCTTTTTTTCTGTGGCCTTCTTTGCTGATAAACTACCCGCTCGGGTTCATTAAGAGTTTGCTGGCAGAGGTACTGCAGGTATTGAAAAGCCCGGGACCAATTCCCAAATATGATAAGTCAATTTCTAAATTTTGAAACGGTTTCCTGATCTGTGATTTATTTTCTAACTTGGGAAATCAGTAAATTTTTCTTTAAGAAAAGAGATTAATTGTGCATTTTTTTCTATGGCCATTTTGTCTCGTTTAATATAAATACAGAAATAATCATCCATCAGTCGGGCGCCGGGGAACACATCGCAGAGACGCCCATCGCGGAGTTTTTTTTCAACCGTATACCGGGGTACAAAGCTGACTCCCAGATCAGAAAGGGCGCCGTTGATCATACCCCGAACATGGTTGATCTGCACAATTCGCCTCAGGACGATGCGATTCTCCGGTGTTTGGGCAAAAATGAAATTGTTCCACCATTCACCACCTTCGTCCATGGATAGAACTTTTACCGATTCCAGGTCTTGAGGCTGCGAAATCTGATGGTTCGCCAAAAAAGACGGGCTGGCGATCACCACGTAGCGCTCACGAAAAAGGGGAATTCTCTCCACCTCCGGGCGATGGCAAGGCCGGCAATCAATAATGAGGTCCACTTCTCCCTGCAGCAGCGCAGGGTGTAAATGGTGCGAAAAATAGCAATTCAGATGGAGATGGGGATGGGTGTCCAGAAACGCTTTGATGTGTTCCATCAGAAGTGTGGTTCCGAACTCTACTGGTGCCCCCAGGCGCAAAGTCTGGCGTTTCTGCCAAGTCTCTCGCTTCAGTTCACTCTCGAAAACTTCAATTTCGCGAAAAGCCTTTTCACAAACCCCCATCAGGGCGATTCCAGCTTCCGTCAGACCATATCGACCAGCCTGCCTGAAGATTAAGGGTGTTCCTACGGAACTTTCCAGTTTCTTGAGTGAATGGCTGACAGCTGATTGGGTCACATACAGGAGTTCGGCGGTTTTGGTAAAATGACGAACTTTGGCGAAGGTCCAAAAAACTTTTAATTGATAAAGATCCAGAGCCACAAATTCACCTTTCTATGATTATTTTTCATACCATCAATGCTACTTCTGAATTTTGATATCAATTCCCGGCCATTATAATTTTCACGCTGGACAATGTCAAGTCAGCACTTACTCACCCTTTTTCCAGGCAAAAACTGGTGGCTAAATACTCTTCCATCTGATCAGTAACCGCATTCTAAAAGTTTAAAAACTTCTTGTTTTTTTTCAAAGTGCTCTTCATTTAAGGCACTAACAGAGGCACGAATATAAGGGTTGTTCCTATCCTCCAGAGAGTATCACTGCCAAAAGATGCATTACAGCAGATGTAAAATCTCATCTGCATCTGTTATAATCAGTTCGATGTATAATTTTATTGGAGGTCTTACATGAAAATATTTCTCGATACTGCTGATGTTAAACAAATAAAGGAGGCCCTGTCCTATGGTGTTGTGGATGGCGTGACCACCAATCCCAGCCTGGTTGCTCAGACGGGACGGTCATTTCGCCCCCTGATGGAAGAGATCGTGGCCCTGGTGCCCGGGCCAGTCTCAGTTGAGGTCACAGATGCAAGCGTTGAGGGTATGCTCACTCAGGCCCGTGATTACGCCAAAATGGGCGATAATGTGGTGGTCAAAGTCCCCATCAATCTGGATGGTCTTCGGGTCGTCAAGACACTCAGCGATGAGGGGATCAAGACCAACGTGACCTTGATTTTCTCGGCTTCGCAGGCCTTGCTGGCTGCCAAAGCGGGCGCCAGCTATGTATCACCTTTTGTCGGACGTATAGATGATGTCTCAGGTGATGGGATGCAACTGGTGGATTCCATTGTCAACATTTTTGATAATTATGGCATTGATACCGAGGTGATTGTGGCCTCGGTGAGACATCCGCTGCACTTCGTCCAATCTGCCGAAATTGGTGCGGATATAGCCACCATCCCCTTTTCAACACTGGAGAAATTGCTTAGTCATCCCCTGACTGACCTGGGTATGGAAAAATTTCTTAAAGATTGGCAGAAGGTTAGCAAGTAGATAACGGATGAAGCCTGGTCGTCGCAAACTGATCGGTTTTTTTTTGCCCTTTTTCTGTTGATCAGTATTCATTATGGTTTTCGCTTTCTGGCCTATAAAACCATAACTGGTAAATTGGGGCCGGGCATTTCCTTTTCACAGGTTGGTATTGGCTATTTCCCACTGTCAGTCAGGCTGGAATCGATCAAAGGACTTGAAATACCTGGGCTGACAACTCTGTCTTGCCGGAAATTAATCGTTTCTATGCCTATATGGGCGTTATTGACCCATAAGAAGCCTCTTGATGTGGTGGCAGTTGCTCCGGAAATGAAGATTGATGATGAGCTGATTAAAAAGCTGGAATCCAAAGGGGAACCAAGTTCTGACAATCCCTTTTATTTAAGACGGTTAAAAGTGGAACAAGGCAATCTCCGTTGGATTGACAAATCCACCGGCTTGGAGATTTCCGCTGATCGTTTTTTGGTGGAATCAAGTACTCAGCTTAAAGGCGGTGCTATAAAGGTTACAGTTCCTCACGTTCGCATTGCCTTGCCTTTGTCGGGTGAGAAAATTCGTCTTGTCGGGCAGTTGGAACTGGAAATCAAACATATGCCCGACACATTAAGCATTCGTCACTTGGAATGGCGTGGGGAAGAACTGAATCTTTCCGGGAGTGGCCGCTATTTTTTCTCGGATGCTTCTTTTGTCTTTCGCTCATCCCTGCAGTTGCAGATCAGACCCTTTTTGGAACCGCTTATTGACGATTTTGCTCCGATGGCTTCCGCATACGGTGATCTACTGTTACAAAGAGGTCAGAATGGAATCGTCAACGCTCAGGCCAATGTACGGGCGGCTCACTTTACTCTGAATAAGCACTCATTTGAGAATTTAAATGCCAGCGTGAAGTGGGCCAGTGACAGTGGGATAGTTGAAGCGTATACCCTCTTTAATGATCAGTTGCTGCAGAGTGGCGTTGATGTGTTTTCCAGACCGGGGGGCACGGAAGTGTTTGTGCGCAACATTTCTGCTGAGAAAGTGGTTGATATTATCGATATTTCTGATATCACACCCCTGAGCGGGGTGCTGGCCAATGCCCAGTTTACTGTTAAGGGGCGTTCAGTGGGGGGCCATGCTGTTCTTGAGCAGGGAAAGATATCGGCGAAACGCTTCAATCTGGCAGGCCCTATAGATTTTCTTTATCATACCAAGACCCATGACCTCTGGTTTTCCTGTAAAAATGGGGAGTCAGATCTGGGGGTATTCCAAACGGAAGGCCACATCACGCCGGATCAGAATCCTGGCCTGAAAATAGATGTGTCTGTGGATGTGAACGATCTGCAAATGGCAGATGTTTACAGCAGGCATTTTCTTGATCTTGACCTGGCCCGCTGGAATTTGGGTCATGGTGCAGGGCGTCTTGACGTTTCGGTTCGGGAAGTAAAGGGTCGTATGGAAACGCAGAGTGAATTTGTCCTCAAGGAATTGACCAGTTCCGGGGTTTTATTGGAGCACTTCAGTGGGAAAGTGAATAGCCATGGCAAGAGAACTGAGGGCCATATGGAGATCCGGGACGAGAAGCTGAATCTGGATGCTGACTTTCTGAATATCCCCGCCGGGACAGTCATCGATTTTAAAAAAGCCAGAGGGCAAATTGAATCTGTCCTGAAACTGCTTGATTTGGGACTGGATTTAAAGGGAGAAGGTCAGGGCGATTTTCAGTATCGTATAGAGAATAAAACGGGTGCATTGCCTGTTATTACAGGGCATTTCAGTACCGGAGCCGTTTTATTGTCAGGATTTCCCTTTGATTCGGTGACGGGAAGTCTCTGGAGTGATACCCGTCAAGTGCGCCTGGATGACCTGAAATATCTTTTTTATAAGGGAACTGGTGAGACCAGTTTGTTTATCGATTACCCGAATCGTCAATACCGGATTTTGGGTTCAGTGAAAGCAATGGATTGTCAGGCTATGCATAAAGAATTTACTGGCTTGGGGGAGTGTGACTTTCAGGGAGAGGGTGAATTCTTTGTAAATCCCATTAAAGTGAGTGTCCATTTTCCCAGCATGGCTTTTTATCCAGACAGGCCGTTTTTTTTGGGAATGGAAGCGCAGGTTCTCAGCGATTTTGAACAGTTCACCATGTCTGTTAAGGGGATGGGTAAACGGAGTCACATTGAAATGCCCTTCGATCTTGACTTGAAGTTGCAGGATGAACGCTATAGTGGCAGTTTCAATGGAATTATCCGGGATCTCAACATGCTCATTCCCTGGAAGGATAATCAGGGAGAACTGAATCTGAATGTCCGTATTGGTACAAACCCTCAGGGTCAGATCGATTTTCAGGGGCTTGCCAATTTCAAGGGGCAGCGTCTGGCCTTTCCGGGCTTTGCCCATACTATTGATGGTTTCGAAGGGTTCATAACCATTAATAATGGGCAGTTTACTTTGCAATCCTTTCAAGGTCAGTTGGGGGGTGGGGCGGTTGAAGGGAATGGTGTGATGACTGTTTCCGGAGAATCCATACGGGACATGAATCTGAATATCCGAGGACAAGACTGGACTCTTTATCCCATGGACCGTATGAAATGTACCATTGATACTCAACTGAACCTCAGGCAGCTTGATGAACGATTCATGCTTTCCGGACAGTTGACATTTCTGGATACTTTATGGGAGAGGGAGATGATGGAGAATCTCTCCTTCAATACCGATGCGGATTTCAGCTCTGCTGAATCGGCTTTCCTGGACCGCCTCAGTTACGATCTGAAGTTGCAAAACAAAGGCGAAGTGAAGCTGAAAAATTCCATGATGGAGGCCCGTGGAAGCTTCAATCTTCATCTGGGAGGCAGCTTTGATCGGCCACTGATCACTGGCGTGCTGGACGGACGAAGCGGGACGGTTTTTTTTGGCGATAAAAAATTTGTCATCAGCAAGGCCAAGGTGCTTTTTAACAATCCGTTTATTATGGATCCCATCATCACCCTGGATTCAGAAACCTTTGTTCAGAATTATCGGATTCGTTTTACTGTTTCCGGTGCCTTATCCCGGCTTAATCCCCAGATCACTTCGTCTCCGCCGCTGACACAACAGGATATTCTGGCCCTGATGTCACAAGGTGAAATGTTCAAAAGGCCGACGACAACGGAATTGAGTTCCCGAATGGGCACTGCGGGCTTGATTTCCGGAGTGCTGTTGGAGGATGTGCAAAAAAGGGCCAAGGAGTTGTTCGGCATCGATATTCTCCGTTTCGAGCCCGATACAGAACGCTCTCTGGGTGAAGGGGGGTCCCGGGTCACCATCGGTACATCGATAAGCCGTAATGTGGTGATTGTTTACTCCACCAACATGTCCACGTCCCGTCGTGAAGTTCTTTATGTGCACTACCAACTTTCTCCAGCCATCTCCCTGATAGGTATGCGCAACGAAGAGGGGATATTCAGCATCGATATTCGTTTCAGGAAACGGTACTGATATGAAACGGCAGTTGTTTTTGATTCCTGTTATTTTCGTCATCTTGATGGTCCTGACGGCCATGCTGTCGGCTCAGGAAGATTGGGGGGGACGGACCGTCGAACAGATTACCGTACGGATGCAGCATATTGCCGATAACCAGTTGGTGGTGAAATTGAGCCCCTTGCTGAAAATAAAAGAGGGGGATATCTATCAATATCGTCTGATCCGACAGTCCATGGAAAACCTCTATCTCACAGGGGTGTTGCAGAATGTCAGTGTTGAGGTCAAGTCAGGCAATCCCAGAAAGGTGCGGCTTGCATTTATTTGTGAAGCCAAGAGGACGATTCGTAGAGTACATGTCCACAAACGGGATCTTTTGCCGATGGGAGATGTGCGTGCGGCGTTACTTTCACTACGGCGCAACAGTTTTTTCGATCAGAGGCTACTGGATGAAGCCAGGCAGCAGCTCAAGCGGCTTTATGAGGGCGAGGGCTATCTCAACCCCGGAATAGACTTAAGTGTTTCGGCGGATAAAAAAAGACAAACCTGTGACATCCATGTCCGGATTCAATCAGGAAGCCGGTCCAAAATCGGGCGGCTTGAGTTGGTTTGTCAAAATGTGTCATTAAAAAAAAGACTGCAGGGGAGTTTGAAACTCCATTATTATCAGCCCCGTTTGCTTGAAGAGCAAGTGGAAAGAATGCGCCAGCAGCTGCGTAAACTGTTCTTTTTCTTTCCAGAGATTGAAATTACCCCCCAGTTCAACGGATTGGATCGCACTATAGTGGATATTAAAATTGATGTGGATCCAGGGCCTCTGTATCGCTTCAAATTCGTTGGAATGCCTGATCGCTATAAATTGATTCAATCTGTCTGGACGACTCGGGTGTTTGAGCGTTGGGCAGAATCCGAAAGTCGCTCCAGATTGCTCTTATATCTGAAAAACAAGGGCTATCAAAATGCTTTGGTTGAATCGAATGTCGATGACAGTCATCCCGGGGAAAAACGGATCACTTTCACTGCGCAAGCGGGAAAACGCTATCGTCTGGGGAAGATACAATTGAGTGGAGCCCCGGAGATTTCCACACAGGAAGTGCAGGATCTCTTATCTGTTGATGACAGTTGGTTCAGCCGCATTCTCTGGCTTTTGGCCAACCCCATTCTGGTGGATCAGGAGATGATTCGGCTCTATTATTACTATAAAGGCTATCCGGACGCCAAGGTGTCGGTGGAGACTACCTTCAAGGGTGGGAAAGCCGATCTTTTTTTTAAAGTAGCTCCAGGGGACCGTGTTCTCATTAAATCTGTTACCTGGCGGGGCAATGACCATGTGGAAACCCAGGTTCTGCAAGACTTGGTGGAATCGAGGACTGGAGATGTTTTTGTAGAGCATCGCTTCAGTGAAGATCTGGAACGCTTGCGTCAGTTTTATATTTCCCGGGGCTATGCCTTGGTGAAAATTGAACCCAGGATATCTCCCGGCCTGGAAAAAGAGATAGAGATTCACATAGTTGAGGGCAATGCCTATCGTCTGGGCAAGCTGATCATCATCGGTGCCAGTTCCATGCAGGAAAAGTGGCTGTTGCAAATGTTTCCCCTCAAACCAGATGGCTTGTATGATATATCCAAAGTGGGCCGTTTTCTCAATGAGATTGAGCAGCTTGGATCTTTTTCCAGTGTACAACTGAATACCGTAGAGATTGAACCCGGGTATTATAATGCCCTGTTGACCATTACCCCAGACAGCAGCCGCTTCTATGGTTTTGGTCTCGGATGGGAGAATGGCAAAGGATTCCAGGGGCTTCGTGGGACGGTTGAATTTCAAGGGCGCAACATTTTTTCCTCATATTCTTCGTTGTCAGGTATTATCCAGGCCGGCCTTAAAGAGACCCGCCTGGTGGTTTCACTCGATACACCGAACCTTTTCGGCACTCAACTCAATTCATCATTCAAACTTTGGAATGAAAATGAAAGTTATACCAGCTACAAATTCAAACGCATCGGTGTCGGACCAACCCTGCTTAAACGGACAGGTTCCACGTCATACATTTCTGCCAGCCTGAACTGGTATCGGACCAAAATAACCGAATTGCTGATCACCCCCGGGTTGGTTGATAATGGTACCCCCTTTGACACCCTGGCCTTTAATTTTTCCTTTGTTACAGACAAACGGGACGATCCATTCAATCCAACGAATGGAGATTTTTTTTCAACTGATCTCAAAGTTGGTATGCCTTTTTTCAGGCAGCATGATTCTTTTTTTCGTTTCATGTGGCGCTATCAGAAGAATCTCAAGATGGCCAAGAACTTATCTCTCGCCCTTTCATTGCGCAATGGCTTCGCAGCGGGTGACATGTCCATCACTGAGCGTTTCTTTGCCGGGGGCCTCAACAGCTTTCGGGGTACACGCCTCGACAAGCTGGGGCCTAAAGATTTGCTGACGGGTTTACCGATGGGTGGGAATGGTCTGCTGCTGTTTAATGCCGAGGCCACCTTTCCTTTGATTATTCTACCGACCAAAGACTGGTATGGGTCTGTTTTTATCGATATTGGCAATGTCTATTCCCGTGCCGGTCATATCAACCTTAGTAAGGTGGAACGGGCTTTGGGCTTTGGGATAAAATACCGCACACCACTCGGGCCGGTTCGAATTGATTTCAGCTGGAACCTGCGTGCCAGAGCGGACTATGACTTCATCTTTCACTTCGGGATTGGTAATGCTTTTTAAAAAAGAGTTGATTGTTTTATTGTGGTCTTTGGCCCTTTGGTCACAAGACCCCAGGACCATTTTACTTGATCGGATTGAGGCCAAGGTCAACGATGCCCTGATCACCCGTCAGGATGTATTACGGGCCATTGCCTTTTTTCCCATTCTTCAGGAAAGTGGGCAGTCCGCAGATGCTTTTCATCAAATGGTCCTCGATGAATTGATCGATTACAAGGTGATCCGTCTCGAATTCGATGGAGAAGTTGTCGTAACAGAAGAGGCTTTTGAGGCGGTGCAACTGGCAGTCATCTCCAAACTGGGTTCTCTGAATGCGCTATATCGTTTGCTAAGGCGCCTGGGTATGAGCTGGATAGACTTCAAAGCCTTCATTCGGGAACGGGTTGTATATGAAAAGGTGATGGCGGAGCGCCTGGAAACCAGGGTGGTGGTCAGCTTTCGCGAAATTGAGGCCTTTTATAATGATCATTACCAGCCTTTGCAGCTTAAATTGGGCTTGTCTCCCAAGAGTCTGGTGGAAATGACTTCGCAGATCGAACGGCATCTGGCAAAACGGCAATTTGCTGAACGTTTGCAGGGTTGGCTCAAAGATCTGCGAGCCACTTATCAAATCGAATATCTGAAAGGAGATGATTAATATGACTTCAACAGTGCCGGGTTCTATTGCTGATCTGCAGATTAATCAGCAGGTCACTCTTTTTTTGCGTCTCAAATGTGTGGAACGCCGCTTAAAGAAGGATGGCTCTCCCTTTCTGATTGTTAGTTTTCAGGATCGCAGTGGTCATATTGAGGCCAAGATTTGGGATAAAGCGGAGGAGACCCAGCGACAGTTGGAAAATGGCAAAGATTATCAGGTAAAGGGTCAGGTCACTGCCTACCAGGGGAAACTGGAATTGAAATTGGATTCAGTGAATCCAGCCAAAGTCGGAGATGAGGGATATCGGCCGGCTGAGCTCGAAGAGGAAGCGCCTTTTGATGTCAATGAGGGCTACGCTGAAATGATCCAGCTGCTGAGAGGAAAGTTGGTCAGTCCTGTATCACTGGCTGTACTTGATCGTTTTGATGAGCTCTATGGTCAGCGGTTTCGGGATCACTACGGTGCTCAGCGCATTCACCATGCCCACCGTGGCGGATTATTGGCCCATACCCACAAAATGCTTGAAATTTGTCTGGCTTTGGCTCCGTTTTATCCGGTCAATCTGGAGGTGCTGCTTATGGGTGCCTTGCTTCATGATCTGGGCAAGTTGGATGAATTTATCTGCACTCCGGCTGTTGAGCAAACTCCGGCAGGTGGTTTAGTAGGACATATTGTCCTGGGTGTGATGATGTTTCGCAACTTGCTTGCGACTGTTGATAATGTTCCTGCGGAGTGGGCTTTACAGGTCGAACATCTGATCGTATCTCATCACGGGGAGAAGGAGTTTGGTTCTCCTGAAGTTCCCAAAACGCCTGAAGCCATGGTCTTGCATCTGGTGGATCTGCTGGATTCCAAAATGGGGATCATTTTTCAACAGTTGAGGGATGACGCCGGGTCCGGACCTTTTACCGAATATGTGCGGGTACTCGGGCGCACCTTGTACCGCGGCACAGAAATATAGTGACTGATGACTGGAAAAAGACCTATCGACAAATACTTTTCCAGCCCCACTCCCCGTCGCTTCCGAGAGATCGGAGTAAAGCAAAATATTGCAACGGACTCCACTGTCAGATTTTTATGTCATGGTCATGAAGAGCAAAATGAATGGTCTGTGTTTTTTGACAAACAGATGGCCTGAGCGCCTGATTGATACCAAAAATGAGGATGGCTTAATTTTAGATTGGACAAGTGGCGAAAATATCTGGCCTTGACATGAAAATGTCAAGTGGGTTATGGTGGCTTAGTCAGAAAATTCCATACACTTAAGGAGTTCCCATGGATTCTAACCTGGAACAAGTAGTCTGTCTTATGGCGGCGATGAAGGCAAACGATATCAGCGAACTGAACCTGGATATTGCAAAGTTTAAGTTGTTACTGAAACGGCAAGGCAGTCATCCTCAAGTTCAAACTGTTTCTTTTGATACAATACAAAGCACAAACCCTGAAGATCCCAATTGTTTTTCTGTATTTTCTCCTCTGGTGGGTGTCTTTTATCAGTCGCCTTCACCAGATGATCCTCCCTTCGTGACTATTGGACAAGCGGTAAAAGCAGGGGATACCCTGTGTATCATTGAAGCCATGAAAACCATGAACGAAATAAAAGCCACCCAGGCTGGAGTATTGGTTGAAATACTGGGGAAAAATGAACAGATGGTTGAGCATGGTCAATTGCTCTTCCGCTTTAAGCCAGGTGAATTCGTATGATTCGTCGGGTTTTGATTGCCAATCGCTCGGAAATTGCCTTGCGAATTATCAGAACCTGCCGGGAAATGGGTATTGAGACCGTTGCCGTTTATTCTGAGGCAGACAGAGACTCCTTACCGGTTGAGCTGGCTGACCAGGCCATCTGTATCGGACCACCGGCACCCAAAGAGAGCTACCTCTATTATCAACAGATTCTATCGGCCGCTTTATCCAGTGCTTGTGATGCCATCCATCCAGGCTATGGCTTCCTGGCTGAAAATGCCATCTTTGCTGAAGCCTGTGAAGCCGTTAAGCTGACTTTTATCGGCCCGCCTGCAGGGATAATCCGCAAGATGGGTGACAAGACACTGGCCAGAAAAATCATGAAAAAAGCCAATATACCCATAGTCCCAGGCTCGGATGGACCTATTGCAAATATAAGCGTTTTGAATGAAGAAGCAGAGCGGATCGGTTATCCCTTGCTCATCAAAGCCGCCGGTGGCGGAGGGGGCAGAGGTATGCGGGTAGTGATGGAAGAAAAAGAGTTGGCTGGGGCCTATCAGCAGGCGGTCAATGAAGCGCAGAATGCTTTTGCAGATGGACGGGTGTACATCGAACGGTATCTGATAAATCCCAAACACCTGGAGGTTCAGGTGTTGATTGATAAACAGGGGAATGGGGTACATCTTTACGAACGGGATTGTTCCATCCAGCGACGCCACCAGAAGCTTATCGAAGAGTCTCCGTCTGTATGTCTGCAGGAGACAGAACGGCAAAGCCTGTGCCAAACAGCTTTGGCTGCAATGAGCACCCTGGGTTATTCCTCGGTGGGGACAGTAGAATTTTTGTGGGATCCCCTTAGTCGGGAGTTCTATTTCATGGAAGTGAATACCCGCATCCAGGTTGAGCATCCTGTCAGCGAAATGATTACCGGCATTGATCTGGTGCGCTTTCAGCTGGAAGTGGCCAACAACAAAGCCTTGCCCTTTGCGCAAAAGGATTTGCAAAAATGGGGGCATGCCATTGAATGCCGTATCAATGCGGAGGATCATCGTCAGAATTTCAGACCCAGTCCGGGGAAGATGACTCGCTTTACGGTGCCTGGTGGCCCGGGGGTCCGGGTTGATACTGCGGCTCAGTGTGGTTCAACGATTCAGCCCTATTACGATTCCCTCATTGCCAAACTGATCTGCTGGGGAGAAGACCGACCCAAGGCCATCGTGCGCATGAACAGGGCCCTGTATGAATTCCGCATTGAAGGAATACCCACCAGCATTCCCCTCTGTCAGTGGGTACTTAGTCAGCCTGAATTTCTTGATGGCAGCTACTCCACACATTTCCTGGATGCGCATATGAATGAGGTGTCGCATGTTTAAACTATTCCCAAGCTGCCCGGCCTGCCACTCAACCCATTTTATTGCCTTCCTTAAGAAGGATCTGTACCGCTGTAACCGCTGTGGTCATTTGATGCGCATCAGTGCCCGGCGACGTTTGGGCATGTTGCTCGATAAGGGCAGTTTCAAGCCCATGGCTGAGCCCCTGGTAACTACGGATCCCCTTGTTTTCCCGGATTATCACGATAAACTGCTTGAAGCCAGAAAGAGAACCGGTCTCGGTGATGCCATTATCGCAGGGACAGGGCGTATTGCCGGAATGGATCTGGCTCTGGCCATTTTGGATTCACACTTTATTATGGCATCTATGGGGGCGTATGTGGGAGAAGCCATTTGTCAGTTGATCGATCTGGCCATTGAAAGGAGATACCCGGTGGTGATCACCATCTGCTCCGGGGGAGCCCGAATGCAGGAGGGTATTATTTCTCTGATGCAGATGGCCAAAACAGCGGCATCAATTGCTCAGCTCCAGGATCACAGACTGCCCTATTTTGCGGTGTTAACCGATCCGACAACCGGAGGGGTTACCGCCTCATTTGCCATGCTGGCGGATGTCATTATCGCTGAAAAGGGCAGCCTGATCGGTTTTGCCGGACCACGGGTCATTGCGCAGACCATCGGTCAGGATCTTCCACAAGGGTTTCAAAAGGCCGAGTTCCTGTTGGAACACGGTATGGTCGATATGGTACTTGACCGTCATGAAATAAGGGCCGCATTGGAAAATTTACTGATGCTGCATAAAACCAGACCCTACTTTCATCAAAGGAGTCCCTATGAACGAAGGTCGTGAACCCATAGAACAATTGGGCCATTTAACCCATCTGCTGAAAGGGATGCTGGAAAGTGAATCCCCCGAAAAAAAACAGGCGCAACAGATCATTCATTCACTGAATGAGGAGCTCAAAGGTCTGACCATTCACAAAAGAATACAGCCTTACGATCAGGTGAAATTGAGCAGACACCCCAAACGACCCACTGGCTTTGAACTGATATCTTCTGTATTTGATCATTTTACCGAGCTGCATGGTGATCGCTGTTATAGTGATGACGCAGCCATTGTTACCGGCATTGCCAGATTGGGAGACATTCCCGTTACGGTCATAGCCCATCAGAAAGGTCGCAATCTTGAAGAAAATTTAAAATGCAATTTCGGCATGGCCAACCCTGAGGGGTATCGCAAAGCCAAAAGGGTGATGAAGCAGGCCGAACGCTTTGGCCGGCCGGTTATCAGTCTGATTGACACACCGGGTGCTTATCCGGGTATTGGCGCAGAGGAACGTGGACAAGCCCTGGCCATTGCCGAAAATCTGTATCTTATGTCCAGATTGCAAGTCCCCATTATAGCTGTTATCACCGGAGAAGGGGGCTCCGGCGGGGCCTTGGGAGTCGGCCTGGCGGATCGTCTGCTCATGTTTGAGAATGCCATCTATTCGGTCATCTCTCCGGAAGGCTGTGCGGCCATTTTATGGAAGGATGCCAAAAAGGCTGACGAGGCCGCTGTCGCCCTGAAGTTGACTGCGACGGATTTACTGGGAATGGGTATTGCGGATCAGATGATCAAAGAACCCACAGAGGGAGCCCATGCCGATCCGCATCAGGCTGCCCGGGCCTTACAGGATGCTCTGATTGAAACGACCCTGGAGCTGCTGGCCATCCCCCTGCACCGTTTGCTGGCCGAGAGAACCACGAAATACCGCAAAATTGGTGTCATGTAAAAAGGGCGAATGTTTTCATTGTCTGAAAATTTTAACTGCCCATTCCATTATTCCTGGTTCTCTTCGCTCTTGTCGAGTGCTGGCGGGGTTGGCAGTTCGCCCAGCCATTCCGACTCCAGTGCGCCATTCAGAACTTTGCAGCGGTAAACCGGCTTGGCATCGGTGATCTCCGGAGTCAGGGTAAAGTTGATGGGCTCTTTGGGCAAACTGTTGCTCAGCTTCAGCGCCGCATACCGGGTGATAAGGACAAAATCCCTTGGTTTGAAATAATCGTAACGGATATCGACCTGTTTTTGTTCCATTTTGATCTGGACAATACCAATCCCTTCCGTCTTTTCAAGATAGCGCAACACTTTTTCGGCAACGACTTGGGGTGGCCCCTTTTCACCGGATCCGAACATGTAGATCAGCCAGATGAGCAGGATGAGAGCGAAACCGATGACAACCGCAATCACCATACGGTTGCTTTTGTCTTTGTTAATACGATTCAGTACTGACGTTTTATATTTTTTTTTCTTAGTCATGATCAGGGTACCGCAACATGGTCGAAGACTGTGCGGATCAGGTCATCACTGTTCATCTCCTCGGCTTCCGCTTCGTAGGTGAGGATAATCCGGTGCCGCAGCACATCCAGACCGACAGCTTTGACGTCTTCAGGGGTGACATACCCACGACCCCGCAGAAAGGCCAGGGCTTTGGCCGTTTGGGCCAGAAAGATGGAGGCCCTGGGGGAGGCGCCGAAGCGGATCAGGGGGGACAGTTTGTCGATGCCGTACCGTTT
>Ga0105099_10000567_pt1 | contig 25135 bp, 19 predicted proteins | sample PPLLak3cmMay2015_2_FD_79138 | JGI IMG/M metagenome (GOLD analysis project Ga0105099, IMG submission 79138) | Freshwater sediment microbial communities from Prairie Pothole Lake near Jamestown, North Dakota, USA - PPLs Lake P8 Core (1) Depth... | ecosystem: Environmental > Aquatic > Freshwater >... | reverse complement strand
CAACAACAAAAATAACTTTATGAACATCCTGCTAATCTTCATTCTCTTCTCTGTATCATTTTCATCAGGCCAGGACACTCCCTGCCCCCTCGAAAAAACCTTCTCCCAATCCGGCCTCATTGATATCCGCACCCTCGATTCAGCAATTCGGGTCGATTTAATGTATTCTTCCGAGGCTAATATGTTTGGCGAAGATTTATATGACTGTCTTGAAACATGTTTTCTTCAGCCGGAGGTTGCGAAGAAATTATCCTGCGCGCAACAAGAACTGAAAAAATCATATCCCAGATATTCCATTCTGGTTTTGGACGGTGCCCGGCCGCGCAGCATACAGGTAAAAATGTGGAATCTGGTTAAAGAGACTCCGCTGAAATCGTATGTTGCGAATCCTGCAAAGGGTTCCATGCATAATTTTGGTGCTGCGGTTGATGTCACGATTGTTGATTCTGCCGGCAACGAGCTGGAAATGGGAGAGCCGAATCCGAGAGCGTGTATTGTAAATAAAAGTTCGCAGGAGATTGCTGATTATCTGAAAGCCATCACGCTTACGCAAAAGGAAACGACAAACAGGGCTGTTTTAAAACAGATCATGGTGAAAGCCGGTTTTATTCCTTTGAAGCATGAGTGGTGGCATTTCACAGCGTATCCTACAGAAGAGACCAGAAAAAGATTCCGGATTATCGAATAGGCGGGCTTTCCCCGTCTGGTTTCGTGCTCGTGCTCGTAATCGTAATCGACTATTTTGACCTATGGGTAGTTTCTTCTGTTGGCGATGTGTATGTAACTGCGCTGCCAGCCTGCGTTCACGATACGACTGCCGCCATATCCTGCAGATCTTCTTATCCGGCGTGCTTATCCCAGACAACCGTACCTTTCTTGATCACGGTTTTCACTAAATTCGTTCCGAAAAAGTAGGGTATCTGCGACGGATTGTCGATATCAAGAATCAGGCAGTCTGCCTGCTTTCCGGGTTCAAGCGAACCAAGGATAGATCCCCTGTTGACAGCATACGCGGCATTTATGGTTGCAGCGGTAATAGCCTCTGCTGCGCTCATTTTCATTTTAAGACAGGCAAGAGCGACAATCATTTGCATTGAATAGCAGGGGCAGGAGCCGGGGTTGAAATCCGTAGCAAGGGCTATCGGAACCCCGCTGTTTTGCAGCCTTTTGACATCGGGATAGAATCCGGCGCCCAGGTAAAACGATACGCCGGGAAGCAGCACGGCGACGGTTCCCTGCTGTTTCATCGCACCAAGCTGTTCATCGGACACGAAGTCGAGGTGGTCTGCTGATATGGCGCCAATATCGGCTGCCATGCCTGCTGAACCAAGATCATGGAACTGGCCTGCATGTATCTTGATTTTATACCCGGCCTGTTTCGCCGATTTCAGGATTTTTTCCGCTTCTGCAAGAGTAAAAGCGCCCTCCTCGCAAAAAACATCCCAGAATTCCGCCTTGCCTTTAAACTGAAGCAGCGCTTCACCGGTCAGCCAGGTAATATAGGAGGCTCTGTCGGTCTCTTTGGGCACGGTATGGGCGCCCAGAAACGTGGTGACTATATCGCACGGTCCTTTACGCATCAGGCGCTGGGCCACGTTCAGGATCTTTTCCTCGGTTTTCTGATTGAGCCCGTATCCTGACTTGATCTCAACGGTCGTGGTGCCGTGCTCGACGCATCGCTGCATGCGTTTTTCGGCAAAAGCGTATAAATCGTCGACAGCAATATCCCGTGTTGCCGTAACGGTTGAATGAATCCCTCCGCCCTGTTTCAGGATATCAAGGTAGGTGGCGCCGGACACGCGCAGCTCCATTTCATGTTCACGGGTGCCGGCGAAAATCAGGTGGGTATGGGAGTCGACAAATCCGGGCATTACGAGGCTGCCGCAAGCGTCGATAGTTGCAACCGCCTCATATTTCTTCTGCAACGGAGCGGTTCTGCCTGTTTCCACGACCATGCCGTTGTGCACGGCAACCGCGCCGTCGTCTATCGCCCCGATTTCTTTCATTTCATCGCCGGTGCGCGGGCGGTCCGGCCCGGCAACGGTTACAAGCGTTGACGCATTAACAATCAACGTATCGATTTGATTCATGATTCCAGCCGTTTCTTGACATGTTTATTGATTATATTTTTCCTTTTTATAACTTTTTCCAGGAGTATATCCGCCTGTACCCGTGCATCTTCTGCAAACTCCTTGTCTGTTATCGAAGGAATGTTTATCATGACATTCATCCAGGCCCCTTCCGCTGCTGCGAGCGCCTGGGAAGCACTGACAACGGCGTCGGACAGGGCGTTGATATTTCCCTTGTTAACAACAACCTCCGCGACATCCAGCAACAGCAGGGTGGATTCGAGAACGGTTAACGGGACCTTTGTCGCCTGTTTTGCAGCCTCCTGGATCGCCTCTTTTCTTTTCTGTTTTTCCGCGTCGGTTGCTTTGGGCATACGCAAAGCAGCCATGAATCCGTTAAAAGCGTCGGTGTCTTTATCAATGGATTCCAGATAGAACTCCTTAAGCTCCTGTGCCTTTACCGACACATCCTTCATGGCTTTCTGGTGCTGCGCATACTCTTTATTATTAAAAGTCAGGTTAGCGACCATGGAGGCGAGTGCCGCGGAGAGCGCCCCGCTCACGGCAGAAACGCTGCCTCCGCCGGGTGCGGGCGAATCGGAGGATACTTCATCGATAAAATCCCCGACAGACAGGTCAATCAGCCGTTTTTTATTTTTCCGCATGGCATATTCGATGATTTTCTCTTCAGGATCAAACCCGCTGATATCATTGAGGCCAAGGTGTTTTATCGCTGTTTGTATTACCTCATCTTCGGGGATACCGATGTTTCTGCCCATTTTATTAAGATAATGTACCCCCGCGTCGAAAAGAGCCTGCTTTGGCGTAACCCCCACCAGCTCGCTGCCGGTAACCCACAGTCCATAGCGATCAGCCTCTTCACACACAGCGTCATAGGCGGTATGCAGGCCGGTAATCTTGTAATTAAAAAGGTTCATGGTGACCTGCACGCAACCGTATTTCTCTATAAACCAGCCGCCGGCCTGGCACTGTTTGAGCTTGCCGGGCATACGCACCGGATCTCCGTTTTTATCCTTTATGACAGCACCCTCTTCGTTACGCAACACAACGCCGGACTCCCGGACATTTCCCGCGATCTCCTTTGCAAGAGATACGTCCCTGGTGTTGAGATTAACATTATACGCGAGCATGAATTCCCGCACGCCGATTACGGTAGCGCCTGTTTTCGGGTTAAAAACCGCAGGTCCCTCGTCGGGCATAAAGCCGGGGCTTTTCATTTTTTCCGGCAGCGCTTCATATTCTCCTTTGCGGATATCGGGCAGGTTTTTGCGTTCCGGGCGGGTTGCAGCATGCCCATAGAGATACACCGGAATTTTAAGCTCGCATCCTACTCGCCGCGCAAGCCGCTTTGCATATTCGACACACTCATCCAGGGTTATATTGGTGACCGGAATAAGCGGACAGACGTCAGTGGCGCCCATTCTCGGATGAGCGCCTTTATGCACGGACATGTCGATAAGGGTGGACGCTTTTGCAATAGCTTTAAACGCTGCGTCGACAACTGCATCGGGAGTGCCGACAAAGGTGACGACGGTTCTGTTGGTGTCCTCGCCAGGATCAACATCCAGCAGACTCACCCCTTCAACAGACTCGATTTCTGCGGTAATTTTGTTTATGATTGTACGGTTCCTGCCTTCACTGAAATTCGGTACGCATTCGATTATTTGGTCCATAGAAATTCCATAATTTTAGATTTTAAATTTTAGATTTTAAATTTTTTATATAGTAAGAATTTTATATTTTTACCTGTAAGAATCCGGTAGAATGGTTATTTATATTCAAGGTGATTTTTATTTCTTTTTTTTGCAGAATTTATTGATGCTATAAAGATGGCTGTCAGTTCATTTGCCTCCTTATAGAGCGGTTCTATCTGGAACTGTTTCAATATTTTACCTTCCATTAAAAGTTCAAGCCAGAAGGCGCTTTCATCTGCCTCTTCTAAAACAATTCCAAGTTTGGCGATAAATTCTGGTTTTGATCGTGCATTGCATGCCGCACGATAATTAGCGCCAACGGAAGTCCCGCATCGTACTAATTGGTAGCTGATCGTCCTTCCTGATGCCGTGTTGGGTAAAGAATCAGCCAGCCTCATAACCCGTAGTGCAAATTGTCTGGTTCGCGCCTTCAACTCTTCTTCATTCATAAACAAATTTCCTTCTAACTATTCCAATTTCAAAAACGTTTGTATGGAAATTGCTCAATAAGGAATCGAGTAAATTAGTTTCTGTTCTAAATTGACATTTACGCCCCCTAAATCCCCCGAAGGGGGACTTTTATAGTATGTGAAATTATAATAATATCAACACCTTACAAGTCCCCCTTCGGGGGATTTAGGGGGCGTAAGGTTGCGTGACAGTCAATTTTAAACAGGTACTAATTATTAAATCTTCCAATCATGAACTCTATAAAAAATTCCCCTTCCCTCTACAAAATTTAAAATATAAAATCTCAAATATAAAATTTTCTCATTGCATTCCCGGAATCTTAACTTTCTTCTTTCTCGCAAACGCAACAGCCTCTTCATACCCTGCATCTGCATGCCTGAACACGCCCATCATCGGATCTGCGGTGAGCACGCGTTCGAGCCGTTTTGCTTTCTGGTCGGTTCCGGTCGCCACGATCACCTGGCCGGTATGTGTCGAATTACCGATACCCACCCCCCCGCCGTTATGTATGGATACCCAGTCCGCACCGCATACTGCGCTGGAAAGCGCGTTCAGCAAAGGCCAGTCGGCAATAGCGTCGCTTTTATCCTTCATGCCTTCGGTCTCTCGGTTGGGGGAGGCCACTGAGCCGCAGTCAAGATGGTCTCTGCCGATAACCACCGGCGCTTTTAATATACCTTTTTTAACCATATCATTCATGCGCAGGGCGAATTCAGCCCGTTCACCGAGTCCGAGCCAGCATACGCGGTTGGGAAGCCCGATTTGAGGCACCTGATCGCGCGCAAGCTCTATCCAGCGCCGTAATATCTCGTCTTCGGCAAACATCTCCAATACAAGGTCATCTAATTTTGCAATATCAGCAAGGTCTCCAGAGAGGGCTGCCCAGCGGTATGGGCCCCTGCCTTCGCAGAATAGCGGCCGGATATACGCAGGGACAAATCCCGGATATAAAAAATCGCCCTTTTCGTCGCGAACCCTAAGCCCGCCCTTTTCGGCCTGGCCGCGCAGGTTATTGCCATAGTCAAATGCAATCGCTCCTTTTGTCTGCATATCGATGATCGCCTGTGTGTGCTTCATAATAGCTTCAAGCGACCGTTTCTTAAACTCTGCCGGGTCTTTTTGCCGCAGTTCTCTCTTTTTTGTAAGGTCGCCAATGGGCATATAATCAAGAAGATCGTGCGCAGAGGTCTGGTCGGTGACTATATCAGGTATGATCCCGCGCTTCACCAGTTCAGGCAGAACAGAGGCTGTGTTGCCAACCAGGCCTATGGAAAGCGGGTTCTGCGCCTTTTTAGCCTGCTGCATCCATTGAATGGCTTCGTCGATGCTGGCGGTCATTTTATTACAAAAACCCTCTGTAACCTTTCTGGTCACTCTGTCAGGATCAACCTCAACGTTGATAACAACGCCTCCGTTCATGGTAACGGCAAGCGGTTGTGCCCCTCCCATACCGCCAAGGCCGCCGGTCAATACAAACCGCCCCTTCAGACTGCCGCCAAAGTGCTTGTCCGCAAGCGCTGCGAGCGTTTGGTAGGTTCCCTGCAGAATACCCTGCGTCCCGATATAAATCCAGCTTCCCGCAGTCATCTGGCCGTACATGATAAGCCCGAGCTCATCGTACTTTTCGAAATTTTCCGGCGTAGACCATGCAGGCACGATATTGCTGTTGGCGATCAATACCCGCGGACTGTTTTCGTAGGTTCTGATAATGCCAACCGGCTTGCCGGACTGTACAAGCAGGGTTTCGTCCGGTTCCAGCGCAAGGAGCGACTTTTTTATTGCATGATACTCTTTCCAGTTCCTGCACGCCCTGCCTGCGCCGCCATACACAATAAGCTGATCCGGGATCAAAGCGATCTCCGGATCAAGGTTGTTTTCAAACATGCGCAAAGCAGCCTCAGCCTCCCAGGTCTTTGCGCGAATTGTGGCGCCTCTCATCGCCCTGATCGGGTCTTTGGGTTTGAGTTCCATGTACATTGGTCGCATATGGTTATTATCCTTTTCACATATATTTTTTATGATTTCTTATGGAAGGGGCTCCGCGCCCCTTAAACCCCGTAAGGAAAATACTTTTTATAGCCCGCTATTAATCCTAAAATCAGCAGTTTAGTCGTGCTCCTGCTCGTGCTCGTAATCGATTGATTTGAAAAGTAGTTTAATAAATTGATAGCTTTACAGATTAAGCACCCTTTAGGTGAAAGGCTTTTATTGCTGTAGTTATCGATTACGATTACGAGCACGAAAAAACCTTGATTTCATCTAGAAAACAAGCTATAGATATTTCGTGCCTACGGCACTTGAATAATGCCAACGATCCACGTATCTTTTTAAAGATATCAGCCCCTTAAAAATCCATTATAAAAACATTCCCCAACCACATGAAAAATCTAAAATCTCAAATCTAAAATCTAAAATTCCCCAATAACCTTCTCCACCGCCTCGACAATCTCACCCGAAACAATCATATCTCTCACCATCTCGATATCTTTATATAAAACCCGGTCGTCGTCCACATGAGAAATATGTTTCCGGATATTTTTATGTGCGGCTGCTGTTCCTTTGCCGGGTTTCAGCTTATGGAAATCCACACCCTGGGCAGCGCAGAGCATTTCGATTGCAAGGACATTTTCCACGTTGTGCAGGATCTCCCAGGCGTGCCTTGCCGCTATGCATCCCATGCTCACGTGATCTTCCTGACCCGCGGAGGTCGGGATGGAGTCGACGCTTGCAGGGTGGGCAAGGATCTTGTTTTCGGACACGAGCGCTGCTGCGGTGTACTGGGATATCATGAAGCCGGAATTAAGGCCGCTTTTACTTGCAAGGAACGGGGGCAGTCCCGATATGTGCGGATTGACCAGCCTGTCGATTGTTCTTTCGGAGATACTGCCGATCTCGGACAGTGCGATGCCAAGGTAGTCCATAATGAAAGCGAGTGGCTCGCCGTGGAAGTTGCCGCCTGATATTACCTCTTCCTCATCCGCGAAAATGAGTGGATTGTCGGTCGCGGAGTTGATCTCTACCTGAAGCACCTTTTTTGCATATTCGATGGTATCCATGATTGCGCCGTATACCTGCGGAATACAGCGAAGCGTATACGCGTCCTGAACCTTATCGCAATTTACATGAGACGCTATGATAGGGCTTCCTGCAACGATTCTGCGCATGTTTGCTGCGCAGCTGATCTGACCGGCATGAGGCCGCACCCGGTGAATCTTCTCGTCAAACGCCCTGGATGTGCCTTTGAGAGCCTCAAGGCTCATTGCACCGGCGATCTGCGCGTTTTTCATCAGGAGATCAGCCTCCTGCACTACAAGGCAGCCTATTGCAGCCATAACCTGGGTGCCGTTGATCAGGGCAAGCCCCTCTTTTGCCATAAGTTTGACAGGTTTTATCCCCTTTTTTTTGAGCACGGTTATGGAATCAACCCGTTTTCCGTTGACCAGGCACTCTCCTTCGCCGATAAGCACCAGAGCAAGGTGAGCAAGTGGAGAGAGGTCGCCGCTCGCGCCCACAGAGCCTTTGCAGGGGATATGGGGATAAACACTGTGATTTAAAAGAGAGAGCAGCATTTCTATGACCGTAAGCCTGACGCCGGAAAAACCTTTGGCAAGCGCGTTCGCGCGCAGGAGCATGATTGCCCGGACAACGTCTTCGGTAAAGGGTTCGCCGACATTCGTGGCATGGCTTCGAATCAGGTTCAACTGGAGTTTTTCCACGTCTTTGGGCTGGATCAGGCTGTTTGCGAGCTCTCCGACGCCGGTGGTTATGCCGTACACAACACGGTTCTCCGCAAGAATCTTTTCAACAAAGCCCCGCGAATTGTTAATACCGTCGACAGCGGAGCTGTCAAGCTCTACGGTTTTACGGTTTCTGCTGACTAAAACAACATCCTTCAAAGACAACGAGCTGCCATCGATTTTAATCATAAAGATTAATCCTGTTTGATTTGAAAATATATATGAAAAGAAAAGGCTATACTCCCCATCATAAAATAATCTATATGATGATAAAAAATACAGGAGTTGTTATGATTATTTAACGCTTTAAAAAACCGGACGGAATTATCCGTTTGTCTGAAGGAGCTGTTAAAAGATTGTTCCGCACAAAACCACGGCGATCTCGGACAACTCGTTCAAAGCGCCAACGCAGTCGCCGGTAAACCCGCCGATTTTTTTGATGCAGTATAGAGCAAAGAATAGTGAGACAATAAAGGCAACGAAGAAATAGAGAGCAACAGCAAAATATCCAGCGAAATACCCACCTAAAGTAATATGTAAGATAGAAGATAGTAATATTATGATTTTAATAGCAATAGGAATTTTATTAAATGATGAAACCAAGCTGTTTTCACGCGCCGAAGGTACAAAGCAGAGAAATATGGATTGCATGGATCTGCTTATGATAAGGCTTATGATAATAATTAAAAACCTGTTCGTTTGAATGAGTTCATTCCAGCATACCAGTTTCAGCAACAGGTCAAATACCACGGCGCATACCCCGAATGTTCCGAGCCGGGAATCTTTGAAAATCGCCAGTATCTCCGCTTTATTCTTTCGAGAGCCGAATCCATCCGCCACATCGCCAAGGCCGTCAATATGCAGTGCGCCGGTTACCACGGTAACCGCGATTAATGAAACCAATGCTATTATACTACTCTGCCCGATACCGGCAAAAACAGCAAGTTTAATCAATGCATAAACGACCGCGCCAAGGAACAAGCCAACGAGGGGGAAAAACGGCAGGCTATGGGATATGTTTTTCGTCTCTTTTCCGGGAATCGGAAGGATGGTGAGTGTTCTTAAGGCCGTAATCAGAGGTTTTATCATGGCTGCTTATAAATATCTTTACGATGACCGATATGAATTATTAAAACAACAAGTTCTCTGTCTCTGATTTCATAAATAATCCTATAATTACCTGTTCTAACCCGCCACGCATCCCTGCCGATAAGCTTTTTGCAGCCGTGTGGTCGCGGTTCTTTAGAAAGAGAATAAATGACGTTTTTAATACGGTCATAATCGCTTCCTGTAACCCTCTGAAGGCTTTTCTGAGCGCTGCGCACGATTTTAACAACAAACATCATTTACGCCCCAGCTCAATCTCATTAACTGCTTCGTTAAAGGATATGCCTTCATCGTCCAATTTTTTAACGTCATCATAAGCGCGTATATCTTCAAGTTCCTCAAGCAATTCAATAATTTTCCCATAGGTTTTCATATCAATAAACACGCCAATTCTATGACCCTTTTTATCGACGACATAATTTTCATTCAATTTGACCATACACACATCTCCTTTTTGTCATGTATGAACCAGCGTAGTCTTGTTGCCCTGAAAAACATTCCCTCAAATTGTAAATATAGTTATTATTCAATTTTCCCCGCAACCCCCGCCGAACCGAAGGTCGCCATCTTAGTATAACACTCCATTGCCTGCGCTATAATCTGCATGGCAAGCACTGCGCCGGTCCCCTCCCCGAGCCGCATATCGAGCGACAGAATGGGGCGTATGCCCTCGTTTTGCAAATAGGCGGCATGAAAGGTCTCGTATGACACGTGAGAGAAGAAGATGTAGTCTTTAACATGCGGATTCATACGAATCGCAACACAGGCGGCGGACGATGCGATGAATCCGTCAACAACAACCGGGATGCGCCGTGACGCGCAGCCGAATATCAGGCCGGCGATCCCCGCAATCTCAAGCCCCCCGACCCTTCGCAGCGCATCAAACGCCGAGCCGTCCCACTCTTTGCTGTGCATCGATACAGCCTGAGCAATAACCGCTTTCTTCTTTTCAAGAAGCGCGCCCGCGGAACCGGTCCCCGGCCCGACCGTCGTCTCGGTATCCATGTCCAGCAACAGGCTGTAGAGCGCTGAGGCGCAGGAGGTGTTTCCAATGCCCATCTCTCCTGCGCCCATCAAATCAGCCGGTGAACCAGCTCCAAGTTCATAACCGGTCCGTATGGCTTTTTCACACTCATCCGCCGTCATTGCAGCCTGGCGTAAAAAATTATCCGTACCGCTGCGGACCTTGCGTTTGATAAGTCCGGGCATATCCGCAAAACCGGTTTTCACGCCGATATCCACAACCGCGTATTCGATGCCTGCTTTAGCGCACATGACACTGACCGCAGCCCCGCCGTGCGCCATGTTGAGTACCATCTGCGCTGTTACATCAGAGGGATAGGGTGTGATATTTTCCGCGGTAATGCCATGATCACCAGCAAAGGTCAAAAGAGCCATGTTGTGTATAGCGACCTGCGCAGAACCCCTGCAAAGGCAATACCGCAGCACAAACTCCTCAAGCCTGCCAAGGCTTCCCTGGGGCTTTGTAAGGTCGTTAAGCCGGTTTACAACCTGTTTTTCGAGATTTTTATCTGCAACAGAAGCAATAGATGAAATATAATCCAGCATAGAGATCTTTAATTTTAAATTTTAGATTGGAAATTGAAACTTTAAACTTGAAATTTTAAACTTTAAACTATAATCTCATTTCACCTTTATCGGTATTCCGCAGGTGCACAAATATACCGTATCAGCTTTTTGGGCAATCTTCCTGTTCATATATCCGGAGATATCCCGGAACATGCGCGACATCTCGTTATCCGGTACGATGCCGCATCCGACTTCGTTCGTTACCAGTATCAGGCTGCATGAAGCTTCTGATAAATACCTCACAAATGTATCAACCTGCTTTTTTACGCTATTTTCTCTGTTATTTGCATGGTAAAACAGATTTCCCAGCCAGACGGTAAGGCAATCTACCACGGCAACCCCGATCCCTTCCGGCAGTTTCTTGATTGCCGCGACAAGATCCCTCTCCTCTTCCACGGTCAGATATCTGCCTCTGCGCTTTTTTTGGTGGGACTCTATCCTCTGTTTCATCTCTTTATCAACCGCAGTCGCGGATGCAATAAATGCACGGGTTTTATAATTTTTTTCCGCATATTCAAGAGCAAGGGTGCTTTTTCCACTCCTCGCACCACCGATAATCAATACTATTTCAGGCATAATAGCCTCATGATCTCAATAGACTCAAACGTATCTTTTTCATCAAACAGCTCCAGAGTAACCAGATTTTTATATTTTTTATCAATTAATATATTATAGAATATTTTAAGATCATCCAACTTACTGTATTTTAATGAAATGTGATCCCTCTCTTCATAAACGCCATGAAGGTGAATAACACGCACCTGATGAAGGTATCTGTTCAGTGTATCCTCCCAGGCCCTGCCATACCGCCACAGGTGCCCGACATCCATACACATCGAAAACCCATATTTTCGAACCAGCGCTGCGTGCCATTCTACCGGATAATCCAGATTCTCGATGCAGATATTTCTATGGTCGATTTCTGGTACAGAAGCGATTTTATGGCACACCTCGTCACAATTCTTTTGCCACTCGGTTATCTCCTGTTCAGAGGCTGAGGCGCGAATACCTTCGAGATGCATAAGATACGCGAATGGTTTAAGCGGCTCGGTAAGTTTAATGATCTTCAGCACCTGTTCGACATACCTGCTGCGTTCGTTTAAATCACCGGAGCCGGCCTTTACATCGACCGGAAAATGTATGGTGTAGGTTATCCCGTATTGTTTTGGAAATCTTGCCAGCCTTTTTATAATGTCTTTATCAGGCAGATTTGACAAAGCCTCGGATTCGAAAAGAATGATCTCGATATCATCAACGATATCCCTCATTTTGCGCACGTTCGGCAGGATATCGTCCGGATACACGTATGACGTACAGCCGACTTTGAAAGGAAAAAGTGTTCTTATGGATTTGTGGCTCATGAGTTAGTTTGAAAATTTAAGATTTAAGATTTAGGATTTAAGATTTGGGATATTGAGTATTTATATATATCCGTTCACGCCCCCTAAATCCCCCGAAGGGGGACTTGTAAAGTGCTGATATTTATTATGTCATTTATTTACCTGATGACTTTTTATTTAACAGAAGCTAAAAATGTACGCCGTTTTAAACACCATTTCACAATTGAGCTAATCATTCTATATTTGTTAAAAGTTTTATAACTACAATAAAATCTAGTCATTACAAGTCCCCCTTCGGGGTATTTAGGGGGCGTGAACAGTTCGATTATTGCTTCTTACATAGTACTCTTCCAGAATCGCTTTCACATCCCTCAACAGCCAGACAAGTCTCGGCCCCGGAATCGTTATATAGTCGCCGGTCAGGCAAAAAATCATCCTGTTTTTAACCGCAGGAACCAGAAACAGATCTGCCCAGTCTTCTTTTATCATATCCTGAGTATAATTCGACATACTCGCCATGACATCGATAATAATATCGGGTTTCAGCCTTATTATCGCTTCGCTGGAGAGCGTTACATATTCCATCGAAGAGTCTGTTATTACATTGGCGCCGCCTGCAATCGAGATGATCTGGTTGTACCAGGTATTTGCGCCTGCTGCCCATATTTTAGACAGTGTTCCAGTGCCGACATCATCCCTACCTACGCAAAGAAGCACCCCGGGTCTATTCTGCGCCATGCTCTTTGATGTCCGGTATGCTGCGCGTATCTCCGCGGCCATGGTATCCCTCAGGCTGCACGACTCTGCTGTTTTTCCGCACGCTTTGCCGGTCAGGCTGATTGATTCAAGTATTGCGTCGATATCATGATTATCTATCGCCAGAAACCGCGTTCCTTTTCTCCGAAGAAATTCCTGAACGCTGCTGTGCTCTTTAAGCAGGATGACAAGATCGGGCTTCAAGGTTACTATCGCCTCGAAATTCGGATCCATATACGCCCCGACCTTATCGATCGCCCGCGCCTGCTCCGGATATCTGCAATAGGTGGTCACGCCGACCACTTTATCACCAAGGCCGAGAGCGAACAGCGTCTCGGTTATACTGGGCGCAAGGGAAATAATCCGGGAAGGTGCACGGGTCGTATCTGCCGGCACCTCCTTTTGGATACAGGAACCGGCTATCAGCGCCGCAAACACAACGGCTGCAAAAACCGCACCCGGCGGTACGCGTCTGTTCCAATGCGTTTTTTTTATCATGCGCGCTTACAAAAGACCTTTTGCGACACGTACAACTACCGGAGCTTTCTGCCATTCGATATCTTCAGTATGGCAATTGAACCCGGTGATTTCAGACCCATGGTTACCGGGCCCGCGACCTTTTTATTGTCCGCAGGATTTATGACGAAAACGCCCGGATTTGCAGTGCCGCGGTTGCCGGCATACAGATAGGTCCCGTCATATACCAGGCCGCCATCGCCTCTGTCAATACCATCCACATTGTCCCCCAGAGCACCGGTGGCCGGGTTGAACTCATACAATTCGACATTACCGCTCCGCTTTGTGGTGACCAGCACATACCCTTTTGTGCTGCCGGCCAGGGCAATCGAGGAGTAGGTATTCGCAATACCTGCAATCGACGCGATCAGCCCCAGATTCGTATTGGTGCCAAGGTCTATTTTTTCTATCCCGCCGGCAACAGTATCGCCGGTCACGTTTGTCGAGGCAACATACAGATATCCACCGTATATGTCCATGGATACCGGACTCCTTCTGGCCAATGAAATGGTGTCTATAACGGAATCTTTGGCTGTCGAAATTACAATAATCAGCCCGGTCAGCTTACCGGGAACCGGAACCTGCCCCTCCCCTGTTTTATACCTTCTGCAAAGCACATACAGGGTATTATCATATATCTTCGAACATTGCATAAACGGGACTTCCGCCGAATCCGTGCCGGCGTTGAGGCCAAAGGCCGAAAGGTCGATCCCGCCGGTTATGGCATGGGTTGCAGGGTTGAATATCGCCAGCGTGTCGCTTGTATACTGGGTAATGTATGCCTTTGTCTCGCTTGCAAAACTGATGTCCCGCAAAGAAACTCCCGTGCCGACCGAAACTTTATACTCGACACTCGCGGCAGAGAGCGAAGGGTCCCTGACGCGCAGAATATTATCCGCACCAGCGCCCTCGATGATATATATCATGCCTTTATAGGCAAATATCCTGCTATCAGCATGCAACGACAGCAGTCCGCCACTGCCGTCATACGCAGAATCGGCAAGAGCCTTCGAGACCGGGGCAAATCCGGCATTCCCGCTGATACTGTCCGTTGTAGCTGCAACGATATACCGGTTGGGGTAAGAGACCGTGTCATGGTCGGTAGACTGTGAATAAATTGTATCAGTTATTGAATCACGCTCAACTACTATTTGAAAAATCTCGGTAAATGAATCGACCAGCGCCAGCGTTACCGTATCTTTTTTAACTGTGTTGTCCGCAATATAGGTTGTATCATAGGTTTTCTTTGCAAACACATACTGCTCCATAAAAATTTTGTCGATAGTACCCTTGATCTTAAAAACCGTTTTTGCGATAGTAGCGGTCGTAATGACAAAATCCTCAAAATCCGTGGATTTTTTATAGGTCACGATGGTCGTGTCTGCCACCGTGCTGTCAAAAAGAGCGTTTGTGTCTCTCTGCGTAACCGTGTCATGCGCGACCGTGTCGTAATACACATCGCTGCTGTCGATGTTTATGTATATGGTCGAAGCCGGGTTGTCCTTCTCTGAGCATCCAAGCCAGAGCACAAGCATACCAGCAGCCGCGATAACCAAAGGCACCAGGTTTTTCTTCACTATGTTCATATCAGCCCCTTTTCATTAATATTTTGTTAATCACCATCAAGCTATAAAATAAATGATACCTGAAATCAGGGCTTATAAAAATGTGCAAACAGCCCTAAAAACTGAGTTTAAATCCGGCAAAACCGGAAGTTCCCGGAATTCCATACCCGGCAACCTCCTCATATTTCTCGTCCAGCACATTATCAACACGCGAAAAAATAGAAAGGTTTGAAGTAACATCGTATGAGATCGACAGATTCACCAGTTTATATGCATCAAGTTTTATATTTGATAGATACCCGAAGTCATAACGAGTACCAATATACATAAAATCAACGCCTATATCAGCCCTCTCAAGCAGCCGGTAGGTTCCGGAAGCTTTCACCTTATGTTCCGGTCTTTGCAGAAGCTTCGAATGGTTCTTTTTATCTTCGGTTTTCATCCAGGTGTAGTGCGCCTGCAGTTTCAGATCGTTAATCGGTTGCAGGCTTGCCTGCACTTCTACTCCCCTGGCCTCCGCTTCCGCAATATTCTCATAACTTCCGCCGATGAAATTGCCTAGAGAATCAAAAACACCTTTAAAATCAATAAGGTTACTGAAATTGTTACTGAACCAGGAAACACCGTAAGTAATTCTGTTATTCCAGGCCGATTGTTCCAACCCGGCATCCCAGCCGAAGCTCTGTTCCGGTTCAAGATTTGTGCTTCCATACTCTGAATAGAGCTGGAATAGGGATGGTGATTTGAAACCGGTTCCCACTGTTGATTTAATTTTTATATTCAAAGGATCAAATACGTATGCCGAAGCCACACGATACGTTAATTGGTTCCCAAAAATCTTATGGTAATCATACCTCACGCCGAGCGTGGTAAAAAAGCTGTTCCAGAGTTTTATATGATCCTGCACATATCCGGCGCCGAGGATAGACTTTCTATCCTTAAAAACGCTGGAGGACGGACCCTGGGCGCTTTCGAAAGAGTTTTCCGACTCGCCGCGCTCCTGCTCAATTTCGAACCCTAATGTAATCGTGTTTACTTTATAAATATAAAGATTATTCTGCCAATCCGCTTTCAATATTCTGCCCCGGTACGTGCTGCGATCCGAATCAAACGGATGCGCCTCGTCGGTTCCGTTAGAGGTATTTCGGTTATTATTGGTATATGCCACATTCAGCTTCTGCTCCCAGAGTTCGTTAAACAGCAGAAAATGCGCCTGCCCCTTCAAGGCAGTCTGATCCGTATAAATTTTGCTGTTCGGATCGTCGCCTCCGGGGCCGCCCCAATTATCAATATCATTTTCCGCACCAGTGTACCTTCCGTAGAAGTCGATTTTAACTTTGTCGGACGGTGCAATTCCCACTCTTCCACATACCGAATTATTGATATACCCGTCCGGTTCAGTGTTGCCATACTCTTCCGAAGCGGCGGATAAACCTTTTGAAAACTTCCTGGATGCGTTCAATGAGTAATCAAGCCATTTCCAATCCCCTGCTACTCCTCCAGTACCCCTGAATGTCTTATATGACCCGCCTTCGCCCAGTATCAAAAATGAAGGTTTCCCCTTTCCTTTTTTTGTGAGGATGTTTATCACTCCACCCATAGCATCTGAACCGTAAAGGGTGCTTTGCGGTCCGCGCAGGACCTCGATCCTTTCAATATTATCCAGCGTCAGGTGCGCAAATTCACAGGACCTGCCCGGGCTCATGGGATCGTTCATCTCCATGCCGTCTAAGAGCACCAGCGTATGCTCCGCGCTCGCACCCCGTATATACACCTGGCTGTGCGTGCCGACCCCCGCTGTCTGGAAAACGTCCACGCCCGGAATATCGCGCAGAAGGTCGATCATCATCTCATCCTGCCGCATTTTCACCTCTTCGGCGCTGATAACGCTCATCGAGCTTGCGACCTCGCGCAGCGGCGTCTCCATCCTCGTCGCAGTAACGGTTATCTTATCAAGCGAAACCACCTTATCACGATCATTCTGCTTCGCAGCAACCGCGCTGTCTGTATTTTCGCTCCTGCCTTCAGCCGATACCAGTGAAAAAATACCGGCAAAAATAATAATAATGGAAACGACAAATCTTTGCTTCATAGCAAACCGCTCCTTTATATATAACCAGGCGACCGCCAAACGGTTACCCGATCAATGGTGATAAACGATAAACACCCATACCGGAATACTTTCCGTTTGAGTGACGTGATTAAACCGATTCAATTTTTAATTGTGACAGAACCATTCTCAATCCCTTCCACGAGGATTGAAAAACCGCAGTCCTTTTTCAGGCAGGTTTCCTGACTCTCCCGGCTTATCTGGCCTTCCCATGCTGTTTTGGGCACAGTGGCCTGTTGTCGATACGCCTTGATTCCGCGCAAGCGGAACCAGGATTACAGTGGCGGGTCCGTTCCCGGTTCTCACGGGATTCCCTGACGCCCGAATAAGGAAAAGAACAAACACCTGTTTTCAAATCATTGCTGCATGAATGATAATATGGTTTATTTTTTAGAAATTATCAAGGGTAATTTGCGGATAAGCTTTCAAAATGAATATCCGATCGAAAAATGAAACTCCCCCAGGCTCTCCTGTTTATCCGGGTCGATTTTAAACCCGTAGAGAAAACCGACCGGCCCTATGGGGGTCAGGTAGCTGAGGCCGCCCCCTGCCGCGGAACGGAATCCGAGCCATTGATCGGCAGACAGGTCATTGCCAAGGCCGCCGAAATCATAGAAAAGCGTAAACTCGAAATTCGAAAATGCATTGAACCGGGCTTCGATGTTTCCGCACAGGGCGGCATATCCTGCTTGTGATAGAAAATCAGTGCCTGCTGTTGAATAAAAGAGCAATCCGGTTCTGTATCCGCGCACGTTTTCCGGTCCGCCAAGAGATATCTGCTGGTCTCTGGGTATCGAGTCGTACCTGCCGAACGGGAGAATGTACCATGCCTGGGTGCGCACGGCACAGGTCAGCTTCTTCACCGGCGACACATACCAGCGGCCGTCCAGGTGATACTTGAAGAAATCGTCGAATGAGTTGTCGATGCCTTTGTACACGTCAAAATCCATGGTTGCCATGCCGCCCTTCCGGGGCCGCGCAAAGGAGTTTCTCGTGTCAAAGGTCATCGCCAGCGAGAGCTGGAGAATATTGCGCGGCTGCCACGTTTCACCGGATGCGGAATCACTGACGGCCGGTACTGAATCCGGGCCGTTAAAGCGGTCTCTCCAGTTGTATATGATGTTGCCTTTCAACACCAGCTTTTCCGCGACATCGCGGGTCAGACCCGTGGACACGCCCCATGAAAACAGGCTGTAATCCTGATACAGCTCGTCTCTGCGTTCAGCGAACAGATCGTTGGTTGCGGCAAAAGGAGAACCCCAGACCGACGGGTTGATATACCGCAGCTTCCCGTCTTTCAGAATGCGGCTGATTGTGGAGCTCATGATCAGATTCCTGTTCAGGCCGAACAGGTTGCGGTCGCCCGCGGAAACCTTTCCATAGAAGCGCGTATCCGAGGCATATCCGAGGCTCGCCTGCAGAAACAGCGGCTTGCGTTCCTCTATCTCCACGATCATATGCACCGTATCCTGCTTATCGTCTATGCCGACGGGAGTATATTGTACCGAATTGAAAATAAGCATGTTCCTGAAATTCTTCTGTCCCTTGAGTATTTTTGACAAAGAGAACTCGTCGCCCGTTGTGATATTGATATTTTTATCCAGCACCCGCTTCTTCGTTTTGAAATTACCGCGATAGACGATCTCCCCCATTCTCACCTGCGCGCCTTCGGTAATTGAAAAAATGACCGCGGCAGCGGTAGAGTCGCTGGTGATTATGATCTCGTGCGCGACCTGAACATACGGATATCCCCGGTCGGAATACAGTGCCGCGATGCGATTTTTATCGTTGTCTATTTCATGCCGTATGAGCGGCGCGCCTTTTTTAGCGGCAAGTATTTTAAGAATATCTTCGGCCGGAACAGCCGCAGCGCCGGCAATCTTCAGAGAATCAACAACCGTTTTGCGGCCTTCGGTGATATTCAGATATACCGTTATTCGTGAGGTCTGGCTGTCCAGCGATACGCCGGTGTCTATCTGAACCCCGTAATAACCGAAATTATTATACAATGTCCTGACCGCAAGAATGTCCTTCTCCAGAATGTTCTTACTGTAAATACCGGGCCGGAAGGGCCTGTTCCTGCTCAAACGCATCTGCTGGTCTATCTTGGCATCGGCAAAAACAGTATTACCCTGTATGACAATCTTATCTATAACAGGCCGTAACCCGGCATCAATCGAAAAAGTAATGAATCTGACCCCTTTCTGTGCCGCGGAAACGAGTGTATCGCGGACAGCAAACCGCGCATCATAATAGCCGTTTGCATCATACCGGCTCCGCATGTTTTTAATACTCTTTTTAATCCCGATGTTGTTCCTGTTTCCCTCTCTAAACAGCACTACGTCTTCCCGCAGTTTTCTCCGGCGGATGCTGTCCTTTTTATCAAACTTCACGATGTAACGCGGCCCTTCGGATACCGTAACATCGACAGCGACGCTGTTTTTCGCGGTGTCGCGCCGCAGGGAATAGGAGACCCGGCAATCGGCGAACCCCTTCGTCCGGTAAAAGGCCATCAATTCCTGCACGCCCTTGTTCATGCTCTCTTCGACGAACCTGCTGTTGCGCAGGAAAACAGAGCCGTACAGAAGCGACTTCATCTTCCGCTCGAGCCGGAATGCACGGAATGACCGATTGCCCGAAAAGGTGATATTTGACAGCCTCGTATAGGGTTTCTTGACTATCTGAATTGTGGCGCTGCAGAAGCCCTGCACCCGGTCCGCTTCGACGCTGATAGTTATCTGCGGGTCTGCATACCCGTTCGCCGTCAAAAACCGCCGGACAATCTCCCTCTGCGTTTCCATTTTCTCCCGGTGCAACACGCTGCCCTCGTGTATAGTCAGTATCCTGCGTATTTCCGACTCAAAAAAGGGAAACTCCCCTTTGATGACGATGTTTTTTAGTATCAACCCGGGAGTAAGGAAGAAGGTGCAGTCTGCACGGTCGGCGGCCAAAACGGTTTGAGCCTCGACAGCGCTGAAAAGCCCAGTTTTCTGCAATCGTGCTTTTGACTTTTCGACATCCTCCGGATCATACATCCTATTTTCCCTGCACACGATGAGGGATCGAATCAACGGCATGAAGGTTTCCGGATCACCCTGCGTATCCGCCAGTTTGACCTCTATGGTACCATAGAGGCGTGAGCCGGCGTCCTGCACGGCGATTGAATCGCCGGCGGATACAGGCGCGCAGAGCGCTGCATGAAAAAAACATGCCAGCGTGAATACGAGAAGTGCCTTGAATACAGTACCGTTCATTCCGCCTGCCCGTTATGTTACCTGAATTCAAACTCCAGTTTTGCTTCTCCGCCGAATTTTCCCTCGGTATCGTTGAAGGTGCGAAGCATGATATTGTCCAGTAATTTATATTCGACGGTTGCTTTCTGGTTAATGGCGCCTTTTTCGTTCTCAAGCGTATAGTAGGTGGTGACTCTTTTTGACAGGTTTTTACCCAGGTTAACCGAAAGATTGGTACCATCAACAGAGCCGCTGCTTTCGGTTTTTATAGTGAGTATGTCGATCCCGGTTCTTTTCTTGAGATTTTCCGACACCGGGCCGCTCAGGATATCCATTACCTGTTCCAGAGACAGGGCATAATACCCTTTCGCACCGGTAATCTCGTCCGTGGTTTTTCGAAGCAGCAGGAGCGAAACAATGTTCTGGTCGCTTAACGGCGGCTCTGATTTTAAAACAAGCTGCAGATTATCAGGCGGAGTGCCGGTTATTTTTAATACTATCGTCCAGTCGCGTACCTTTGTTTCGGCCTCGATATCGATCGCCGGTCTATGGTAATACGCATTAAAGTATTCCGCAATGCCTCTTTTGACCTGAAACGTGTTCTGTTTATATACGATTGTGCCCGAAACTGCTTCCGCCCTGCCGTTTACCACCGGTTCCAGCAGTTTTCCCGTAAAATGCAGATCCGGCCTTATTTCAAGCTGTGCGATATTATTATCAATAAGAAAATTTTTCTGGGCGATCAGGTAAATATCACAGGAGGCGGCGGACCAGAAACTGGTTTTGTTTTCTTTCCGTGCAGGCGCACCGGATTTCTTACCGGTCACCGCGTCCAGAATAAAAGCGACATTATCAAAATTTTCATAAAAAACCCCGTCTGCGAGGTCGATGCGGCCTTGTACCGATGCCTTGCGACGGTCGCCGCTGATCGACAGCTCCGAGTTTACCACAAAATTTGCCTGCGATTCTATATTGAGCGGCAGCTGGTTTGTCTGCAGGTTCAGGGAATACGTTTCAGGTATAAAATCCTTCAGAAACAGTTCGCCTTTACCGGCAAAAAAGCCTTCGTCCAGCTTGCCGCTCATGCCGGTTATTTCCGCCTTTTTCCCGGATACACGGACCGTTCCACACACCGCATGAAGCTCCTGATTCAGCGCCGGCACGGTAAATCCAAGCGAATCCATGAAAATATTCCCGTTGATCCGCGGGCCTGTTTTTGCGCCTTGTAATTTCGCCTGCAATTGCACAGAGCCTTTTGCGCCGGTGATTTCAGGAACAAAGGTCTCGATGATACTGAACGGCACCATCCCGGAAACAGTGAAGTCGTATGCTCCCTGGATATTACCGCTGCCGGACACGGCAACCCTTCCGGCTCCCAGCAGAACAAGCTCTGCCGGCTGCACATTGAATATCCCGTTGTTATAGAAAACCTTCAGGCCGTTGGTTCGCACAAGCTCTTTTTTGGAAACAAGCGTGAGATCCGAGAATTCGGCCGAGATACTGATGTTGTTGATACTGTCAACCGGTCCCTGCAACGAGACCGATCCTGTAGCCCTGCCCTGTATTCCGGGATACCCGGCAAACGCGAGGTAGGGGGCAAGCCCGGAATTCATCAGCGTTATTGCTGCGTCGATTCTCCGGTTTGCAAAAAGGTATCTGCCGGTAATCGTATCGCTGGCAATGCCCTGCACCGTAACACTGTCATTGCAAAGAGTAAAATCCACACCCATACCGGCAAGCGGAGTTTTACCGACGCTGATTCTGTTTCCGCTGATTCTCCCCCGCATCGACACCTCTTTACCCCTGCCGCCCCCCTTCACCGAGACAGTCACGTCTCCCTGCACTACAGTGTCCTTGATGAAATTATGCAGGAAATTCAAAGAAAAATCCTTTGCATCGGCAGTAAAATCATAGGACAAGCTGTCGCGGGTAACCGATCCCTTCATAAGAACGATATCGTCCGGGTGCAAAAATAACTGACCGTCCACAAGAGAAACCGTATCCTGCGCAAGCATCAGAACCAGCGCCGCAGAATCGCACGGAATATTCCAGAACGAAAGCCCCGCGCCGTTTAACCTGACGCTCCCCGCCCCTGCATGCAGCCCTGTTACGACCTGCGCGCCGATATCGACCTTCCCGCGTATGCTGTCAAAAAACTCCTCCAGAAACAGCGTCCCCAAAAAGGAGCGCGTGGTTATCTGCGGGTCCTTACGCAAAACAAAGGTCCCGGGTTTGAAAATATCCAGGCTGCCTGCTGCGGATACAAAGCTCTTTTCGGCAGTAATGTCCAGCTCTGCAACGTCGATTTTGCCGGTGGAATCCATATACGCACGCACAAAAGCGGTATCGATCCCGATATTTTTATATGAATATTTTCTCACCGAAACTCCTGCCCGTATTTCCGGTACCGGCAGACTGCCGCTGATTTCCGCACGCACGCGGGCATATCCGTTCATTTCGGGCAGAGAGAAAAGAGACGCGATCTGTTCCAGGTCCAGCTCGTCAGCAGTACATCTGAAATCGACACTGTTCTGCCTGATATCATAACTTCCCTGAGCATGAAACGCACCAGCACCCGATTCAACGGACACCGTATCGGCGATCAGCCTGCCATCCTCCAGCCGCGCTCCAGCAGAAACTGCCAGTACATCCTGTTTGTTACGCATTTTTATAGCTGGTGAATGAATACGCGCGGAAATCCGGAGCGAGGCATCAGCGGTTTTCGGGTCAAAACCCGATCCTTTTATTCCCGCGCGAAAATCACATCTTCCATTGACCCCTGCAGTCAAATCGGCAAGGTTGATATTTGTGCCGTTTAATGAAATATCGTAGATTGCCGCGCCTGCTGCAGGATGTTTTCTTCCAACAAATCCATCGGTAAAAACCTGTTGAACATCAACAGAACCAAGGCACACAAGAGAACCGGAATGTCTGAAAAGAGCCAGCGAATCGATGTGTACGATTCTGCTTTGCAGGCGAGACTTGCACCTGATCGAATCAACCGTCATCTCCCCCACCTTCATATCATTACCCGAAAGGGAGAGATCAGCGGACGGATCATCGAGTATACCGTTTAACCGGACCGTACCGGTTAATCTGCCGGTAATTGTCGAATCCATACCCGTACACGCGGCAATATCCTGAAACAGTACATCAGGGGCTATCGTGATTGCAAACTCCGGATTTTGAACTATATTCGCAACGCTTCCGGATATTTTCACGCTGGAATTACCGGTTTTGATAACAATGTCCGCAGTATCGATGCTGCTCTTTTTCAACGCCAGGCCGCATTGGATTGTATCTATGCGAACACTCTTTTCTTTACCGGACAAGGAGCATCCGGCTATGACAATATCCGTATGCGCGGATGCCACAAACAGGTTCAGACCGGCCTGAATATTGACATTGTCCAGGTCAACCGGCACATCCCCGCTCCGATTAATGAACCTGAAACCGCCGTTTTTTATATGAATCCGCCCGATTTTCAGAGGAAATACAGGCAAAAACTGCGCAGGATCAGAACTGGTACCCTCTCCACCCATTGGCGCAAACAGCGCCGCCAGATTCAGGATACCGCCGGTATCAATCTCCGCTGTTATTTTTGGATTATGAAGTAACAGCTCTTTGATACGTATCTTTTTACGAATCAAGTCAACAAAAGAAACCGAGGCCGACAGCGTATCAACTGCAATACAGGGCCTGTGTCCCGGTAAAGACAATGCAACAGCATCTATAACGCATCTGCCGGAAACCAGAGATATCCGTTGCCTTTTCCACTCGATTCTCCCGTTGATATTCCTGTTCAGCACCCGAAGAATCGCAGCTTTTGCACTATTTGAGTTACTATACAGGGAAATACCGGTCACTGCCGCTGTTCCCAGTATACAGACAGTAATCGTACCAAACAGGAATATTTTATTTATTCTTTTTATATCTTTTTTTTCCTGTTTTGACTATTTTCTTTTTTTTCGATATTCGAATTTGTTTCGGATTTCGAATTTCGTGCTTCGAATTTCATTCCGCAATCTCCCCCGCCCACTTCCTGATAGCCTCCCAATTCCTGCCATCTTCGACCTTCATTTTCCGGAAAGCGAATTTCCAGAAACCGGACAGCTTTGACGGATCCATCAAACCGCCGAACAGCGCGGTTTTATAAGGCGTTGCTATTTTTGTCAAAGCGCCGAGAAACTTCTCGGCTGTTTCACGGTTTTTCGGGGAATCCTCCTTCATGGTCATACACACGATAAAACAGGCCAGCTTTTTTGCCGCCAGATCAGCCTTAAACCTTTTCAGAAACCTCTTTGACTCGGGCATTACAAACCCCGCCCTCACCGGCGTCCCGAGAATAACAATTTCATACGGCGACACATCCCTGACTTCCTTTACCGGAACAACATCAACCTGCACCCCCTTTGATGTAAGTTCATCCCCAATAACCTTTGCTATTTCCGCGGTTGACCCTGTCCGTGTTGCATACGCTACAATCGCCCGCTTTGCATTTTTTTGATCCATAAGCAATCCCCTTTCCGGTTTTGACTTCCCGTCAATATATAATTCAAAATACCATACTGCATTCAATTTCCAGCACGCTGATATAAAATAAGAAAGGAGAATCGGTACGCCAAATTTTCTGAGTAATAATGCGTTGTACCTTTTGAAAGGTATTACTCCTGTTGGAAATAAATTTCCTAACAGTCGTAAAAACGGAGGGGTTGTAATCAAACCATCCGCTCTTACGCATGAACGAAAAGTAGGATATTTATATCCACTTTGAGTTATCCCCTTTGCGGGGAGTATTATCCTACACTTAGGGTAATATTGCGTTGAGCGGATTAGGCAGTATGCAGTATATGGAAGGGGAAAGCATTCCACCCGCAAGGGGTACTAAAGCCCTGGTCTCCAATCCCGCCAATGAGAGTGTACAAT
>Ga0105099_10000566_pt1 | contig 25140 bp, 25 predicted proteins | sample PPLLak3cmMay2015_2_FD_79138 | JGI IMG/M metagenome (GOLD analysis project Ga0105099, IMG submission 79138) | Freshwater sediment microbial communities from Prairie Pothole Lake near Jamestown, North Dakota, USA - PPLs Lake P8 Core (1) Depth... | ecosystem: Environmental > Aquatic > Freshwater >... | reverse complement strand
TGCCTGATGGTGTATCATGACACCGAAGAATATCATCAAATACCATCATATCGGTAGATCCTTCTGTCTCCCGCAACATCACTTCCAGTCTTTCAGGAGCCCACACGTCATCAGCATCAATTACTGCAAGCCAGACGCCGCGACCCACTTCAATCGCTCTATCGCGTGTCGGACCCTCTCCCAAATTTTGACGGTTATGTATTACTCGGACACGGTCATCTGTAATGCTGTTTAAAATATTTTCAGTTTCATCCTTTGAGGCATCATTGCATATAATCAATTCAAAATCTTGATAAGTCTGCTTCAAAACACTATCCACAGCTTCCATAAGCGTGCGCGCCCCGTTGTATACTGGCATGACAACTGAAACATTGGGCGAATGACTGCTTTGCGATTTAATCATTAATAAATACCCTTAATATTTCAATTATGAGACCTACGAATTCTTTTAGGGATTCGCCTTATAAGATAAAATGCCCATTGCTTAGGTAGCTCCAGCCACAGAATAAGCAAAGGATTGAGCATGCGAATCATCGGCATATTATATCTTGCATGAGGGGGCCGGGCTGTGGGATGGATTTTGTGGGCTGTACGGGCGACATGACTCCAATATATCGGATCAAAGAAGAAAACTCTAACTGCAAACCCCCACAGTGCAAGAGAAACTGCCTGCCTGCGTGAATCGTCTAAACGACCATTTATCAGCAGTGAATTGTAAGTTTTTATAATCATAGGCACAGTAAGCCTGGACATCTTATTAATATGTATTCTTGATGAAACTCTTTGATCCGAATGCTGCTGCCAGATGCCAACTACATCTTTAGTTTTATTCCATTTTAACTCCATGGATGCGCATAAATCCAAGAGCCATTCAACATCCTGGCGCACTTTAGTTGCCGAGTTCCATTTCGCGTATCGCAAGCATGATCGTCTGTAAACATGTGCCGTAGGCAGGCAATTGCGCCATGGCCCAAGCACCGCGGTGCAAAGATCATCCGTGTCGGGCTTCTGATGCCAGACGCTTAACCCTCGGCCCAGCTCATCCACAAGCCGGACACTTCCTGAAACCACATCGACTTCTGAGGATCTAATCAGATCATACTGCTTAACCGCACTTTCGGGAATCAGATAATCATCATCATCCAGAAAACGGATAAATTCGCCTCTGGCGTCGCTCATTCCCGCGTTTCGCGCGATATTGGCATTTGCCTCTTCGATACGAATAATTCTTACCGATTGATTATTATCGTAAGGACGCAGGGCCTCCCGCCAGGACTCATCCGGGCCGTTGGGGACAACAATCACCTCGACATCCTTGGGGTCCATCCCGGCCAGAGCGCTGTCGACTGCCCGTAAGAGATATTTAGGGCGATTAGCGGTAGGTATGACAACTGAAACGAGTGGGTTCATCACTGATATCGATATCCGGGGCCTTAACAATTACTATGTTTTGAATATATTGAACAGTACATGTTTGTCTGTTAGACTTGTGTCTTCTTTTCTGTTCCAGTATATGGATTTCCAATTGGTGCTTATGCCTGTATAGTGTAAATAATATGCTTCATTGATTGGAACAATCTTCATCTTTAGAATCATAGACATAACTCTTAACAGACAGCGCAAAACCCAGCTCTTGTTTTGAACTTCGCATAACTTTGCATACCTGTTTTTCAGCCTTTTATAGAGGCTTTTTCGATGTTTTTTTAACAAGACATTATGTCTGTCATTCGCGATTACACTGCTGGGCCTATATACATATTTTCTGCCGCCTACTTGAGGTTCACTGTCTCTGAATGAAAAATCCTTATAAGAATAATCTTCTGATACGGGTTTAACATACGGCACTCTGTAGGCATTAAATAATATGAGATCATATCTATTAATATACCTCTGCAGTTCTGGCTTCTCCAAATACAGCAGCTCGTCTATATCGAAATTCATAATCATATTATCTGAACCGAATTTTAACCTGCAATGATTAAGAGAACCACGTTGACAGAACTGGTTATCATGACTTCTTATTGGGCCGTACTTAAAGGGCCATGATACTATCAATAATTTTTCATTGCTGATCGCCTTCAGATCATCCCTGTTGCTGCTGTTATTGTCATAGATAATTGTCTGGTCTATTTTAAAATTCCTTGAATAAAACTCCACCCATTCATTTATCCATCGAATCCTGTTATCTTTTTGAATCGTCGTTAGTATGATAGGCTTTATTTCAAACCTATTTAATTTTATTCTGCCGCTCCACTGAAACCGTTTATTAAAATCAATCTCGATAAGATTCTCATCGTACAGAGGCAGATTTTTTAGTGATACTCTTCCTATTGCGATCTCTTTATTAAAATACTCATTAACCTGCAGCGGATATTGCTTTTTATCATTATTAATCCGGCAGTTGATGGGAAAAAGTATTTTTTGCAGATTCAGGAAAGGTGGGCCTACTGTATATAAATACTTGTTCTTGATGTCAAAGAAGACATCGTAGAAAACAGTATCATTATCATACTGTTCCATATCATATGCGTCTAATCTTGTCCCATCAAGATGGTTCTTATCAGAGTTAAGCATCCTTTTTTCACTGATAGCATCAGGCAACTTTACGCTGTTTACGCTAATAATTTTTTGCATTTTTTGAATAGATTTAACGTTATTATTCAAATCAAGATAAGATCATGTTATAAGTAGGAACACATATTCAATGGTGGCACTATTTTATCAGAATATGAGACCTTTGAATTATTCATAAAAATTTAAAATTATCTTTTTTGAATGGCAAATTTAAAAAATCGCCTTTCACTTTTTCTGTTTTCTACTTTTTAGAATCTATATTAAGAGTGTTTTTCCCTACCTGAACGATATATGCGGCTCCATTATGGGTTCCATATGCCTATTCCCGAGTAGTGATAATGCTTCCCAATATGTTTTTCCAGATCATCCCATGGGATGCTTTTGGCCAGTCTGCAAAGTGGATAATCAGGGTTGATTAAGTTTTCCAGGTGCTGCTTCAATAGATGCAGTTGCTGTTTATCAGGGGGTTTTCCTATCATTCTTTATGCCTCAAATTGATGTTCTTTTTTTGCAAGATTTTGAGTCTTATATTAGCACTTTTATACAATTTAAACAAACACCATTTACTATTTTTATAAATTATTTCAATTTATTAACCCGTTTTTCATGGTCGACTAATTATCCTATATGTAGACAATGAATAGACAATACGTGTTCATCTTCCAAAACATTTCAAAGACATGGCATTAAGTTATCTCACAGGTTCTCCATAATCATTACATAATCCCTTGACAATCAGATAACAAATTAATAATAATTAATTTCAAGATTGCATGCATACTTAAGAATTATTGTTGACTTTGTGTTTGAAAATAATGAAGGCCTGCATGTATCGAAGTCTAGAGTAACTTATTATTTAAAAAATGACTAATTGAGCTTTATAATATTTATGATCAAATTATTAATTATAAAATTAATCGATTATTTTTTAGCACTATTTAGGCGATTTTTTTTCATTTCAGCCCATGCGAGCAACAAGCGTCGCAGGGAATTCGTTGCTCGCTTCCTGCATAGCCTTCCGCAAAACTCGCGATTACTGGACATTGGAGCCGGGACACAGAAATATAGACCGCACTGCTCTCATCTCATTTATACATCCCAAGATCTGGGGCAATACGACGGAAAAGGAGATGGAGTAGGACATCAGAGCGGATCATGGGATACGGCCAATACTGACATTATTAGTGACATATGTTCGATTCCGGTTCCGGATGCATCGTTTGACGCGGTGATATGTACCGACGTTTTAGAGCATGTTCCTGATGTGAATTCTGCACTTTTAGAATTAGATCGTGTTGTGAGGCCCGGGGGACAGATCCTGATTACTGTGCCCAGCCAGTGTGATGCACATCAGACTCCATTTTTCTTTTCCGGCGGATACGCCTCTTATCTTTTTAAACATGTGTTTCCAGAGTACAATGTGACTGTCGATTATGAAAGTGGATTCTTTGAGACCATTGATCAGAAGATAGCCCATGGGTTTAACATTCTAATAAGGTTGGCCAGGAAAAAATTAATTTATTTCAATATACTTGCCGGCTATATATTTTTTGCCTTTCCGTTAGTATTGTTTATCAGGACGCTCCCGAAGTTTGCGGCCGAAATAGGCAATAATGGTCTATTGGTAATAATTGAAAAATAATACCAATGCACGAAGATCTGTCTATGCCTCTTCCATCATCTTATTTAGCGATATTGTTATCCGGCTGCCTTTGTGAAAATGACATCGACCTGACGTAGTCGTCCTTCGCGCATAAGACTCATATAGTATATGTTATAGAGGTCAAAGCCGTTATTGTAAAACGAAGCCAGAACCTCATCGAGACGTTTCTGATCCCTGTAAGTGGGTTGGGTAATAACCTCGGAAAATATGACACCAATTATTCCCCGCCTGCACGCCTCCGACGCACCTTCGATTACAAGTGGTTCGGCGCCCTGGACATCTAATTTGAGTAAATCAATCCTTGGGATATGCATTTTTTCAACCACTGAATCGATTGTCTTGAATTGTGCCTGGACAATCTCCCTTGTCTCGAGAAGCTTTTTCCCCCATGTTCGCGTCCCCGATTCATCAGTTGCAAGCAATGAGTTTGTTCCTGACATTGTATTTGAATGAAATGACTGTGTCCCATTACGGTTGCTCAAGCCAAAATTGAAAGCATTTATTCTAGGATCCGATGCTGTGTTCGCCTTCAAGTGCTCGAATGATTCTTCAAATGGTTCAAAGGCATAGATTGTTGACATGGGGAACATCTTCCGAAATGCTAATGAAATATACCCATGGTAAGCACCTACATCTAAGATAATTGGCTCCTTAATCCCCATGAGAAGTTTTTGCATTGCTGTAAATGGGTTTACAGCAGGGTTGGATAATCTATTGATGCTGTATCCATATCTGTTTGCGAGTTTCTGGAGTATTTTTTTCATTTCGATTTGGTGATACCTGATTAAAAGATAATTTTGCCATAATATCTAAATAATTTCTTGACAATTATGCAACCGATAATCTTATTGACTGGAAAATACGGCAAGACTATAGTATCTTTTAATATCATTTCCTTTTTAATTATTTTTTTAGACAATACAAAACTTATACCACTTCTCAATAATTTTAAACATGAATATTAATGAATATTACAAAGATAGGGATCAGATCAAGCCGGATTCAGATGCCTTAAAAAAATGTTCTTTTCAAAGAGAACTGGTAAAAGACAAACTATCCTTTGTGGTCACTTTTGCCAGAGCGAAGTCTACAGAAGGCCATCATAATGATAGCGATAATAGCTGCGATGCGAGTGAAAGCACACGTCTTAAAACCATGATTTTATCGTTGATTAAACACTTCAACCTCGAAGATCTTTGTGAATTTTTATAATTACGCCCCCTCAAGATGTCCATCATGCTGAAGAAATTCTCCGTTCAATAACTAATGATGAACGTTTTAAAGTCCACTCTGAACTTGACCTTTGTCCTGAATTCAATATGTCCAACGTATTAAAATCTAGTAAAATTTCTAATTTATATCAAAATCTCAAGTTCTTATATCGATATAAGAAAAGACTGAAAAAAGCAAAAGCAAAAGGCAGGATTGGTTGGCATAAACAGCAGCTTGTAAAACTGGCAGCTCATGATTTGATCCGTTCAACCCATTATATGACACTTGATGCGGATGTTGTCTGTATTCGTAAATTCTCCCTTAAGGATGTTATCCTTCAAGGCAAAGCTCTGGCTCAAGCGGAGCAAATTGGTGATTATGTAGATTTATACCATCCATTTTATGCCGCTGTTGAATATCAAGTAAAAGCGAATAGGTACTTCCTTGCTTTTAAAATGCTCCAATTCGACAGACCTGCTGAGTATAAATACAGAATTTATTCCGAAACACCTGTCATTATGAATACTAAAGGTGTCTCGATGATGACGCAATACATTGAGAATAAGTTCGAATTAGGGTGGAGGAAGTATCTGTTGGAAAATTTTGATTTATGGATAGAGCCTGCCTTATACTTTCTATTCCTTGAAGGGACCGACCTCTTTGATCAAATGTATTTAGTCACTCCAGAAAAGAAACTTTGGGATTTAAGTAAATCACTTTGGCTAAGAGAGTATTATTATAGAGAGAAAAGAGCGTTAGACAATATCGATGAATATCTGAATGATGTTAAAGGTTACTTTATCGTCCTACAAACAGGCTGGGGTGTCAGATCCGGTATTTTTTTTGAAAAGATTGCACAAAAAATTAAGGAACTTTAAAGTTCTTTAAAACCGATAACTACTATAATTGAAAACATTCCACACCCTACGCAATTGAATATTTTATGGCCAAACATGTTGATTTCTTAAAAACCCTATTCCTTTTAAGAGCAACTTCACCCGCAGTGTCATCCTTGAAAAGTGCGGTCGCAATGGACAAGTGATATATAACGCAATTGATGTCAATACACGATTCGTCCCGAGAGCTTTGCATAACCTGACGAAAATCGCCTGAATCCATTTTTAAATTTGAATTGTAAATCGATGCAGTAAAAGGAGTAAGATATGAAGCGTGCTTTAATCACCGGTATCACCGGCCAAGACGGATCATACCTTTCTGAGCTATTATTGGAAAAAGGCTATGAAGTCCATGGAATTGTCAGGAGTGTTGCGCTAGAAGATCCTGCCAGAAGAATGTCAAGGATAGCGCATATAATAGACCAAATAAAACTTCATGGAGGTTCAATCGATAATTACGCGAGCCTTTATAAGATAGTATCTGAGGTGATGCCAGATGAATGTTATCATTTGGCTGCACAAAGTTTTGTATCTTATTCCTTTGAGGATGAATTCACAACTATTGATATGAATATAAAAGGAACCCAATATATTCTTTCAGCCATTAATAAAATTGTACCAAAATGTCGTTTTTATTTTGCTGCTTCAAGCGAGATGTTTGGGAAAGTTAAAGCAACCCCGCAAAATGAAAATACTCCATTTCATCCCAGATCTCCATATGGAATCTCTAAGGTTGCAGGATTTCATTTAACACAAAATTATCGAGAAGCTTATAATTTACACGCGTCTTCAGGGATCTTATTTAATCACGAGTCACCGCGAAGAGGTTTCGAATTTGTTACTCGCAAGATTACATCAACTGCCGCAGCAATTAAACTAGGTTTGAGTAATAAATTAGAATTAGGAAATCTTGATGCCAAAAGAGATTGGGGACATGCTCGTGAATATGTAAAAGGAGTGTGGCTGATGCTCCAGCAGGATGAACCCGATGACTATGTTCTTAGTTCAGGAGAGAGCCATTCGGTTAGAGACTTTCTTGAAATGGCTTTCAACTATATCGATCTTGATCCATATAAATACCTGCAAATTAATAATATTTTCTTTAGACCATCCGAAGTAAACATCTTACTGGGAGATTCGCAGAAAGCGAAAAATAAATTCAAATGGGAGTATAATTTCAAATTTGAAGACTTGGTTGCTGAGATGGTTGAAAATGATTTAAAAATTTTTTCTAAAGAATTTCATTAATAAAATTCTAAAATGATAAAGCCTGTAAATGATCCTGGGGCACAACGCAATATCGCTTTATTGAAGCACATACCAATCATCAACACTGGATAAATCTTGGTATCTCCGTTTATAACCCTGCGAAGTTAATAAATCATAGATTTTTTGTCTGTCGTCGGTAAAGTTATGCTCGCAGGTAATTATCGATATCCTGTAAGCGTCAAAGTCAAAAGCTTTCAATATCTCATACTCACTGCCCTCGGTATCAATTGAAAGGTAGTCAATTCTATAAGGGGCGTCATACTTCCGAAGAAGATCCATTAGTGAGATAGTATTGACAGAGTAAGTATTCCCATACTTTCTGGTTTCAGAATATCTATCCTTAGAACTAAAGTCAGAAATCGTTGACAGTACTGGATCATCGGTCTCATTAAAGTTGAGCGTTTGACCTGTCTTATTCCATATACACGCGAAATCGACATTTGTATTTCTATTCTTCTTAAGATCCTTATGATAGACACGGGCAGGTTCCGCAAGAATTCCCCGCCAGCCAAATTCTTTTTCAAGTAAATACGTATTACTTAACCTAATTCCATTTGTAGCGCCAAACTCGACGAAGAATCCATCGCGTTTAAAATCTAGTTCTGCTAGAACGAAAAGATCCTGCCGCATCTGGGCTTTTGACTTGAGAAGCAAGTGTATATGGCGTAAAGTCTTACCCACTTTATTTTCATCAAGAGATGCAAGGAAGTCGATATCTTTTTTCATTTTCTTGTATGCCGATGCCTGTGTTTTTAAACTTTGAAGCGTGTCGTAGCGAATAATCCCGATCCCCGCAAACTTGAAAAGACTTATTATAACTTTTCTAATTTGTTCTCTCATATATCTGTCGCATTTCTACGCTGTCAAAAGCTTTGGGTCCAATTCCATCATATCTTCCATTAATATAAATTATTTGGCCTCTTGCTCCATGCTAAAATTATCCGAAACACGCTTATGCCCTGCTAAACCGAGCTTCTGTCGTAACGCGGGGTCATTCGATAATCGACATATAGCGTCAGCCTGCCTGAATCATCGCTTTGTGAAGATCGCATCAACTTGTCGTAACCTTCCTTCACGCGTAAGGTCCATATTGTAGATGTTATAGAGGTCAAATCCAGAATTATAAAATGAACCCAGTGCCTCATCAAATCGTTTCTGGTCTTTGTATGTTGGTTGGGTAATTATCTCGGAATATATGAGACGAATTATTCCACGACTGCACGCCTCCGAGGCACCTTCAATTACCAGTGGTTCCGCGCCCTGAACATCCAATTTGAGAAGATCGATCCGTGGAATCTTCATTGTCTCTATTACGGAATCAAGTGTATTGAATCGTGCTTGAATAATTTCCTTGGTTTCTACATACCCTTTTCCCCATGGTTCTGATGATTCATGAGTTGCGAGCAATGAGTTGGTACCCGGCCTTTTATTTGAATGAAATGATTGAGTCCCTTCCCGGTTGCTCAAGCCAAAATTAAAAATATTTATTAATTCATCCGATATAGTATTCGCCTTTAAGCACTCGAAGGATTCTTCAAATGGCTCAAAGGCATAAATTCTCGCAAGAGGGAACATCTTTCGAAAGGCTAATGAAATATATCCATAGCAAGCCCCTACATCAAAGATAATTGGCTCTTTAACCTCTTTGAGGAGGTATTGCATTGCCGTAAATGCATTTATGCTGGGATTTGATAATCTAGATATGCGATATCCACATTTGTTTGCGATTTTTTTGAGTGTTTTTTTCATTGCGCTCTTGTCCTCCCGAATTGAAGTTAAGGAGATATAAATCGGCACCTCCAGTGTATGGCCAGATTCTTCTTTTTATAGAAGCTGAAGAGATTGCTTTCATATTCTTTCAGGAAATCCTTGTGAACATAAAAGCAATCCAGCATGGAGATTTCCTTTATAAGAACATAGCCATGATCTTTAAAAAGGCTTTTGAGAAGTTCGGTTGGTCTCTCAATTGTGACGCATCTAAAGGTGTACTTATGAAAGTCGAATCCAGATAAAATCCTTTCCTCTGCCCCCTCCACGTCAATTGATAAGTAGTCGATGACACTGGGTGCATGTTGATCTTCCAGAACACTGTTCAAAGACACGGTTTTCATTCTTATTACATTGTTTGTTCCCGGCTCTTTATTATCAACGTCCTGGTCGACAATTCCTCCGGCAGCGCTTCTAAGAACAAATGGCACTTCCCCTTCTGACTTATCGAGACAGACATTAAGGCATACAGTACGCCTATTCTTGATGAGGTCTTTAAAAACTATCGGATTTGCCTCGATACAAATCCCTGACCAGTTGTATCTGGATTCCAATATGTATGTATTGCTGAAAACAATTCCATTATATGCACCGACATCCAGGAAATACCCCCCTTTTTTCTCATTAAAGGCCTCTCCGTATATCCAGTAATCCTGCCCTGCTTGTGAAGTTGTTAACAAATGCCTGTACAAGAATCGTTTTAAGAAGGATTTAGCTGCTCGGGGTATTAACGCTCTGATCGCTTTCATTAATTTCCCTTTTCGTCAAACATAAAGGCTATAGATATCATGATAAGTTGTGGTTTCGGTAAGTTGAGGCACTTGTATCAACACATTATCTAAATTGAATTTCATGTCAATTATGTTTTTTTCCAGAAAAGGCGAGCTCTTAGAAAAAGTCTTTTAATAGATCTGAGCATATCGAATATTGTTGAAACAAGAATATCATATTTGTTTCTTTCTGGCAGGTTTACTACAATAACATTTGCATAATATCTTATTAAATTGCTATCATTTTCATCAAAAAAAGAAACAACCGGAATATTGTTCAAGATCGATGCTGTGATTGCAAAGGAAGAAAATTTGCTGCACATATATATTTTATTTGATTGACTTAATGCATAAAAATCATCATAAACCTGAAGCCCTGATTTGGAAATTAAAGGATCAACTACTTTAATATCCTTATCCAGTTTTGAAATCATTCTATTTTTATATTTCTCATTATCGGAACAAATAAATAGATATTTTGGTTTTTCAAGATTTATTTGTTTTACTGTAAATTTAAAGATTCTATTAAATAAATTAATATCCATAAAATCAGCATGTGGTACCGGATTTCGAATTCTATCTCCAGTTCTTATGTGTACTCCTGTGTATTCGCAGTTATCTGTGTCAAGAGGTTTAATTAATTTCACATTCTTTACTGCAACAATCATTTGATCTCTATTACTCATCCAGCCAACTTCATTAATCATATTGACTGGATATTTATTCTTGTCTTGTATGGTGACATTTATGCATTCAAACAATATTGGATATCGCCTGTTATAACTACCGTTGTTGTCCCAATAATAACAGCATGTTAACTTATTCAAAATACAATGATATTCAATTCTTAATAGTTCCTCCAGCCTGTTTCCAATTCCATCAGGTCTTCCGTTAATATAAATTTTATTGCTCATGTCTAATATGCTCACCCTTGTTTCAACTGCTGCTATTATGTTTTAATCCCCTGTCAGGGAATTAAGGTCCAGTGTCTTCGTAATAAGCACTTTCTTATTCGATATGCACCTCAGGGTATGGAATTATGATTTTTCCTTTATACCCTTTTTCCCTTACAGCTTTTAAAATATTCTTTTTAAAATTACATGCCAGCATAAGGGCAAACTCCGGTTGTTCCTCTATCAGGATATCATCGGAATAAACACGAATATGTGACCCGGGAGTAAACTTGCCTTGTTTTAGAGTTGACTTGTCGGTTATCCAGCTAATTGTGTCTCTATCAAATCCGCAATAATTTAAGAGGGTGTTTCCTTTAGCAGATGCAGCAATTCCGACTATTTTATACATTTCTTCATTTATAGAATGTAAATTATTAAGAGTTCGTATTAAGTCCTTTTTGAGTTGTTTTACCTTTTCAGCAAATTCTTGAAGACTCTTAATAGATAATGAAGATATTTTTTCAGTTAATATTGTCTCTATTCCTTTCTTTGCATAAATTCTCAATGATCCGCCGTGCATCTCATTAATTTCATAATCCCATATATCCATTCCATGAACTCGTAATAATCTTTGAATAGAATATTGATTAAAATAGCTCAGATGTTCATGGTAAATCTGGTCAAACTGTAATCCGTCAATCATGGCATCAAGATAAGGTGTCTCTATTACGAAAACGCCGTCATCTTTTAACAGAACTTCTACACCTTTCATAAAGCCATGCAAGTCTTCCGTATGAGCCAAGACATTTGTAGCCGTTATTATATCTGCATGACCATGCTTTGATTTAACAGCCGTTCCAGTGTCTTCATCCCAAAAACCTTTCCATACTTTGACTATTGAAGGAAGCCCGCAAGGATCAATATTAAGAACTTTACATCCATGATTTTCAAAATTTAGAGCAAAGGTGCCATCATTGCCGCCAATATCAACAACAAAATCATTTTGTTTAATGCTGCACTTTTTAATAATTTCATCAGCGAAGTCTTTAAAATGTTTTATCCCACCCTCATTCACCCCTGTTTCATAAGGATAGTTCTCACAAAATAATGTTTCACGAGGCACGATGTAATTCAGCTGGGCCAGGGTGCACACTTCACAACAGCAAAGAGTCAATGGGTAATAGACTTCCGGCTCATTTAATTGTTCTTGTGTCAAAAACGCATCACTTGGAGGATGAAAACCCAAATCCAAAATCTCTATCAGCTTTCCCCCGCAAATTCTGCAGGCCTCTATTTTTTTACCTTCCGGCAACTGTCTCATCATGTCTCCTTTCGAAAATAACATCCATCTATCGGATCCCCCTGGTGATATCATGTGCAGGCAGGGATCTATTTCAATTTACGTCCTGCTTTTCTGCTGTCTCTACATTGGCCCTGGTGTGACCTGGACCTCCTTCAAATCCCAAACCCTTTCATGGCATTAAGGTTGAGATCAGATCCTGATACAGTTTAGATTTCTTAAAAACCATTGATAAGTAGAGTTAATTCCTTCAAACAAAGATATCTTCGGCATCCAGCCGAGGTTATTGATCCTTGATATGTCGAGCAGTTTCCTCGGGATGCCATCCGGTTTTGTGGAATCAAAAAATATTTCACCTTTAAATCCTGTAATTTCCTTTATTATCTCTACGATTTCAATAATTGTATTGTCTTTACCGGTCCCCACGTTGATGATCTCTTCCTCATTATATGACTCCATTAGAAATATTGCTGCATCTGCCAGGTCATCAACATGCATTAATTCTCTCCTTGGAGACCCTGTTCCCCACACAGTTACACAAGATTCTCCGTTTATCTTTGCATCGTGGAATTTTCTGAGCAGCATTGGGAGCACGTTGGAATTCTCCAGGTTAAAATTGTCGCCCGGACCGTAAAGATTGCTGGGCACAACAGAGATTGCATTAAACCCGTATTGCCTGCGGTAAGCCTGGCACATCTTTATCCCGGCAATCTTTGCGATGGCATACCACTCGGTCGTAGGCTCAAGTTTGCCGGTAGACAGATATTCCTCCTTCATGGGCTGTAGTGCCATCCTGGGATAGATGCATGACGAGCTGATAAAAGCCAGTTTTCTTGCGGAATATCTGTAAGCGGCATCAATAACATTTGTCTGTATCAGAAGGTTGTCCCTTATAAAATCTGCGGGGTAGCTGTTGTTGGCATGGATGCCCCCTACCTTTGCCGCTGCAAGGAAGATATAGTCGGGCCTTTCCCGTCTGAAAAACTCCCTCACAGCCGGTTGATCAGTAAGGTCAAGCTCTGAATGGCTTCGGCATATAAGATTATTAAACCCCTTCTTATCCAGTATGCGAAAGATCGCAGAGCCCACAAGACCATTATGTCCGGCAATGTAGATCCTGTCATTTTTATTCATTCCGCCTCTCCCGCCTTCCGCTCCCCCGACTAACCCCTTACGCCTTACGCCTTACGGTCACTCAAAGCAGTTGAGCACCTTGAAGCCCTTCTTCTTTATCAGCGCATCGCGTCTGGCTGTTTCCAGATCTGCGGCAATCATCTCTTTTACAAGGTCTTTAAAGGTAATTCGTGGAGCCCAGCCAAGTTTTTCTCTGGCTTTTGATGCGTCGCCCAGAAGCGAGTCAACCTCTGTCGGGCGAAAATACCTGGGATCAATTCGAACGATGGTTGAACCGATGAACCCGTCAGGCGGGAGGCGTAAATCGGGAGGCGTAAGTCGGGAGGCGTAAGTCGGGGAAAAACCGGCAACAACTCCAACTTCATCAACTCCCCTGCCCTGCCATTCGATTTCAATGCCAAGCTCCCTCCCTGCGAGTTCCACAAATTCCCTTACCGAATGTTGTTCACCGGTCGCAATAACATAATCTTCCGGTTCATCCTGCTGCAGCATCAGCCATTGCACTTCAACGTAATCTTTGGCGTGTCCCCAGTCTCTTTTCGCATCAAGGTTTCCTAGATACACGCAATCTTGAAGACCAAGTTTTATTCTTGTAAGGGCACGCGTTATCTTTCGTGAAACAAAGGTCTCGCCGCGGATCGGCGATTCGTGGTTAAAGAGTATCCCATTACATGCATAAATTCCATAGGCCTCCCTGTAGTTAACCGTTATCCAGTACGCATAGAGTTTTGCCACTCCATAAGGACTTCTGGGATAGAAGGGCGTATTTTCTTTCTGGGGTGTTTCCTGAACTTTCCCGAATAGTTCACTGGTTGATGCCTGGTAAAAGCGGGCTTTTTTCTCAAGCTTGAGTATCCTTATCGCCTCAAGCATCCGCAGCGTGCCCAGGGCATCCGCATTGGCAGTGTATTCAGCCGTCTCAAACGAAACCAATACATGACTCTGTGCGGCAAGATTATATATCTCATCGGGCTGTACTTCCTGAATAATACGGATAAGATTTGTGGAATCTGTCATGTCCCCATAACGAAGAACAAAATGCCCATCTTTCTCGTGCAGATCCTTAATAAGATGATCTATCCGGTCTGTGTTGAAAAGTGAGGATCTTCTCTTGATGCCATAGACCTCATAGCCCTTGTCCAATAAAAATTCTGCCAGATAGGCTCCATCCTGCCCGGTAATTCCTGTAATCAATGCACGCTTCAAAATAATCTCCTTTTAATGAGAATTAATAATCATACGTAACACACAGGAACAATATCAATGTGCTTTTCACCCTGCATCGCAGGTCGCAAAGGACATTCTTTTGTCGGCCATTGGCTCCTGTCTTCATAAAGAAATAGCTGGTATTTCTTCGGCAGTGAGTCAGAACTAAACCTCTCTACTTTCGAAAAATAGCGCCCGAATCTATCAAAATAGTCCATACCTGGCGCCCGCACATGGTTGGATTCATTGGGATTAGGGCCCGGATATTCGATTGTTTTTTCTGCTATTACTGGGACCGGAAGAACTGCGATGCCCTTTGGCTTCAAGATTCTGCGTATTTCGGAGATCGCTTTTTCGTCATCGGGGATGTGTTCCAAAACGTGCGAGGCAAAGACGAAATCATAGGTTGCGTCGGCGAATTGAAGGTGCTGAAGGTCAACGTTGTGATCGACATCTTTCCTGTTTAAATCTGCAGTTTCATATTGGCCAAACCTCTGTGAAAAAAAATCATAAAAGAATGGCTCAGGTGCGCAATGAAGCATCTTCAAGTTGGATGTATCTATATCTCTTAGGACATAATTGATAACCACGAATTGGAGCCGGTGTCGTTCTACGGCATTGCATTGTGGGCATTTCGCATGTTTTCTAAGGCCGGTAGAGGGCGCAATATCCATGAGAGGCCCACGGTAACCACAGATGGGGCACTCAAATCTCATTTTCCCGAGGTTGCGAAACTTGAAGATCAAGATACTGATCTTTTTTTTAAGCTTGCTCTTTATCCTGCGAGCGTTTTTTCTAAGCATATTTAATCTCTTACCCTCACAGTCCCCTATATGGTCCCTTTCTTATTGTCATAATTTCATTATCATTCGAAACATTTTAGCTTCCTGTTCCATACTGAAATTATCCAAAACACGCTTATGCCCGGCCGAACCAAGTCTCTGGCGTAAAGAGGGGTCATTTGCTAAACGGCATATTGCATCAGCCTGGCCTTCAATATCTCCCGGATCAAGAAGGATACCTGTCTCCCCATCAACTACAGTCTCCTTTACCCCGCCGCTTCTTGTACCGACTACCGGAAGACCTGCAGCCATTGCTTCCACAATAGAAACACCAAGACATTCAGACTGCCTGCTGATTTCGCCTTTGATGTTGTGCTGAGTATAAATGTCCGCATTTCCTAACAGTTCCTTGGCATGCTCTGCAGTTACCGCCCCCAGCATTTGTATTGAATCCTTATACACCGATCTCTCTTTTATTAATTCACATGTAACCCTTAGTGGCCCATCACCGGCAATTATTAATTTCCCATTCATCCCTCTTGAGCGTGCCATTTCAAAGGCTTTTATAGTACGATCCGGTGACTTGAAATCAACGAGGCGTCCTAAATGCAGAATATTTATTTCTTTACGGTTTCTATGGGTTTCACATGTTGGTGGTACCGGTACACCGTAATATTTCACATGAATGCGGTCTGTTGGAATTCCGGCATCAGTTAATAAAGATTTGGTAAATTCCGAATTCGCTATTATTGCAGCCCGATCTGCTAATTTTAAAATTTTAAGCAGATAATCATCGGGAAAAAATCTCTTATCAGGCTGATCATAATTACGTAAATCAAAAGTTGCGTCGTAGCCGTGAAAATGAATGTATAGAGGGACATCAACTTTTTCCCACACATCCATGAATTTTACTGCAAAAGCTCCATAATTGCATAGTACTTTAGTGATCCCGGGTCGCTTAATTCCTTTTAAAAGAGCATTCTGATCGTATGCCATTGAGTTGGGCATAAGCATACGGGCAAGCTGATTAAAGTAACGACTGAGCCTTGATCGAGGCGTCAAGGACACTGCAGGGACGTGATCCCGCCATCTTGCCGCGCCTTTCGTATCTTTTGCAACGACTACACCGAGGTTATCGCCAAGTTCCTCCAGCATGCGCTGCATCCAGACTTCCGATGGCACATCCAGAACTGGCATCATGAATAAGACACTCATAGTCTTGCATCCTTTCTGAATTCCAAGTAAATAATAGGCATTTATTTCTATTGTCCTACTTTAATACTATCCGCTTTACACCACTAAAGACCTTAGACATAAATGGGAACTTTTCTTTTAGCTTAAGTTTCAAGATCCTGCTTGGTATTAATTGATCTCTGAGTGCTGTATCCTGATATTTACCTGTTAGGTCAATAAAAGAAAAAGAGCTATTAATATTCTTTTCCATCAAAAATTGCGCTCCAGGGAGGGCGTAAATACGTGCGCCAACTGCCTCAGCAAAATATACAGCAAAAGGAAACACAAAAGTCGGTTCAAATTTACTCCTATGTTGCCACAGGTTTTTAACAAAATCGTCTCCACCGATCCATCCGCCTGCCTTAATTTTGGGATATACACGTACCAGGTCGATCGAAATACCCCTGAGTGTGTGGTCGCCGTCGATATAGGCGAAGTCCAATTCGCCATCCTGTATTTGATCTATTACCTCTGTTGTTTTGCCGCGCAGAATGATCCGTTTTTCGGCAGCAAAATCGGTCTTTAACTTGGTTTCTGATAAGAAATCTTCAAAAATATCATCGCTCATATTTTCCGGTTTATTAAAGTTATCCAGATGACGCCATGGATCAATCATATAATATTTTTCTATCGATTCGCATCCTTTAAGGATATAAGATGCGAACCGTCCTGTATATACTCCGACTTCAGCCATATGCTTTGCCTGAACCGAGTTCAGGAACCTAATCCACATGTCTATCCGCCACAGATCTATCGGGGAATCAGTTTCTTCGACACATCTTCTAATAATTTGTTCTGTTGAGTTCATTTATTCTCCGTGATCCTAGTAACATCTAAACATAGTATTGACTATTAAATAATATTAATATAAATATTCGTTTAATCATAAAAACATTTTTCTATAATAGTTCCCTCATAATTTTTTATAAAGGCGCACGTCCAAAGGATTAAAATTCAATATTTTCGCAATGACATGGTCGGAAAAACCAGTAGATATTCTTCAGGGAATTAGCGGATGCACTGTAAGCAGATCATCAGGGCTCATTATCTGCATAAGTGTTCGTAAGGTCACTTATATTTAATTATCAATCTTCCCGTATAGTCTATTCGATGCAAAAATGGCATCATCTTGTTCTTTTGAAAATACTCATCAACTGCTTCTCTTGCCCCCTTATAATGACCGTAATCATCCACAATGATAATTCCTTTGGGAGTCACGTTCGGATAAAGATGGGTCAACTCATGAATTGTTGACTGATACCAATCGGTATCCAATCTGAGCAAAGCAATCGATTCTGGAGCTTTCTCCGGAATCGTATTCTCCACTAACCCTTTAATAAAATGAATCCTCTCCATTGGATATCCAGTCAGGACCATTGCTTGCTTAACACTCGCCAGCGAAGCAGTGTCGCATATTGAATTCACATCCGAATTCTTATCTTTAGGGAACCGCTCCAAGGCGGGAGTGCCCCATAGATCAATATCCCTTTCATCAGGTGCCGGTATAGCTTCAAATGTATCAAAAAAGTAAAGTTCTCTATCTCTTACGCCCTCTGCCATAAGGGTGAGAGCAATGGTCATCATTGATCCACCTTTGTAGACGCCACACTCCAGAAAATCACCCTTAATATCATTCCGCAAAATGTATTGCACTGATTCTATCAGGACATAAATCCTTTCAAGGCTGGTTATAGTATAAGGACGTACTCTTTCTATTATTTCAATATGCCGTCTCTCGAAATCAGGAGGAAAGCTCTTTTTAATTTTATTATCATTATATTTAACAATATCATATCCGAGTTTCCGAAGAACAGATCTAATGGCTTTTTTAATCATGATTGAAGTTCTCCTTGTCTTAATAGGCTGAACTAATAAATTCGAGCGTATATTCTAACTATTTAGTTTTTATACCCATTATGTTATACTCCCATCTAAACATAGTATTGACTATTAAATCAGTGACTACGCCCAAAGGGCGTAGTATGAGGAAGGCCCCTTAAAGGGGCCAGATTAATCGAAATCCGGCAAACCTAATTTTAATTGTTTTTCTGTTTCAAGCTTTTCTTGGTTTTTTACATATTCGCGTATTTCTTTTTCGTTTAACCCTATTGTGCTAACGCAATATCCTGGAGCCCCAAAATGCATCCCAGTAAAATTGCTTTTGTGACCAATAATTTATTTATGAATCTTGATCGCACTTTTACCTTTGATATATCCTATTGCCATTGCAATACTGTATTTGGGAGGAAAGCTTAAACACATGTGAACATGGTCGGGCATTGAGTGCCTTTCCAGTATTTCAATACCTTTGTATCGGCATAACTCTTGAAATATTTCACCAATTCGTTTTCTTGTTTTTCCATATAACTTTTTCTTTCGATATTTTGAGATAAATACAATATGATACATGCATTCCCATTTTACATGAGCCATACTTTGCCGATCCTTCGTAACGTCCTCCTGTTGGTTGCCCTTTTCGAAGCCTTCCTCATGAGGACGTTTTTATTTGTTTTCGCCGGATCGGCAAAGCCTTTTTTTGTCTCACGTCCAAATGCCGTGGTTTACTTTAGAAATTATCATGGAAGCATATTCATAACAATAGCTATTTCTGATTGCGAGGAAACTCCTTGAGATAAAAATTTTTTTAACTCTTCTCGTGCTTTCTCTTCCTGCTTTAAATGGATATAAAGCATAACCTTCGCCGCTGCAATACTTGAGTGTTCTTCCTTGGGAACCAAGCTCATAGAATAATTAAATGCCTCATCAATTTCTCCAGGAGAAAAGGACTCAAACGAATAACTCTCCTTTAGTAATTGTTCATTAATCGGCTTTATATATTTCAATACTATACTTGCTGACCATGGTATATTGTAGATCATTGTAAAGTACTCTCTAAAGCGATAATTTATTAAATGAATCCATGATGTATAATAATGTTTGAAGTCCTGATGAACAATATAACTATGCCCAGGGATCAACTGAGGGAAAAAATCTTTTAAAATACTGTTAGCTAATTCCCAAGATTTCATGGCATCAATTAAAAGAAATTCTATTTTTCCCCCATCCCAACCGATTGTTTGTAAATCTCCGATATGAATCTTTATCAATTTGCTCCACTGTTTCGTTCGTTCTTCAAATTCTGACAAAAAGCTGTCTCCATCTCTATATGACCTATAACAACCATATGCATATCGATCCATCCAATTTTCCCATATGAATCGATCAAACGCATGGATTTTTTTGTTCTTTTTGATAATTTGTCTTCTCCGAGCTAATCCTTTAGCTAATGGAATAGTAGTTGAACCTAACCAACAACCAAGGTCAACAACTTCACCCAAACCTGAATAGATTTTCTTAGTGTAGTGTTCAAAATATTCCTGTTCTTGGGGAGATGTCATGCCCTTGTACCACTTTTTTTTTGGCCTGAAAAAACGATAAATATTAGCTAATCCGCAATATGCTTCCTTTGGCAATACTGATTTTATGATTTTTTTTACCAAGTTCTTCTATTTCCTCTATTAAGATTATTGCTTGTATAACGTATCACATAAATTCAAGGAGGAATGACCCGTAAATGTCAACTCTCTTGTTGGGGCTGGGCCTGCATGGCATACTTGGTCGCGATTAATTTGAATGCTGAGGCTATTGAATCGCATCTCTTGCTAGAATGAATGCATCGATTCCTAAGTATCGGGAAAAGAATACATCTTAGGATGATGTATGTAAGCGAGTTCTCGGAAATCAGCCATCTTTCTGTGATCCATGCTAGCGTGTGATAGACAGTATGCATACTTTCAACCTCGACCACCCTAAAACCGTGCCGCTCAACAATCTCACATAGGCCATCTTTTGTGTAACGCTGGAAGTCCTTGGGATCTGCATGATGAGGCTGAAGGAACGGTACGGCCAGGTAAAGGTACCCATCGTCCTTGATCACCCTATGGAATTCGTCAAGTATCTGGTCCGGATTCGGAACATGCTCAAGAACAGCATTACAGAAAATGCTGTCAAAATAACTATCACAAAGAGGAATGCGATCAATTGGCGAATATATATCGATCCGGTTATTGTGTAGGCCTTCTGGAATGTCCTGGTTAATAACCTGTCCGTCTATTATATGCGATATATCTCGATTTCCAGCACCGGCATTTAAACATTTTCCTTTAAGATATTTAGACCAATCACCTACTTCATCTTCAATAGTAGGCCAGACAATTGGTCGCTCTGGTTTCACACGGTGAGCAATTGCTTTACTACGCCGGTGAAGTAAGCCCAATGCGCTGTGTACAATCCCTTTGGAGATCATCAACCGCTCCCATGCTGATATTGATATTTTAAACTATTTTTTTCTACTCTGACGGAAACAAATTAAAGACAAAATTGTTCTCTGTGCTCTAATTTTTAAAACACACTGGCACAAAATCAGCATGTTCTTTTCCTTTCGATTTTGGTCTTAGCGGCATAGTATCTGGCCAGTTTTCACGATCTTCGTACAAAAATGTCTGATATCTTTCCGGAAAATCAGTTGAGGGAATATCTGGACGCCAGAGAAAACTTCCTGATATCTTTTAAAATAATCCAGGCCAGGTGCCCGCATATGATCGTATTTGTATGGATTCCGATGGTTGTATTCTACAGTAATGGGTCCTAATACCGGCACCGGCAAGATTGCGATGCCTCCCGGTTTTAAAATTCGTTATATTTCCTTTATAGCAGAATGATCATCATGAATGTGTTCCATGACGTGTGAGGCAAAAACAACATTACAACTTTGAGGTTTAAAGGGCCCATAATAACCACAAATCGGACAGAGAAATTTGATTTTATGCAGGCGAGTGATTATGTGCAGACACTTTTTGTAAATATTTTTTATCTTCATTATACTTTGCCATATTTAACAGTGTTTAAGCCGTTTAATAACTCTTTAATAATTTTTTTCCTGTCCGATAAATAGAGATTATTAAATGTTCCTCGACTGAGCCAATAATGTCTTGCTGTTTGTCCGTTTCTAAATCCATGCCCATCTTGATATTGGGAGGGATCAAAAAAAGACGGCTCATCTTTCCAGACTTGTTTCTTTATAAGAATAGGGTAAAGTGACTGTCCTGTCCACCAATCAAATTTCTCAATTTTAGATAAAATTTGTTCCAATAAATCTAAATTCATTGTCTCTCTGTAAAAACACACCAAACAAATGCATATAGGGAGGAAACACTCATCAAGATTAATTTTGGCAAGAAATTCTCTAGTCCCTAACGGCTCCTGCTCCCAGAAGTGAATGATCTTCTTGCCATCACATAACCAGTCAATTAATGCATCTGGCCGTTTAAAAAAAAGGATGTCGGAGTCGAGCGAAACAATTTTATTGGCTTCACAAAGCAGCATGAAATCAAAGAGTTGAAGGGCATTCACATACTCGTCTCTATATCTGCGACAATTCGGATAGTCCGCTAATATCTTGTTTATTTTCTCATCAGCATAATCCCTGTCGATTATATTAATGTTTTTAATATGTTTTTTAAGAATGTGTTTATCCTTTTTCGTTAAAGAACCGTCATCATGCACAATTACAGTCACGTCATTGTAAAATCTCAATAAAGATTTTATCGCCAAGAGATAACAATATATATGCTTATGAGATACTAACGAATGGATTTCAGGCCGACCATTCACCACGCAGGGGATTGATGGGGTTATTAAAATCGAGATGACCTCTTGAACGCTGTTGTATTCATTACCTAAGTACTTTGAAAGACTTGCCTCAAGAACTTTTTTGTATCCCTTGTATAGATACTTAAAAAGTCTTAATACAAGACCATATGTGGGCCGTGCTAATATCTTAAAATATTTATTCTGTTGCATGTCTTTATCGAATCATTAAATCCTTTAACTAAGATTTTGTACATATCTCCCTTGGCAGAGACGTTCTCGGCACCACCAGATATATAGAAATTGTGCTTGTCTCGATAGTCCAATATGTTATCGCATGGCTCTGGAAACATTTTGTCTCAAAAATCTCATCAAACGAGCCCAAAACCTTTTGAGGCCGTCCATAAGTTTTTCCCATTGGGTCTTGGCGAAACAGGTCCGGCTTCGAAAGTAATCATATAAGCAGGCATTTACACTTAGAAGGCTGGCATTCCAGGGTTTCATGGTCGACACAAAGTGGGCTATCGCCGGCCGGTTATACGGATTCATGCTACCGATGTTTCTGCTCCAACAGTCATGAAAGTTCCATCGTTGGTCCAGCCTTTTCCAGCGGCCATCACATACCACATTGAGTGCATCCTGATCCATAAAAGGCGTTCGACGATGTTTATTCATATAAGCCAGCGCTTTCTCTGAAACCTGTTCCTTTCGCCAAAGATCAAGGTTGATAAGCATGACCCCTGCATTAAAGTAATTCGCGACACGGGGAGCTTCTTCATAGCCAGGATTGCCGCTTTTAAAATGAGGATCCAGGTTATCCAGGACTGCTCCCAGGATGACCCCCTCCAGGTTCGTTTCCCATAGCGGCTTCAGATCATCTAGAACCAGGATGTCAGTATCCATATACAAAACCTTCGAAACAGTGTTCGGGAACGCCTTGGGAATAAGCAATCGGGCGAAGGTCATCTTTGAAACATCATCCCTGGTCCAGAACTCCTGGAAATGAGACAAGTCAATCGGAACCCAACGAATCGACGCTGACCCTTCAGGCAGAGAATTACGAACCTTCTCCTTCGTAGCTTCAAGGAAACCATCCGAGAGCACATGAAATTCAATAGGCCAATTACTTCGATTTACCTCAACTATAGATCTGAGTGCAGTCGCCAACTGCATAGCGTAGCCCTTGTCGCAGGCCATAACCGCTCTTATTACGGGCTTGCATGGATCCAGCACAGGATCTTCAGATTTCAAACCATCCGTGCACAAAGCTGATTTGCCGCTCATAAAATTCTCGTTATCATTGGCCTTTTGATAATCACCTATCTGAACCTTCATTTAATCATTTATTCTTTGGGATATTATGTGAGAACTTTTAGATTTTTGGAAAGAGACCTTATTGCTTAATAATTTTTATTGATCATTTGTCTCAGAGCTGATTCAGAAAATCTCTAAAAATCACAAACACAAACTAATGCAGCTTCAATTAAAAACTATAGATTGATTCATTATCAGTGGTTTTATTCTCATGACCTTGAATCTTTTACCCAACTCTATAAAAATGCTACACTCAATAATAACAGGGGATAACATCGTATCAGGAATAGCCGATTTATTATTCCAAAGACTGGCTAAGTTTTGATATTCATTTAATTTCGTATAAAACATCTAAAAAAGTATTGCCTGTGGCATGATCTACGCCCAAAAATTCGACTGGAATTCTGTACCAGAAGAGGAGTTCTTCTCTATTATGAGACCATACATTAATATGTATGTTCCCAGTAGCATTATTTACCCTTATATCTTTAATATTGATAAACAGAGATGTGGTATCTTTCTTAAGGTTGATAGTCTTTTCATAGGCTTTATTAGTAGCCTGAAAGAAATTTGAAAGATGATGGCTAGTTAAAATACCGATATCGACTTCGGCATCCAAGTAATCAATCTTGGTATTATAAGAAACCTTTATACTAAAGCAATCACCAGGTTGTAATACTTTATCACCAATTTCGACATTATGAAACTTAATATACTGGTTGCCACTGCATATCCTCTCGATATCATCATCGCCATTCTTCTGAAATAGGCTCAGATAAGCCCTAACTCCCTCTGCGGTGTTCTCATATTCCGTATGAGTGCCATATTTCATAACAAAAACCTTACTTGTAAAACCTGAAATTGCATGCATATTATGAGATACAAATACAATTGTCATGCCTTTTCTTCTGAGTTCACCAATTCTGTTTAAGCATTTTTTCATGAATCCATAATCGCCCACGGCCAGGACTTCATCAAGAAGCAGGATGTCCGGCTCCAGGGAAGTTGCCACCGCGAACCCTAATCTGACAGCCATCCCAGAGCTATAACTCTGGACCGGCGAATCGATGAATTCGCCAAGCTCGGCAAATTCCACTATCTCATCAAACTTGGCATCAATCTCTTTTTTTTTAAGTCCCAGTACCGCGGCGTTAACATAGATATTTTCACGACCCGTCAAAATTGGATTAAATCCCGCCCCCAGGGCGATAAGAGCACCGACCCGACCGCGCATCTCAATTCGTCCTCTATCGGGTTTAATTAAACCGTTAAGCATCCGCAGCAGTGTGGTTTTGCCGGCGCCATTTCGACCGATAAGCCCCAAAAAGTCACCCCGTTTCAATTCAAAACTGACATCTTTAACCGCCCAGAACCCATCTTTGCAAAGATGCCCGTCATTATGATGACACCGGCCTGAAAGTTCCCTCCCACGCTCCTTCATGCCACACCACAGGGAACGCCTCAGGTTACGGCAGATT
>Ga0105099_10000565_pt1 | contig 25217 bp, 19 predicted proteins | sample PPLLak3cmMay2015_2_FD_79138 | JGI IMG/M metagenome (GOLD analysis project Ga0105099, IMG submission 79138) | Freshwater sediment microbial communities from Prairie Pothole Lake near Jamestown, North Dakota, USA - PPLs Lake P8 Core (1) Depth... | ecosystem: Environmental > Aquatic > Freshwater >... | reverse complement strand
TATCCATCAGGCAGCCTACGGCAAGCAGAAAAAGATTCAAACCGCCAAGAAAGTAATATTTATTTTCCGTCAGATTAACAAGATACTCGAGAAGTCGTCCCGGAATCTCCTCGTCGACAAGATATCCTGTAAAGCCAAGAGCGAACCCGAGGATTATAATGATAGCCCCTGATACAATAACGCTTTCTATTATAATACCGGGCAGGCGCCTAAAAAAATCCACCTCCCTGAGTACAAAGCATTCGACGGCAACCACATAGACAAGAACAAGCGCCGAAACTTCCGCAATAGTTGTAAATCCTCCGTATATTCCGGCGATGATTACAAGGGGAACGGGCCATTCCCATATTCCCTCCTCCAAAGCGTTTCTAACTTCTTTAATGCCTGTATTTTCCTTACAGGAATATTTATTGCCTTTCGTTATATCAGTATCCAGATGTTCCCCGCCGCAGGACCTGGGTAAGGAGTTATATGGCGCAGGAAGCAGCCGGGAAAGATTACGGCGCTTCTTTTCATGGAAGAATGCATATGCCGAAAGGAGAAGAACAAGCAGCATGCCCGGAACAAGAGCAGCCCTGAATATCACTGACACATCGACCTGAGCCACAACCCCGTAAAGGATAACGGGAAGGCTCGGTGCAAAAAGCAGCCCGAGACTTCCCGAGGTGGTCAGCAGTCCCAGTGAAAAATTTTCATCATATTCCTGACCGAGAAGAACCGGATATAGAAGGCTCCCGATAGCCACTATGGTGACTCCGCTCGCACCCGTCAGGGCTGTGAAAAAAGCGCATGAACAGATCGCAGCGATGGCTATCCCCCCGGGAATCCGCCCGGTTAATGCTTTCATAAGATTCATGATACGCATCGGGGCTCCTGTTTCAGCAAGCAGGCAGCCGGAAAAGGTAAAAAGCGGCAGCGCGACGAGAACAGGCATTGAGGCAAGCCTGTTCATTTCTATCACTATTGTCTGGAGGGAAGCCAGCTCGTTATCAATGAAAAAAAAACAGGCTATTGATAAGCCGGCAATGACCGTAAAAAGGGGCGTTTCAAGAAGGGCGAAAATGACCATCGCTATTATGATGAGAGAGAATATATTCATTCAGTTATCGCTTATAGATATCATACACTATCCATGTAAAATACCTGAAGAGGGAGAGAGCAAAAAAGATAGGAAATATAACCGAGAAAAGGCCCTTATTCCCGAAAATCTGGACCTCATTCGACACGAACTGCAGTGAAGAATAAAAAAGGACACCCGTGACGGCCATGCCGAATAATGAAACTGCATAATTTGAATAACAGCTGAATGTTGCAGGGCAGTATCTGAGCAGGAACTCCACTTTTATATGCCGTCTTTTTTTCAATGCAAGGGATGATCCGACAAGGGCAAGCCAAAGGACAAAAACCGGGGCGGTTTCAAATATCTTTTCGAATGAATAATCAAAAAGATGCCTTGACAGAATGTTAAACGTTACAAGAAGAGCAAGCCCCGAAAAGAGGAAGACCGCGAGTATTTTTTCAATCTTTTCAAGAAAGTCATCTATCTGCTTAATAAAACGCATCTTTAATCTCCGGCCCATCCCCTCCCGGCCTTCATTCCCGGCTGCTTTCCTATCTAGTGTCCATCCGGAAACCAAGCACGGACACAGTTAAGTTTCCAATTCGGAAATAGGCAATTTTGGGCAAGCTCAAGGAAATCAAGGGATTGCGCTGAGGCATACACAATGTATGCCGCACAAGTAATCCCGCAGATTGACACTTTAGATCGCACAAAAGGGCCATTTCCGAGTGGAAACTATCTGGATGCTTTGCGGGTCTCCCGGTACTCTTTTAATATCTCCTGAACCCTGTTAAAGAGATCCCTTGAGTAAATGTCAGGAATATTCTTTTCATATGTCTTTAATGCGCTGTCCTGAAAAGAATTTATCTCCTGTTTCAGAGGTGGAATAAATTTTATACCCGACTCTTTAAGGACCATTCTTGCCTCATCATTATCCCGGCGTGTCAGGCGAACCAGTTCAGCACAATATTTCCTTGCGGCATCCTTTAAAATTTCCTGATTTTTCGGAGAGAGCCTGTCAAATATTTTTCTATCCATCAGCAATCCGCCTGTCGAATTAACCATCGGATAATCGAGCATATATTTTATTTTTGTATGCCACTGGAAAGCGACCGAGGCAAGGATGGGGGAATAAAACGAATCTATCATACCGGTTTCCAGTCCGGTATTCACATCGGACAAATGAAGCGGATATGTCTTTATCCCGAACGTTGAAAGAAAGGTCTGGGCAACCGTATCACCTTTCCATACCCACATTTTCATGCTTTTCAAGGCATCCTGTTTTGATATTTCAGATGATGAAAAAAAATAGACAAAGCCGGCTTCCACAAAACCCAGCAGGATATAATTTTTCCGGGCGAAACCGCCGGCAAATTCGCTGAAAAGCTTCTCTTTCACATGATCTATTTCTCCGTACTCCTTAAAAAGGAGCGGGGCTTCAAGAATACGTATTTCCGGCAACAGAACGCCCAGCCCGACACCTGAAAACCCTGCGGCATGTATTCGTCCTGCCTGCATCTTCCTGATTATATCGAGCTCATCGCCGCTTATGCCTCCAGCATAAATTTTAAATTCAACCTCCCCGTTCGTCCGCGCCCTCACCTCGTCAGTCATCTTATGAAGAGTCTTCGTCCATGTGCTTCCCTCCGGAGTAACCAGCGCAATTTTTATTACGGTTGCACAGGCCCGGTTCTCCCCGCAAAGAAAAATCGGTATAAACACGGCAAAAAAAGTTAAAATACGTAATGCTCTCATGTGCGGATATTCTCCATTGAAGCTCCCCGCTGCAAGCAGCGGAAAATGCGCTCGCTGTTTAGGTTTAATCAAACAGGATACCGGCCGCCTCAAGATAAATCTTTGCTCTTTGAACAGCAATCGCGTTGTAAAAAAGATACTCCTTTTTTCTTAGGGAGTATTGCATGATATCCTTCATCACTTCCCCAAATTTCTCTTTTTCCTGTTTCCTCCAGAGATAATAACGGCCGTAATAAAGTTCGGCGAGCAAAAATTCATCACCTTTTCGTTCTTTTAACCTGTTGTAGTGAAAAAGCGACAAGGCGAGTTTTTCATCCGAATAAGGCGGAACAGATGCGTAATAGGCGATAAGAAACAGATGGGCCCCCCCGTAATAATAATCCGGATCAAGTTCCGTCACCCGGTTCATTATCTTTTCCGCAAGGTAGGCTTTTGAAATAAAGTGGACCGAATCCCGGTTCAGGTTTATGCATGAACCGAGGTTGAATCCGTACCAGAAAAGAGCCGGAACATCTTCTCTTGTCATCATATCTAAAAATATATCCGCCGATCTCGGATTTTTAAATTTTTCGTCCGCTTCGGGATAACTTTTTTTAAGCGCCCTGAGAGCGTAACCGGCGCCCTTCATGTAATACCTGTTTACACTCTTCTTAAGCTGCTGCTCTCCCGTATAACCGGAATGATCGGGTGTCAAAAGAGAGGCTTCAAGCTTTCCTTCATAAAATGCGTATGAATATGAGGCATACAGTCTTGATAAAAGAAGAAGCAATCTGTTATTGTCCGGGCTGTTTTCAAGGAGCGCTTCAAAAAGCTTTATATTGCCTGGAATAGCCTTCTCAAGCATTTCAAGGTCATCATCCTGCTCGAAAGCCGCCGCGCCCGTCTCGGAAATGGCCGCTATTTCATTTATTACGAGCATCCTTGGTGAACATGATAACAGGCAGAGAACCGGCATTACGCATAGAAATAAGAGCCTCTTTAAAATATTCACTCTTTAATCTCCGATTCCATCAATCAGCCTCTGAAACATAATTAATCATGCGGGAACGGCCCTCAAACGATGCCCCCTCCTTGATATCAATCGAACGGGCTGATATGTCGCCCGATATTCTGCCTGACGGCTGAATGTCAAGCTGCCCGCGAGCTGCCACATTACCTGTAATATTACCCTGCACTGAAATATTGTCAGCTTCCACATCAGCCTCAATAATCCCTGAAGCGCCTACAAAAATGCTGCCGTCGATTTTAATTGAGCCTTTTACAGAACCTTCAATAATAATGCTTTCTTTACCCGTAATATCACCTTCTATTCTTGAATCCCTGCTTATCAGAGAAGCAGATTTTGACAGTAAATAAGCTGCACCGGCCTCTTCTAAAAATCTTTTCGTTTTTATTAATCCGGCCTTTTCGTTTTTCCAGTCATCAGTGAATTCGATACCCGTTTCAGAACCGTTACTCATTCTTACTTCACCGTCAAAAAGAGCCCCCTCAATAAGCGAAAGCATCGGTGTAACAATGATACCTTTTATATTCGCGGTCGCATTCAGATAGATTTTTCTTGATGCAATAAGGGTTCCTTCGATAAACCCGTTTACGGATATAGTATCAGATCTCAGTTCACCGCTTATTTTCGCTGTTCCGCCGACATTCAGCTCTCCGGTCATATCAAATATGCCGTTTACAGACCCCATTATGACGATGCTTCCGTCGCCGGAAACGGTCCCAACAATATCCAGATTCTTACCTAAATACGAAGTCCCCTCCGGGAGAGACACCCTTGCGATTTCAAAAGGATATTTCTCCTCATCCTTTTTTTTCCTGAAAAAAAACATTACAAATTCCCTTCAACACTCAACTGAGATTAACGGTTTCGTAAAAAGCTAATTTTTTCACACGAAGTCACGAAGAAAGGGCTGCTGAAAACATTCAGGTTTTTCTTTGCGTACTCCGTGATCGTTGCGTGAAAACGACTTTCGACGAAACCATCAATGTTGATGAACACGTAAAAATATATTATATGACTGCATATAACAGCGTGCTTTAAAAATCAATGTATAAGAGCCGGAAGCTTTGAACCGAAACAGTATAAACCAAGGAGATAATATGCTGAACATGTATGCCGCACGGTGGTGTCCTCATTGCAGGAAAACAGAAGAATATTTAATGAAGAGGAAGATAGAATTCAATTATATCGATATTGAGGTTCAACAGGCTGATATAGTTAGTAAAGTCATAAAAGCAAACGGAGGCTTTGACTGGGTTGTACCGACACTCGAATACAACGGGATCTGGCGTGAAGGAAAGGTGTTCAACGAGACCGAACTTGCCCGGGATCTTATGAATATGGGCATAGGCGGTCATAGTGACTGAGGAAAAATTCAATCCGGCTTTCTTCCTTAACAACGCGCATATCCAGACATATCTTGCAAGCAGCAGACTCAGAACCACGGGTAAAAATCCCATGCTGGACAAGGCAGAGGAGATTATTATCAGAACAAAAGAGGGAGTGCGGCTGCTTGCAAGTTATTCGCCTTACGGAGAGCATAAATCGAAAGGCGTTGTGATGCTTCTTCACGGATGGGAAGGAAGCGCTGCTTCAGCATATATTCTCAGCGCCGGGAGATATCTTTTTGAAAACGGCTATTCCGTTTTCAGGCTGAACTACAGGGATCACGGCAACAGTCACCATTTAAATGAAGGGCTTTTCTATGCTACGCTGATTGACGAGGTTTTCCAGGCAGTTCAACAGGCGTCAGCCATTGAAGGCGGCCTGAATTTTTTTCTGGCCGGTTTCTCACTCGGCGGAAATTATGCCCTGAGGATCGGCCGGATCTGTGCAAAGGAACCCATAAAAAATCTCCGCCACATAGTCAGCATCAGCCCGGCGATAGATCCTGACAAGGCAACCGGAGCCATCGACAAGAACATATTGATAAAAAAATATTTTTTGGCCAAATGGCGACGCTCCCTCGCCCTGAAACAGAAACTTTACCCCGGACGATATGACTTCGGAGACATTATTTCTCTGAACAGCTGCCGAAGCATTACCGAAAGGCTTATACAGAGCTATAGCAGTTACAATAGCGCAGCCGAATATTTCAGGGGATATGCTATAACCGGCGATACAATAAGAGAAATCACGGTTCCGACAACCATAATAACTTCAAAAGATGACCCGGTTATACCTGTTTGCGATTTCTACGCCATCGATTTCAGGGAACCGGCAAAGCTGATGATCCACGGGCGCGGCGGACACAACGGCTTTATCGAAGACATCTTCTTCAACTGCTGGTACGAAAAGATGATGGTGCGGCTGTTCGACGGCATGAAACCTTTGCATGACACCTGATCGTAAGCCTTCTCAGGTTAAATATTGAACCGAAACAGCGAGTGCTTTCCCAGCCCGCTCTGCGGCGGGGCGCTTCACTATGCAGCACTCTCGCTTTGCTTGACATAACTGTACGGATAAAATAGCATGCAGCCATAATTTGTTATAGTCATTGTCAAAAGACTGTCCGGATTGGAACTGTTAATTTGTTCGGATATGAATGCCTATACGAACCCATATCCAAACAAAATATATTAAAGACAATTGCTGTAAAAACCAATAAAAGAGAATATGAGGATAAAAGATGATTTCTGAAAAACTACGCGTGGCTTCAGGAGTAAGCCAACTTGACAGACTCCTTGACGGGCTCTATATCGGTGACAATGTCGTATGGCATGACGATGCGGGAAGCCTTGCTGCGCCTTTCTGTCTCAATTTCATCCAGGCATCCCAGACACAAAAAAAACCTCTCGTTTATGTGAGCTTCGACAGGTCCCCGAGGAATTTGCTTGAAAAACTGGGCCGCCTTGCAGACAATTCGTTGCTTACCATTCTCGACTGCTTTACATACGGGAAGGGAGCCGGATCCAGGATATTCCTCGATTTTTATAGCGGCAGAAACAGCGATATCAAGTGCAGGATAATACCTGTTAAAGATCCCCGCAGTATGCAAAACGTATCGGAAGCCATTTACGGGATCCATGAAAAGCTCGAGGGAGTTGTGCGGTTTGTTTTTGAAAGCATAACAGGCATGCAGGAATTGTGGAACGGGGAAGAGCATATTATAAATTTTTATTCTCATTCCTGTCCCCGCCTATACGAGCTTAACACCATAGCTTACTGGATAATCGAAAAGAAAGCCCACACGCAAAGGCTCAGGGCACAGATAAACCAGATAGCACAGGTTGCAATCGATTTGTCGGTAAAGAGGGGGAAAACAGCGCTTACCGTGATAAAGGCCGAAAAACGAACCCTTGACACGCTTAACAAGCCTTATATTTACTGGGCAAAAGATCTCGGCATAGCCTTTGAATTCGACAAGCAGGCAAAAAGCGGAATAGATATCGGAATGCGCATCAAAGAGCTTAGAACAAGATACGGTCTTTCCCAGACGAAACTCGCAAAGCTTGTCGGGGTTACTCCCAGCAATATATCGCAAGTCGAAAGCAACCTGATATATCCCTCCCTTCCGGCTCTCATGAAGATAGCCGAAGTCCTTTCGGTCGACGTAAGTTCATTCTTCAGCGAAACGTCTGACACCGGAAACAAGGTTGTTTTCCCCCTTTCGGGGGCTATTGATGTCCAGTTTCCCTTCCTGCCGAAAGGAAGTATAACGGGAAAGATGCTCACTCCCGTTGACTTTGAACCGAAGGTCGAATCGTTTATCATAGAAATGCCGCCGGGGAAAAAAATCTCGGCTCATTTCTTCGTTCATAAGGGCGAAGAATTCGGTTATCTGGTGAAGGGAAAACTGCAGATGAAGATGAACAAAACAGTTCATATCGTCAACCCGGGCGACGTTGTCTATCTTTCCTCCGGATTACCATCGGAGTGGAAAAATACCGGTAACGATACGGCAAGGCTGCTTTGGGCCAAGATAAAATAAAAAAAGGGGCGCAGCCTCAACGGTTGCGCCCCTTTTTATCATTCCAACATTATCCGTACAATCACGCATCAATTATCTTAAGTGCGTCTTCCCTGTAAGCATCCATTATATAGGGAATGCCTGTTACTTTTGAAGCCTCTTCCGTAAGTGCCGCAAGATCGTTTCTTGTAATAAGATGTGTTCTGAACTTTCTTGCCCCGGCCATAAGCTGCTGAAGACCTACGCGCAATTTTTCGGCAGCGCTGAACAATCCAACTGCGCCAAGCGGGAAACCGTCCGCCTCTTTCCCGTATTTTTCCTTCAACTGGTTGTAGCAGACAAATATCTCTTCCTTTTTGCTCCCGTATTTCGACACCGTGCTGGGCAGCCCGCCGTCCTCTCCCTTCAGCCAGCGGCCTATATTTTTCCCTACCATGCCGGGAATCATAAGTGCGCGTCCCATACATACCGCTTTGCAGAAAGGCGCGCCAAGGGCAAGCGCCTTGAAGATGTGGTCTTCGCTTGAAAAGCCGCCTGCAAAAGCGATATCCGGAATCCATGCGCCTTTACGGGCAAGCCTAAGACAAAGTTCATACGCCATCGAATGCAGATATATGGAAGGAATACCCCATTCCGACATCATACGCCACGGACTCATTCCTGTTCCACCAGGAGCCCCGTCTATGGTAAGAAGATCTATTTTGGCATCGGATGACCAGCGTATTGCCATTGCAAGTTCCCTCATCGGATACGCCCCTGTTTTGAGGGTAACACGTTTGGCTCCCAACTTCCTGAGCCTGTCGACTTCCCTCATGAAATCTTCCTGGTTAAGGAAACCCAGCCGCGAATGACGTTCAAATTCCTTTATGGCGCCGACTTTGAAAGCTGATTTTACCCCTTCATTTTCCGGATCGGGAGTAACTATGTATCCGCGTTTTTTAAGTTCAAGAGCCCTGTCGAGCGAATTTACCTTTATTTCTCCACCGATGCATTTGGCTCCCTGGCCCCATTTGAGTTCAATTGTCTCAACTCCGAGACTTCCCAATGCGTATTCGGCAACACCAAGCCTCGTATCTTCAACATTCATCTGCACAAGAATATCACCGTATCCTTCATGATATCTCCTGTATTGTTCGATACGGCGTTTGAGTTCGGGAGAATCTTTTACCTTTCCGTTTTTATCTATTTTAAGCTGAGGATCTATGCCGCATACATTTTCACCGCAGACAAGGCTGATTCCCGTGATTGCCGCTCCGACTGCGAAATGCTCCCAGTTTTTTCTTGCAATATCGGTGCTTCCCAGCGCACCTGTGAAAATCGGGATTTTCATTTTTACTTTTTCTGTTGCCCCGTACCATGTCTGGGTATTTACTTTCGGGAATGTCGCATGATCAGGATCAGCCTCGATACCTTCAGCACCCATCGCATATCCCATGATATTAAGATGTGAATAATCGACTGGATAATCCTTATCAGCTCCTGCGGTAATTTCACCGAAAGGTGAAGGGTATAGAAGCTCTCTTCCGCGGAAAGTGGCTGTGAAAAGATCGCAATTGCCTTTGCAGCCGTCTATGCACCTGCTGCATATTCCCGACTGCGGGGCAACATTGCGGGAACGGTTTTTTGTCTGAAGCGCATCATTGGAATTGGGTCGGCCTAAATTCATTTTTCTTCTCCTTGCTCAAAATTTGATTTATAAAACAAAAAAAGGCGCCTGTCCCATATTATCGGGACACAGACGCCTTTGTCTCAAGCTGCAAACCTCTCCACGCCATTGTGGAAAAGTTAATTTATACTTTTTTATTTTGGTTCCTGTTAGCTCTGCTAATTATATTTGTCAAGTAATATTTACTGGATTATTTCAAAAGAGTTGGTAATTCAATGAAGATTAAAGGATTCAAGGGTTCAAGTGACACGAAGTGAAGCATAAGCGCTAACTAGTGTCCATCCGGAAATGGCCCTTTAGTGCGATCTCTGTGTAAATCTGCGGGATTACTTGTGCGGCATACATTGCGTATGTCCCCGCGCAATCCCTTGATTTCCTAAAGCTTGCCCAAAATTGCCTATTTCCGAATTGGAAACTTAACTGTGTCCGAGCTTGGTTTCCGGATGGACGCTAACTACTCAGAATATTGAAGATGCCCAGTCCGCTCTGCAGTGGGGAGCTTCAATCATAGAATCCTTGAGCCTTTTCTACCTACCAATTGGGAGAAGAATCAGAGATACTTAATTTATTCAAGATCTTCTGAAATTTCTTCGGAAAGCAATATCGCTTCAGCAACATTTCGGAGGGATTTTCTTTTATCCATGCTTCGTTTCTGAATCCAGCGGTAAGCCTCTTCCCCGTTCATTTTTCTACGAAGCATGAGAATTTCCTTCGCCCTTTCCACGAGCTTACGGGTTTCAAGCTCTTCCTGGATAATTTTTGTTTTTACCATCAGTTCCGTGTTCATTATTGCAGCAGCAGCCTGATTGGCAACAGTTCTTATAAGGTTGACATCTGTTTCGGAAAAAAAGCGGGGAGTTGATGTAAAACAGTTTATGACGCCGATAACTTTTTCATCCTTTACCTCAAGCGGTACTCCTACCATTGAAACAAGCCCCAGTTTTTTTGCCATCTCCTTTTCCTTGAACCTTGCTTCTTTAAGAACATCTTCGATAATCAAAGGTTCTTTGTGAGTGGCGACAAAACCTACAACGCCTTCATTCATGTCCAATGATCGGTCTTTTACATAATCCGGATCAAGAGCCTGGGTTGCCTTAAGGCGTATCTTGTGCGGAGAGACACTTTCATCAATAAGCCAGAGTGAGCAGATCTCAACGCCTGTAACCTTCGCGGTAACCATAACGATAAGCTTCAGGATATCTTCGAGATATAGATCTGAAGTAATGACCCTGCTGATATCCATGAGGGCCTTAATATATTTGTCGTAGTGCTCCTGAGATGATATTTGCATGGTATATGGTTGCAAATGCTCTGCATGTTAATGTAGAAGGTTGTATTGTATGCATTTATATTGAATGCCTGAAGAAGTGTCAACAACTTGTATCAGATAAGGTGAAAGTTACGATTGACGGCTTTGTAAAAAGGCATATGTGAACAGATTTGAGATTTGTTTATCAGATAAGCGGGAGAGAATATTGTGGATAATCTAATTGAAAATAGAATAACCTGTGTAAAAAATATACTTCGGCAAAATGACATGGACACATTCATGGTTATTTTAGAAGAAAACCGCCGGTATCTGAGCGGATTCAGAGGTCATGATACCCAGTTTGATGAATCAGCAGGAGTCCTTTTTATTTCGGAAGAAAGGCTTGTTCTTGCGACCGACTCCCGATACGAAGAGCAGGCTTCGACAGAGGCTCCTCTTTACGAAATAGTCTGCTGCAGGGATGGGATTTCAAAACAAATACCCGGCATTCTTAAATCACTCGGAACAAAGAGACTAGGTTTTGAAAGTATAAGGATTTCACATCTGGAATACAAAAAAATAGAAAGAGAGATTAAATCAGCCGGACTCGAAGTCAATCTCGTAGAGACTGAAAATATAGTCGAAACTTTTCGTTCGATAAAAGACGAAAATGAGATAGAATCAATAAGAAAGGCTTTGTCGATTGCCGAATCGGCTTACATCCGGATCATGGATACCATCAAACCCGGAATCACCGAAAAAGAAGCGGCCTGGCTGATTGAAAAGGAAATGCGTGAAGCAGGCGCAGAAAGCTTGTCCTTTCCGACAATTGTAGCATCAGGACCAAACAGCGCCCTTCCGCATGCAATCCCCTCAGATCGCGCATTCAAGGAAGGAGAACCGATTCTTTTTGACTGGGGCGCCAGACTGAACGGCTATTGTTCCGACATTTCAAGAACAACAATCATAGGAAAGCCTGATGAACTGTTCGTTAAGATATATAAAACAGTGCTCAAAGCCCAGCAGGAAGCGATAAAGGCGATAAAACCTGGAATAAGTTCCAGATCAGTTGATGAAACTGCAAGAAAGCTTATTGAAGGCATGGGATTTGGAGACAAATTCGGCCACGGGCTCGGACACGGGACAGGACTGTCGATTCACGAACATCCGAGACTAAGCCCTCTTCGCGACTCAATCCTTGAACCGGGGATGGTTTTTACCGTTGAACCCGGAATATATATTTCAGGCTGGGGAGGTGTAAGGCTTGAAAATATGGTTGTTGTAAGAAACTGTAAAGCCGAATTGCTCAACAAACTCAGCTCTTTATTACCGGTACACGAGGTTTAAGAAATGCCTTCCATTGATTTTCTTGTCGATCAATACCTCAACTACCTTATAGTGGAAAAGGGACTTGCAAAAAAAACTGTAGAATCATACGGAAGCGATATAGCAAGGTATATCGATTTTCTGGATAAAAAGGGAATTAAAGAGATTTCGAAGGCTGATACATCAATCATCCTTATGCACATAATCGCATTAAGAGATGACGGGATGAAAGCAAGATCACGGGCAAGGCACCTTGTAACCCTCAGGGGATTTTATAAGTTCCTTGCCCGGGAAAAATTCATTGCAATTGATCCTGCAAGGGTAATCGAGCTTCCCAAAAGCGGACTTCACCTCCCGAATGTCTTATCTTTCGGGGAGGTGAAAGATCTTCTGTCAGCCCCGGATATATCAAAACCTGCCGGATTGAGGGATTCCGCCATGATAGAGCTTCTTTACGCGGCCGGCCTCAGAGTTTCGGAGCTTGTCAATCTAAAGCTTTTTGATGTGAACATGGAGGCCTGCTTTGTGCGGGTCTTTGGTAAGGGTTCAAAAGAAAGAATTGTTCCCATTGGTATTTATGCAAAAGCGAGGATAAACGAATATATCAATAATGCGAGACCACTTCTTTTAAAAAAAAATATGAGCCGGTTCTTATTTATCGGAAGAAGCGGAAAAGCTTTAACCCGCCAGGGATTCTGGAAACTGCTCAAACGATACTCACTAAAAGCCGGGTTAACAAAACAAATTACCCCCCACAGTTTGCGGCACTCTTTTGCAACCCACCTCCTCGAAGGAGGAGCCGATTTAAGATCGGTTCAGTTGATGCTCGGGCATGTCGATATTTCAACAACCCAGATTTACACGCATGTTGTAAGAGATCATTTAAAAAAGGTTCACAGCAAATATCATCCCAGGGGTTAGGAGCGGTTACAAAAAAACCATTTCATTTCCGGCTGTTTTGTTAGGAGCCGTTACAAAAACAACTAGAAGTCATTTCAAAACCTCGGATCAGGTTTGAGAGCAAGGCGCAAGCCGATGAAAAAGCGCAGCATACACGGTAGTGTGTGAGCATTTTGAAGAGGCTCGCAACACAGGTATCAGACCTCAGACGGGGTTTTGAAACGACTTCTACTATATTTCTGACAGTTTTGTTACGGCTCCTTATGCCTGTTACGGCTTACGGCTCCTTATGTTTCTGTTATTTTTGAACTAAGGCATTTTAAAAACCACAAGCAGCTATCGCATTCCCCGCTGCTTGCGGCGGTGAATTTCAATCCGCTCTTGACACATCAGAGCATTTTGATTACAAAAATAGATTTTAAAAGATAAATTTATCCTGATTTGAACGGGAAAGAACATAAAACAGATAAGGATCGTTTAGTATTGCAGCAAAAGAATAAGGATATAATTAAAGGCTGGTGGTCAAACCCAGGCAAACCGCCTGAATACGGCAGCCAATCGATTAAAGATACTCTCCTTAATGTTGCTGTACCGGTATATATTGTTGATTATAATAACCATATTGCCGCAGGTAAAGGGGGATCGATATATATCGGGAATAAGCCGCCGTGTTCTTCAAACGGATATCCGCTGTTAGCATACGCTCCTTCTCTTCATCCCGAAAATTTAGGCAACCCTTTTTTCAAACAAAAATATGGACTGCGATATGCTTATATAGCAGGTGCAATGGCAAATGGAATTACCTCGGTTAAAATGGTCACGGAAGCCGGACTCGCAGGCTTTATGGGTTTTTTCGGAGCTGCGGGACTGCTTCCCGAAGAGGTGGATTCGGCAATCTGCAGCCTGAAAGAAAACCTTGGGGAAAAACCTTTCGGGTTCAATCTCATTCACAGCCCCAATGACCCTGAACTTGAGAGTACAATCATCAACCTTTATCTTAAAAGAAAAATAAACCTTATAAGCGCGTCGGCTTATATTGATTTTACGCTTCCGCTCATATATTATCGCCTGAAAGGAATACATCGGGACCGTGACGGAAATATCGTATGTCCTAACAGGATCATAGCTAAAGTATCAAGGACCGAAATTGCCGGAAAATTCTTCTCGCCTCCGCCTTCAAGGATGATTGCGCAGCTTGTTGAAAGGAAACTGATATCAGGCGAAGAAGCCGAGCTTGCAGCCCACATTCCTGTAGCCGATGATTTGACCGCTGAAGCCGATTCAGGCGGCCATACGGATAACAGGCCGGCCATTTCCCTGCTTCCGGCCATTATTTCGCTTCGGGATGAAATTGCCGGTAAATTCGGGTACAGGCATCCACCCTGTGTAGGTCTCGGGGGAGGCATATCAACTCCATACTCAACGGCCGCAGCCTTTGCCATGGGAGCTTCCTATGTTCTGACCGGCTCGGTTAACCAGGCGTGTGTTGAAGCCGGAACATCTGAAACGGTTCGCAAAATGCTTGCCGAAGCCGGCCAGGCAGATGTAACAATGGCGCCTGCCGCTGATATGTTTGAAATGGGTGTCAAGGTCCAGGTATTAAAGCGCGGAACAATGTTTCCTTTCAGGGCTGCAAAACTCTACGATCTCTATTCCAGATATGACAGCTTTGGAGATATTCCACGGGGCGACCGGATGGTAGTTGAACGGGATATATTAAAATGCGGTTTTGATGAAGAATGGGGGCAGACGAAAAAATTTTTTGAAATGCGAGATCCGTCACAGATAGAAAAGGCTGAAAACAATTCAAAACACAAGATGGCCCTGGTCTTCAGATCCTATCTTGGACGATCATCAACCTGGGCCAAATTAGGTGATCCGACAAGAAAAATCGATTATCAGATCTGGTGCGGACCTTCTATCGGCGCCTTTAACCAGTGGGTTAAAGGCTCTTTTCTTGAAAAGCCTGAAAACAGGAAAACCGTGACCGTTGCCATGAATCTTCTGTTCGGAGCCTCTGTAATAACACGCGCAGCCTGGATTTCAAATCAGGGGGTAATTCTTCCGCATGATGCAATAAGATCCGCTCCTGTGGAACTTGTGGATATATTTAAATATATAGATTAATAAAAGAAAAAGGTGTTTTTATTGAAGCCTGCAGATAACTCAAAAAAAGATAACACACCGGTGGCAATCATTGGAATCGGATGCCTTTTTCCCGGCTCTCCGGGACTTAAAGAGTTCTGGCACATGCTTTTTCACGGAAAAGACGCAATAACAGATATCCCTGAAACCCACTGGTCGCCCGAAGATTATTTCGACAAAGATCCGGCAACACCCGATCATGTCTACTGTAAGCGGGGGGGCTTTCTTTCTCCGGTTGCGTTTGATCCATCCGAATTCGGAATTCCGCCCTCTTCTCTCGAAGCTACGGACAGTTCACAGATCCTTTCACTGATTGCGGCAAAGAATGCTCTTGAAGATTCTGGTTATAACGGAAGCAAAACATTCGACAGGGATAGAACCAGCGTTATTCTCGGAGCAACAGGCACTCAGGAATTATCCATACCCCTCGGCGCAAGACTCGGACATCCGAAATGGAAAAAAGCTCTTCGCGATTCCGGCATCTCCTCCGAAAAAACGGCAGAAATCATAGGAAGAATATCCTCTTCCTATGTTTCGTGGCAGGAGAACTCTTTCCCGGGTCTTCTCGGAAACGTCATTGCAGGGAGAATATGCAACCGCCTTGATCTTGGAGGAACAAACTGCGTAATTGATGCGGCATGCGCAAGCTCATTAAGCGCAATCCATCTCGCTGTTATGGAACTCACAACCGGTCGGAGCGACATGGTTATCACCGGCGGAGTCGATACGTTAAATGATATTTTCATGCATATGTGCTTTTCAAAAACCCGGATTCTTTCACCGACAGGCGATGTCAGGCCTTTCTCAAAGGATGCCGACGGCACCGTGCTTGGAGAAGGAATAGGGATTATTGTTTTAAAAAGATTACAGGATGCCGAGAGAGACCGTGATAAAATATACGCGGTTATCAGAGGCATAGGAACTTCAAGCGACGGGAAATCCCAGAGCATCTATGCGCCCAGAAAAGAGGGACAGAAAAAAGCTTTAAGCATGGCATACGGAAATTCAGGGATAGATCCTTCAACAGTTGAAATGGTGGAAGCTCATGGAACCGGAACACGCGTCGGGGATATGGTCGAATTCCAGGCCTTAAAAGAAGTCTTTACAGATGCCGGCGTAAAACCGCAAAATTGCGCCATAGGCTCAGTAAAGTCGATGATAGGCCACACAAAAGCGGCGGCAGGCTCTGCGGGATTAATTAAAGCGGCTCTTTCTCTCTATCACAAGACCCTTCTGCCTACTATCAAGACTGAGACACCCGACCCCAACATGGGCATTTCAGACAGCCCCTTTTATCTGAATTCATCAAGCCGTCCATGGTTTTCAGGAAAGGACAGTCCAAGGCGTTGCGGTGTAAGCTCTTTTGGTTTCGGCGGGAGTAATTTTCATGCGGTACTTGAAGAATACGAAAACGTCAAAAGAAAAACCGCTTGGGACGGATCTGTTGAGATTCTTGCGTTTTCTGCATCGTCACATTCCGAATTGTTTAAACAGGTATCGGCTTTTAAATCCAGAATTGAAAAGGATCATTCAGCCGGCACCATTGCATTTGAATCCGCAGGAACAAGAAAAGCTTTTTCCCCTGCGGATAAGTTCAGGATTCTTTTTGTTGCCCAAAAAATTCATAATTCCCCTTACCGCGCGTTTGAAGAGCTTCCTTCAAATATTCTGAAGGGCCTTGAAATCATGGAAACAAACAGCGGAAAAACCGAATGGAATTCAGGTAATATTTTTTATGGAAAAAATTCCAGTCCCGGGAAAATTGCGCTTATATTTCCCGGCCAGGGAAGCCAATATGTCGGTATGGGCCGCGATCTGGTATGTATCTTTCCGGAAGCATATGAAGCCATCGAAAAAGCAAACGGCATATTCGGCAGCACTTTGCTTACGGATTATATTTACCCTATTCCTGTTCAAATCGAAAACGGGAAGAAAGCCCGGGAAGAAGCCCTCCGGAAAACGGAAATAGCACAGCCCGCAATCGGTTCTGTAAGCATGGCCATGCTGAACGTGCTCAACCGGTTCGGAATAATACCTGATGCCGTTTGCGGCCACAGTTTCGGGGAGCTGACCGCTTTATATGCCGCAGGATGGATTGACCCGGAGGCACTTATCCATTTATCCGTATCCCGCGGCCGTTATATGGCATCCTCTTCAAACGGCACCGGAGCCATGCTCGCTGTAAGTATGCCGGTTTCCGAACTCGAAAGAATTATTAATGATACAGGTGTCACGCTCGCAAACATAAACAGCCCGGATCAGAGCGTTCTCTCGGGACCGAAAGATGCAATAGAAAAGGCGGAAGAGTTATGCAGGAAAAGAGGTTTTCCGGCCAGAATTCTTCCGGTATCTGCCGCATTTCATACAAAGCAGGTGAAAAACGCTCTCAAACCTTTCATGCAGACATTAAAAAATATTTCAATTATTCCGACCGGAATACCGGTTTTCTCAAATACAACAGGCAAGCCCTATCCGACCAATCCTGAGAGTGTCAAAAAACTGCTTTGTGAACAGCTGTTAAACCCTGTGAATTTCGCCGGCGAAATCGAAAACATGTATGAAAGCGGCATCAGAACATTTATAGAAACAGGCCCGAAATCAGTTTTAACCGGACTAGTAAAATCAATTCTTAAAGGCCGTGAATTCATTGCTGTCTCAGCAGACAGCTCGTCAGGCAGATTCTTCGGTATATTTGACCTTGCGAAACTTATCTGCGGCATTGCTGCGGCAGGATACGGCGTAAACCTGAACGTATGGGAAGATCCGCCGGGAAATGCGGAGAATCGTCGGATGAGTATTCCGATATCCGGAGCAAACTATTATAAGCAAACAACAGAGCACCGCGAAGAAAAATTCGGGCCGGAAACAACGGACAACAACAATATTATAAACCCGGAGATATCATCTTACGATCCCATGAGCAAAAATACAGTAGCCTTTGACAACGGAAACAATCCGAACTTTCTTGAACAGGCCCTCAGAGTAGTTCAGGAAGGGCTTAAATCGATGCAGAACCTGCAGATGCAGACAGCGGAAACTCACAAGAAATTTCTGGAGACTCAGGCAGAGTCCGGCCGGGTCCTCCAGAAGATGATGGAAAGCACAAAACATCTTTTTGATTCATCTCTGCCCGGAAACAACAGATCAGACATAATTACCAAAGCTGAAAAGTGCCTGACAGATGTAAAAAAGAAAGCAGATATTGATGCAGCATCTCCGGTAAATATCGGTTCCGGGGAAATCCAGGCGGAAAATCCGGCGATTTCAAAAGGCAGGGAGAACAATTCCTCCGTCCGAATTTGCCCGGCGGATAATGCTGCCTGCGCGGAAGGGCTTGAAATTGAAAAGATTCTGTTGTCCACGATAAGCCGGTTAACCGGATACCCCGAAGAAACCCTTGCTCTCGACATGGATCTTGAAGCCGATCTCGGCATAGATTCGATAAAAAGGGTGGAGATATTCTCCTGCCTTGAAGAAAACATCCCGGGCATAACCTCAATACCTCCGGAAACCATGGGCACTCTTAAAACTCTCCGAAAGATTACGGAGTATCTGTCCGGCTGTTCCCGCAATAATGAAATTCAAAATGTAAAATCCGCTGAAAGCTTCTTGAAAGATGAAGTAAAGGAAACCGGATCTGATAAAAATATAAAAAATATTCTTATTTCCACGATAAGCCGGTTAACCGGATACCCCGAAGAAACCCTTGCTCTCGACATGGATCTTGAAGCCGATCTCGGCATAGATTCGATAAAAAGGGTGGAGATATTCTCCTGCCTTGAAGAGAACATCCCGGGCATAGCCTCAATCCCTCCGGAAACCATGGGCGCCCTGAAAACACTTGGGAAGATCATTGAATATCTTGAGAAATCGGATGCAAAGAGTAGTATATCCGGATTTCCTGATACCTGTTCTGAAAGCATACCTCCTGTCGTAAAGGATGTTACGGATAATTTATGCAAAACAGTATCGGTTGAAAGAAATATAGTCACGATTACCGAAACACCTCTGAAGGCAGCCGGCGAAATCAGATTGAGAACCGGTATTTTTTATATAACAGGAAAAGAAAGCGGATTGTCGGGAGCAATAGCCGGTGAACTTGAATCCCTTGGCATCGGAACTGAACTTTTATCTATTGAAGAATTTATTAATAAAAAGAATTTACACGGCATTTGCGGACTTTTAATAATTCCTGACACGGACTCAAACAACGATACTTTCCTGAAAAATGCTTTTCTTGCGGCAAAGCATGCCGCGAACAGCCTGACATCATCAGGGGATAAAGGCAAAGCAGTTTTTGCCGCCATAAGCCGCCTTGACGGGGCATTCGGATTCAAAGGCCGCGGCATACGAAATCCTTTTCACGGCGGTCTGGCCGGACTTGTTAAAACCGCATCAGCCGAATGGGAAGATGTCATCTGCCGCGCTATAGACATTGATCCGGAATGGGAAGAAAGCGGTAAAATTGCAAAAGCGGTAGTTAACGAACTTATCAATGCAAAGACTGATGGTCCTGTTGAAATCGGCCTTGAATCAGGGAAACGCTATATAACCGGATTAAAGCCTTCTCTCTACCCTCAAGGCAGTATTAATCTCTCTCCCGGAGATGTGGTTATAGTGACCGGAGGAGCAAGAGGGATAACCGCGGAAGCAGTATCGGCCCTTTCAGGAATAGCACAACCCACACTCGTTCTTTTCGGAAGATCCCCGGAACCTTCGCCCGAACCTTCATGGCTGACCTGTCTGGAAGACGAAATACTTATAAAGAAGGCTATACATGCCAATGATTACAGCGGCAACCATGCTTCACCAAAAGATATAGAAAAAGCCTTCAAAAGTTACATGTTCAACAGGGAGATCGGCAGAAACCTCGAAAAACTCAGAAATAAATGCAGGAATGTAATTTATCGCTCTGTTGATGTACGTGATTTTAACGCGGTATCCGGAATTATCGGAGATATCCGGTCAAAATTCGGAGATATCAAAGCAATTATTCACGGCGCCGGAGTTCTTGAAGACCGACTGATTATCGACAAGACATTTGAGCAGTTCGAAAAAGTTTTTGACACAAAGGTCAAAGGACTCATTTCTCTTCTCTCGGCCACGGGAAATGATCCTCTCAGGCACATCGTGATTTTCTCCTCCGTCACGGCCCGCATTGGGAATAAAGGACAGGTTGACTATGCAATGGCAAACGAGGTGCTGAACAAAGTTGCCCAGCAGGAAGCAGTCGCAAGGCCGGATTGCCGGGTCATCTCGATAAACTGGGGGCCGTGGGACGGAGGAATGGTTGCAGGCACGATAAAGCGCGAATTCAATAAAAATAAAATCGAACTGATTCCGATCGAGGAAGGAGCAAAATGCATGCTCCTTGAAATGATGGGCGATAAGAGCAACCCTGTGGAAGTCGTAATAGGATCACATTCCATCTCAGGGAAAGAGAAGAAAACCGAGGGCATGCAAAACGGAACAGACCGGACAATTCCCGATAAGCATAATCTTTCTTTTAAACGCGAAATAGATGTTGAAAGTTATCCCGTTCTCGAATCACATATTATCGGCGGCAAGCCGGTAGTCCCTTTCGCGCTTATGACAGAATGGCTGGGGCACAGCGCTTTGCATGAGAGTCCCGGCCTTTTCCTGTGTGGACTTGATGACATACGCCTTTTAAAAGGGATACAGCTGGATAATGGGAAAAAAATGATACGCCTCCTGGCCGGCAAGCCGGTGAAAAAAGATTCCTTCTTTGAGGTTAACGTTGAAATAAGAGACGGGGTCAAAGACGGCGTGGAACTGATCCATACGAAAGCAAAGGCAATTCTGGGCGGTTCTCCGGCAAAACCGCCCGTATTTAAAATTCCAGACAAAATCGCTTCAAAACCTTATAAGCGGAGCATGGATGAAGTGTATGATAAAATCCTTTTCCACGGTTCTGAACTCCGCGGAATAAGAGAAATCATGGGTTATTCTTCCGAAGGAATGGTGGCACGCGTATCTCCTGCCCCGCTTCCGCAAAACTGGATAAAAGATCCGTTAAGAAAGAAATGGATAGCAGACCCGCTTGCACTTGATTCGGCTTTCCAGATGGCAATCCTGTGGGGATTTGAAGAAATGAAAAAGGTATCCCTTCCGAGCTATTGTCAATCTTATCGCCAGTACTACAGCGCTTTTCCGGCTGAAGGAGTCACCGCGGTACTTGAAATAAGAGAAACAACAAAGCACAGGATAATATGCGACATTACATTTCTTGATAAAGAAAACCTCGTCGTAGCCCTGTTAAACGGATATGAAGCAGTAATGGATGACTCCCTTCTCAAATCATTCAAACCGAAAAGATGAGAAGCTATTTTATCCACCAACCGCTGCATGCAGAAATTACGTCTATAAGCGGCCACTATCTTATCGCGAAAGAAGCCCGCATTCCTTTTGATAGCCGTGATATTTTATACGTAACTGGCTGCGCCGTAGCCGATACATCCTGCTGTGGTGCTGGCGGATGCGCTTTCGCCAATGTTCCGGGATATATCCTTAGCTGGAAGGAAAAAATTGACTCAAACGGCCTTTTCATTTCGGAAGTCGAGCATGTGACAGATATAAAAATTCAAAACCAGATAAGAGAAATCATCAGAATAAAAGAGGGCATAACTCAAATTAATTTTTATGAATAGTGAAGCGCCCGCGCTATCCGGTTGTTTCAACTGACCCTGGACTCCCGTTTCCACGGGAGTGACGGGATTTGCGACTTCCAACGAACTCATCGATTATAATGAACCAGTTGGAAGTCATATGCGAACGGATTTGAAATTTTTGGGAAACAGATTTTTAAAGAACGAGCGTTAAAAATCACAAGCCTTTGAGGACGCTAGCCCAAACCTTCTTGTGATTTAGCGATGTGATTTAAAAATCCTCAAAAAGCTCATTAAGAGAGCATATTTAAGACTTCCAAAGAGGTCGTCGAATATAGATTGCCGCAAAGCGGCATAAATTAGCTTTTTACAAGTTCATCAAATCTGACGGTCTATAATACCCCGTTAGTGCGGCAGGTTTAGAAGGAAACAGTCAATGACCAGAATTATAATTAAATGGCTCGCTCTTACCGCAGCGATAATGGTAACTTCCTACCTTATTGACGGAATAAGCGTTGCCGGTATTTCTTCAGCTTTTCTTGCCGCTGCCGTTCTCGGTATTTTAAATGTTTTCTTAAGGCCGATTGCATTAATTTTAACCCTACCCGTAAATATTCTCAGTATCGGCCTTTTTACATTCGTAATAAATGCGTTCATGCTGATAATAACTTCTAAACTTATCCCCGGTTTTAATGTCAATGGTTTCTGGGCAGCTATAATCGGTTCATTGCTCATAAGCATTGTAAGCTGGGCAATCAACATCTTTGCTTCAGATAAAGTATCCGTCAAAACAGTCAAAAGTAATATTAATCCGGATTATATCGATCTGGAGAATATGGGCGATGATAAATGGGAATAAACTTAAACAGCAAAAGTGTTGTCTGCAGCCTAAGCCTGAACCGAAACAGCGAGCGCATTCCTCGCTGCTTGCAGCGGGGTTAGCGAGCAAATTAAAAAATAGACGCTATTCCCTGCGGTCGAAGATTCCCCGTAGCTTGCTGCGGGGAGCTTCAATCTCCTGTTCCGTTTGCAAAATAAATTAAGCCGTTTTTTTGCTTGACGTTTATCATAACATATTATAGGCATACCTCAGATTGTGACTGACATTCACCGGTCACGTCGAGACCTTTGAAGAGTATCCAATTTTGTCCAAGTTCAAGTAAGGCGATAATTTTAACCGCAGGAATACATAGAAGTATTTCGAAGATTGAAATTTGAGCCTGACACAGAAATCGGGCAAAAGAGGGGTTTTGCAGAGGTCTCGTGTTAGCATCATGCAAAGGTTTTGGAATCTTTGACATGCATTAAAAACAGTTTTTTTTAAAAAGGAGATTTATTTTGGCAAAAGGTATTGTAAAATGGTTCAACGATAAAAAAGGCTTCGGTTTTATCGAAAAGGAAGAAGGCGGGGACGTATTTGTTCATCATTCAGCTATAACAATGTCAGGTTTCAGGACCCTTGCTGAGGGCGACCGTGTAAGCTTTGACGTAGAGCAGGGCAAACAGGGACCAGCAGCAAAGAACGTGGTAAAAATCTAATTTCCACGATGTTGAAAGGGCATCTTTTACAACTGAGAAGATGCCCTTTTGTCTGGACACCTTCTTATAAAACACAGAAGTATTTTAGGCATCTCTTATAGTTGCACGCTTTTTGACCCGTAACAATCCTGGGCTGTTATGCATGTACATAAGTGATGAGGAAAAGCCTGCCGCCCTGAAATAACTTTCGATTTTATCAAACAACACAGGCCTGTCGGGCCAAGTGAAGGATTTTTCTTTCTTTTTAAGAGCCGTCCAATTATTCATCAATGCTGGCTTCCTGCCGAAGACTTTGTTCCTGGCGGTATCACAGAGAAACATTTCACAGACTACCGGTTTAAGGCGCCACAAGCACCCGTTATTTCCTAGATAAACACATTTAACACCTCTGTTCTCTTTTTCCAGAACAGCCCGCAGCGCGGCAATATCTCCCGGGCCGGAGACCAGAAGATTAATGGCGACATCCGCAAAAAAAGTAATTATCCCTTCACGCGAACAGCAAGCGCTGAGATTGCTCCGGTAGCATTTATCGTTACATATATCGCTGAAATTCTCAGACAGAAAATTGTCGACTTCGGAACGAAAGGATACATAACCTGCTGTCATGTCCCCCAGCTCACGCCTGACTCCCGACCCCTGAGGTCCGAGATGCTCTGCAACCATCAAGAGTGCTTCCAGTTGCTCTTCGTGATAGGATTGATAAGAATTCCTAATCATACTTCCCATTTCATCATTCCCGTTACTTCCCGTTTTACCGCAAAAAACCTAGTGAACGCATTCTCCCATGATTCCGTGTCCGGTTCCATGCCCGGCACAAGTATGCTCCGGTTCAAACTCGTTAAGAAGTCCGGATCTTATAAGATCAAGATTTTCGTTAACAGAGCCTTCAGCTGCGCGGAAGACTTTTACTCCGGAATTCTGAAGTTTGACAAGCGCTCCTTTTCCTATTCCGCAAACCGCAACCGCATCTACTTTATTTCCACCAAGCGCTTTTAAAGGCTGGCATTGCCCGTGCTGATGATCTATGTCCGGATTGACCGAGGATTCGATTTTTCCGTTTTCGGTATCAACGATTATGAAAAGAGAGGCCGAACCGAAATGATTGAATATACGGCTGTCAACACCCTGATCTTCCTGAATTGGAAACGCAATTTTCATTTATATTCTCCCTGAATAAACGTGTTTAAAAATTAAAAATGGATTTTCTTTTACGCAATCGAATATAAGCACAACCTATGCTAAGTCAAATATGATGGTCTCGTAAAAAATATTATGCGAATGTATTTGAGATTTTTATAAAACAAAACCTTTGCACATCATATATTTCCTGATAATAAAATAAACATCAAGGGTTCAGGGATTTGTTTGGAGATGCACAAAGCAGGAGAGGAAATCAATGTTTGATTTTGATAATATGACGATAACGATAATTCTATCCGCTGTCTCTTTTCTGGCCGGATTCATCGACAGCATTGCCGGCGGAGGAGGTCTTCTGCTCCTGCCCTCCCTGCTGCTTGCCGGGCTACCTCCCCAGGTTGCCCTTGGAACCAATAAATTCGCGTCTTCAATAGGCACCGGGACTGCTCTCATCAATTTTATCCTTAAAAAAATGGTTGTCTGGAAAATCGCCGCTTCGGGTATTGCCTTCTCCCTGATAGGCTCTTTTATCGGAACAAAGACAATTCTTATATTTAACAACGAAACCGTCGGAAGAATCATTATATTTCTTCTTCCTCTTGCAATGCTGATAACGCTCATTCCGCAAAAAGAGCGGGCGACCGGAAAAAAACCGTCAAAATTTGATCTTACCGTAAAAATACCCGCCATCTGTCTTTTGATAGGATTCTATGACGGCTTCTTCGGCCCCGGAACCGGGAGTTTCCTGATAATAGCCTTTTACATGTTCATAGGACTTGGCCTTGTGCAATCTTCAGCCACGGCAAAAGTTTTCAATCTTGCATCCAATTTAGGCGCCCTTGTGATTTTTGTCTTAGGGGGTAAAGTCGTCTACATGATAGGAATACCGCTTGCCGTTGCC
>Ga0105099_10000563_pt1 | contig 25248 bp, 17 predicted proteins | sample PPLLak3cmMay2015_2_FD_79138 | JGI IMG/M metagenome (GOLD analysis project Ga0105099, IMG submission 79138) | Freshwater sediment microbial communities from Prairie Pothole Lake near Jamestown, North Dakota, USA - PPLs Lake P8 Core (1) Depth... | ecosystem: Environmental > Aquatic > Freshwater >... | reverse complement strand
ATGACTGCCAGCCAGACCTCGTTTGTAGCATAGATGGCTGCTTCCCTGGGACGGCTTCCTCTTTCAACATGTTTTGTGATATTCTCCAGGACGACAATGGCATCATCCACCACCATACCGATCGCTATTGAAAGAGATGTAAGTGAAATGATATTTATTGATTCCCCTGTTATAAAAAGGTAGATAAACGCTACCACCAGGGAAATGGGGATCGTGACAATAATTATAACAGTTGCCCTCCATCGCCCAAGGAAAAACAGTACAACGAGAATCACAAAGATGGCCGCATAAAGGAGTGTCTCTGTCAGGTTGCTTACTGAATCTTTGATAAATGTTGCACTGTCAAAGAGCTTCTCGATCTTTACATCTTCCGGTAGATCTTTTGTTAAAGAAGCAAGCGTCTTCTCAATTTCTTTCGTCACTTTAACGGTATTGCCGCCGGATTGTTTCTGCACATACATGGTCATCCCGGGAAGACCGTTAATGCGGGTGTCAAGTTTTGATTCACGTATAGTATCACGTACCTCTGCAACATCCTTCAGGTAAACATTGTTGCCGTTGAAGCTGCTTACAACGATGTTCTTCATAATATCGCTTTCGGGAAATTCACCCTGTATTCTCAGAGGATAATCGGTCTGCCCCATTTCAATATAGCCCGCCGGCATATTCATGTTTTCAGCACGCAGAATATTACCAATCTGCTCAATGGAAAGGTTATATGCTTCCATTTTGCGCGGATCAACATCGATGTAGATCTTACGGCCCGGAACACCCGCGAGGTTCACTGATCCTACCCCATCAATCCTGTTAAGCGGATTCACAATTTTTTCATCAAGTATCTTTTCAAGCCCCCTGTAACTATCTTTTGCTGTAATAGCATAGAAGATGATAGGCATCATGCTTGAATTGAATTTCATGATTGTTGGCTTTTCACTGTCCTCAGGAAGGTAATTTTCAATAAAACTCAGAGTGCTCCTGATATCGTTGGAAGCTTCATCGAGATTTGTACCGTACTCAAAGTTCATAAAGATGACTGAGAGCCCGTCACTTGAGGAAGAGGTCATCTCCTTGAGGTTACTCACTGAATTGAGCTGGTCCTCCACAGGTCGTGTTATATTGGACTCGATGTCAGATGCACTGGCTCCCGGATAAGTTGTTACAATTCCGATAAAGGGGAGTTCCATCTCAGGGTACAGATCAACAGGCAGCTGGATCAGTGAATAAATACCTATCACGATTAATGCCACGAAGACCAGAATTGTCGTTACGGGTCTCTTAACGGAACTACTGTAAATGCTCATTTGATTATTCTGTTATTCTTGAATTATTTTACTATTTCAATCTTGTCATTATTAAATAGCCTGGATTGTCCTTCGGAAACCAGGTTATCTCCCTCCTTAAGGTTATCCGAGATGATCTCAAGCCGGTCATCAAACCGTTTCCCGATCAGAACCTCAATGCGTTTTGCAACACCCTGATCCTCAATGAATACATATCTGACATTTGTGCCTTCCTGCAGAAGCACGGTGCCGGCAGGGACAACAAAAGTCTCAACTTCCCCGAGGTCCATCGATACTCTTACGAACATACCTGGTTTAAGAAGATCATTTCTATTGGGAAGTTCTATTTCGGTAATAAATGATCTTGTTGAAGAATTAACAGTCGGTGCGATCCTGAAAACTTTACCTGTGAAAGTCTCATTTTCATAGACATCGGCTGTAATGATCGCTTTCATTCCGGGTTTTATTAGCGGATAATATTGTTCCGAAACAGCTACATTTACCTTGAGCGGATTGATCTGCATCACTGTTACCACTGCGGCTCTTCCTGTTGATGTAGTCGGAGCACCGGAATATAATTCCCCGTTTTCAAAGTACTTACCTGTTACAACACCTGCGAAGGGAGCTTTCATTAGTGTATTCTGTTCCATGAAGCTCACATTGGTTTTCAGAACATCATATTGAGTCTTTGTCTGATCGTAAGCCTGTTGTTTTACACTGCCTGTTCTTAATAGAGTGTCAAGCCTGCTGAGATCCTTTTCAAGGCTTGCAAGCTGAAGCTTAAGCTGGTAAAGCTGTGTCCGGTCCATCAGGAATAGCTTGTCACCCTTGCTGACCTTATCCCCGGTTTCAATATATATCTGCTCAATCCTTCCCGGGGTAGAAGGTGCCATATTAACCTCTTCAAATGGGAGGATTGTGGCCGTATAATCGATGGTCCTGGCTATTCTTGTTTTGCTGAGGTCCATGATCTTTACCGGAATCGCTGCCTTCACGGCTGTAGAATCATTCAGTTCTCCTGCCGGATCACCTGACCTGGGTGCACAGCCTGAAAAAACCATTATACTGAAAAGTATTGCCGGAATTGTTCTTACGTATCTCATTATAGTAATGTGTTAAAGATGTATAACAGGGTTAAATATTGTTTAATAGTTTATCAAGTGCGAGTTTGGTCTGAAGCAGGTTCATCAGGGCTGAAATGTAGTTGTTCTCAGCCTGCAGGAACTGGCTGTTAGCCTGTGTCAGCTCAAGGCTTGAAGCCATCCCCTGCCTGAACTTGTTCTCCATGCTTACATAAACCCTTTTTGATACCTCTACATTTTCTTTCTGGCTTCTGTACTGAAGGTTAGCATTTATGAGGTTATACCTCAGCTGCTTTTCCTGTATCAGAAGCTGTTCTGTAACCATCTCTTTCGTTGTTCTTGCCTTCTCGAGATTGTATTGCGCCTTTTTTATCCTTGCATATCTCTGGCCGCTGGCTATCAGGGGAACAGAGAGCTGGAGCCCCGCCATAGAATTCTGGAACCACTGCAGCTCAGATAATTTATCTCCCATTCCGTTGGTGCCATAATTGTAATATCCTGAAAGCGTTGGCAATATGGATGCCTTTTGTGATTTAAGAGCCAGTTCCGACATTTTTTCCTGTCCTTCGATCAAAAGGAAATTTATATTCCGGGTGTGATCAAAGTCCTGTGATAGAATTGCTTCAATGTTCACCTGGTCAGTAAGCCCGTCAAGTGTTTCTGCGAGGGTGATCTTTGTTTCTGCCGGAACCCCAAGCTGAAACCGGAGAAGATTATAGTTTAGTTCGATGGTACGTTCCAGTGAGCTTCTCGAGTTTTCAACCATACTGACATTTGAGATCATCTGGTCAACATCGGTAGCTTCTGCCATGCCGGCTGAATACATTGCCCTTGTTGATTTAAGGGTCTCATTGAGATTGTCAATGTTACCTTTCAGGATCTCAAGCGACCTCTCGCTTACCAGGATAAGGTAATATGCCATCGCTATTGATTCCCTGGTATCAAGCTCTGATTTCTCCAGATTCTTCTCACTGAGCTTATTAGCCAGCTTTGTAGTTTCTATGCCTATATATAATGGCGCATTGAAAAGCAGAAGGGTTGCCTGAACTGATCCGCTCGAGTTAAATTCCGATCCGAACGTTACAGGAACTTTTACCCCGGGCTGACCAAAAAAATCGCCGGGCAGCAGTGTGGTCATCAGTTTAAGGTTGTCGGTAAATGACCCTGATGCGTTCACCTGAGGCAAGGCTGATGATATCATTTCCCATACTGCGATGCGTGAAGCCAGTACGTCGGTTTTTGCTGCCTGCACTATTTTATTGTTCATCAATGCATAATCCTGAGCCTCCTTCAGGGTAAGCTTAAGCTCTGCTGTACTTTCTTGCGAAAATGCCAGACCCCCGGAAAGCATTAAGGAGAATGCTGCTAAAATCAAATTCTTCCTTTTCATTTAAAAATGTTTATTCTTTTACTGTTCTGTTATGACCCTTATTTAATGCTGTTCTCTTTTTATCGTAATAGTTTATCAGATCAAGACCCTTCTGGGTGCTTATCCCCCTTACATAATTGATGAAAAAATCCCTGATCACATCCGTGCTGCTGAAGTTCTCAGACGGAAAAAGATCTTTGTCGTCTGATATCCTTACTACCTCCAGGAGGCATTTGTTTGCTATGGAGATGTCAATATCCCTGCGAAACAATCCTTCTTTTATCCCCCTCAGCAGTATGTCGGTATTATCGCTGTAATAAGGCAGTTCTCCTGTCTCCCTGAGCCGGAGGACAATGTCGTTGTGATGTTTTTTCATGTCAAGCTTAAATGCAGGGCTCATGTTGATGAAATGCTCTGTCATCACATCCATGATCCTGAAAATCGCCTCAATGACATTCTCTGAACCGTTCATTATATCGGCAACCAGTTTGTGCTGCTTCTCCTTCATCGTCTCCAGGACGCCGTTTAACAGCTCATCCTTATCGCTGAATATCTCATAGATAGTTCTTTTTGATATGCCCATCTCTCCTGCAAGCATGTCCATGGTGACTGCTCTTATCCCGTATGTCCGGAACATCACTGACGCTTCCTCTATAATCTTCTGCCTTGTATCCATAATAAATAAAACGATGCAAAAATATGAAAACTTTTTTAGTTTACAAAGTTTTCTTAGATAAATTACTGTTAAAATTCAGTAAAAACACGAAATTTACCGGTGAATGACCGACCCCCCTGCCCCCACCGAAGGGGTTAAAACCCAAAACCAAACAACCATTGGAATGGGTTTATAGCCCCCCTTCAGGCCTGCGCCGAGCGAAGCCTCGGTGGGGGATGGGGGGGTATGAGCAGAGTCGCTAAACATAAAAGTATGAATTATGAAATCAAAAATTATTTACCAGGTTGATGCATTTACTGAAGAGCCATTTAAAGGCAATCCGGCCGGGATATGCATTCTTGAAAAAGAAGCTTCGGATACCTGGATGCAAAATGTTGCTGCCGAAATGAATCTGTCTGAAACTTCCTTTCTTCTATCAGACAATAATTATTTCAGGATAAGATATTTTACTCCTGCTGCTGAAGTACCTCTTTGCGGCCATGCAACTCTTGCATCCGCACATATACTTTTTGAAGAGGGTATTGCCGATAAGAAAGATGAGATCGTACTTCACTCCAAAGCCGGAAAACTTACAGTCAGATTCGATAATGGCTGGATCACCATGAACTTCCCGTCATACCCGGTAAAGCCGGTTAATATACCTGATGATATTGAAAAGATCATCGGCATTGTCCCTGCTGAATTGCACCGCACAGAACATGGTTGGAGCTTTGCAGTCCTGAATAAAGAAAAGGAAGTGAGGAGCCTGAAGCCGGATTTCATTAAAATGAAAGACTCTGAATTCGGGGATCTGATCGTCACGGCTCCATCTGACGACAAAGAATTTGATTTCTGTGTAAGATGCTTTGCACCTGCACTGGGCATTGACGAAGATCCCGTAACAGGATCGGCTCACTGTGCACTTGTACCCTTCTGGCATGGAAGGACTAGCAGAAGGGAATTTGTCTCACACCAGGTTTCTGAGAGAGGAGGAGTACTTAAGGTGGCGATGAAAGGCGACAGGGTTGAGATAGCCGGGCATGCGAAGACCATTTTCAAGGCTGAGTTGTATGTGTAAAACGGTACTATGGTACAATGGTGCAAAGGGTAAATGATGTTAAACTAAAATCCTTATATTATGACAAAAGATGCTGAAGACAGAATAAGAGAGCTCGGACTCGAATTACCGCCAGCACCAAAGCCAGCCGGTGTTTATAAACCGGTGTTAGTGGCTGGCAATATGCTTTATGTATCCGGGCAGGCGCCGCTCAGGGCTGACGGTTCGCTGATAAAAGGCAGACTCGGACACAATATGAATCCGGAAGAGGGAAAACAGGCAGCCAGACAGGCCGGACTGACAATGCTCTCAACGATAAAAGCTCATTTCGGTGATCTCGGGAAAATAAAACGCCTGGTAAAAACCCTCGGCATGGTCAACAGCGCTCCCGATTTTGACCAGCATCCTGCAGTCATCAACGGATTCAGCGAGCTCATGGGCGAAGTTTTCGGAAATGATAACGGGATAGGCGTCCGCAGCGCAGTGGGAATGATGCTGCCATCAGGCATTGCCGTAGAGATTGAAGCTGTATTTGAGTTATATGAATGAACCCATGTCACAGCAAGGTATTCCCTCTGACAAGTGGTTCCTGATTGACAATGAAGAGGATGTATTCTCTCCATCCCTCCTGGTTTACCCCGATCGTATAGAGGAGAACATAAAAAGAATGATTGCCGTGGCAGGAGGAACCGAAAGGCTCAAACCGCACGTCAAGACGCACAAGATGCCTGAGATCATCCGCCTTCAGCTGAAACACGGGATAAGGAAATTCAAGTGTGCAACTATCGCTGAAGCCGAAATGACAGCTGGTGCAGGTGCCCTTGATGTTCTGATAGCTTACCAGCCGACTGGCCCGAATATCAAAAGATATTTCGATCTTATATCAGCGTTCCCCGAAACAAAGTTCTCCTGTATTGCCGACTCTGAAGAGGTTATCATGAAGCTGTCAGATTCTGCTACAACAGGAAAAAAGCAGATATCCGTTTGGCTTGATATCAACGTCGGAATGAACCGGACTGGCATAGTGCCCGGGGAGGATGCTCTGAAGCTGGCGATGCTGATCACCAGGCTTCCGATGCTGAACTTCGGGGGATTGCATGTTTATGACGGACATATTCATGAACCTGATCCGGCCCTGCGCGCGAAGCTTTGTGATAAAGCATATGCTCCTGTTGCTGATTTCACCGTCGATCTTGCCAGAGCCGGGATCAATATACCCAGGATCGTTGCAGGCGGATCACCTACTTTCCCGGTTCATGCACGGCGAAAGGGAGTGGAATTAAGTCCCGGGACACTCCTTTTATGGGATCATGGTTACGGAACTGAGTTCACCGATATGGACTTTCTGCAGGCTGCAGTGATCTTCACCCGTGTGGTAAGCAAACCTGCTGTTGATCTCATATGCCTCGACCTTGGACATAAAGCAGTAGCCTCCGAGATGCCCCAGCCAAGGATCCATATACCGGGTTTCGGGAAATTCTCAATTATATCCCACAATGAAGAGCATATGGTAATAAGGACCGATAAGGCTGCAGAAATGAAAATAGGATCTGCTGTTTATGCTATACCTTTTCATATATGCCCGACCGTTGACCGGCATGATACCGTGTCGGTGGTCAGAAACGGAATAGTAACAGAGCAATGGCAGGTTGAAGCCCGCCGCAGGAGAATAACTATCTGAATAGATACAGGAACCCCCTGTACTCCTTGCTGTCGTACCTTATATCGTCCCAGCCGAGGGCACGTATTATATAATAGTATACTCCCGGAGCTGCCTTTATTGATGAATTGTTAATGTGCCCGTCCCAGCCCGTCCAGTCTTTAAGCGCTTCCCCTTCACCGCTGAATCCATAAACCTTCATCCCCGACTGGCTGAATATCTCCATGCTTATATATCTTATCGACTTGGAGAAAACCATGAAATTGTCATTGTATCCGTCACCGTCGGGTGTAAATACATTGGGTATTCCAAGATCTGAAGGTTCAACTTTTATTGTTGTTGATCTCAGTGAATCCACGCAGTACCGGTCGCTTGTAATTGTCAGAAGTACAGTGTACTCACCAGGTTTATAATAAATGTGAGGATCCGGATTTTCAAGGTCGGAGAAGGTGCTGTCACCAAAATCCCACGAAAATATATACCCCCTTATTGAAGAGTTTGTAAATGCCACTTCAAGCGGGGCTTCTCCTTCGGCCGGGTCAAAAGTGAAATCGGAGTTTACATGGATCGATTCATAGAAAAAAGAGGACTCACTGCTGCATCCCAGGGAGTTAAGTTTCAGCTTATATGTAAGATCTTCAAGGGGAGGTGAATATGTGACTGGATTAATATCTGTGGTAGGGCGAGGGATGGTGGAGGAGGGATCGGATGACCATGCGAATGTAAGCTGATTCCTCAGGTTAAGAGGCGCTCCAGTATTTATATCATAATAACGGAAAGTACTGACAGTTGCTGATGTATCGCCCTGCAGCTTTACATAATTACAGTTTTTCATTGGATTATAGAGCTGGGCAAGAACAAAGGGAGGCTTGTCAAATCCAATCCAGCCTGTCAGGGTGGTGTCAGTTATTCCGGCATCCTCAATATCAACTTTATATCCTCCTTCAGAGAGATTACTGATTGTCGAGGAGGTGACACCGGTGTCTGTCTTTATATCTGTGCTGAAGCTGTTAGTACCTTCGTTCCACCTGGACCATTTGAAAGTAAAAGGCCCTCCTCCTCCCGGCTTTGCTGCAGTAATGGTACCCGTTTCGGTCCCTGCTGCGCTGCAGTAAATAAAGACAGGTTCTTTCGAAGCAGGCGCCGACGGGTATGAAGTATATCTTATTGATACAGCTCCCGGGGCTGTAAGCTGGCCATTAACGAAGAGAGGCAGAAACAGGGCTGTAAAAACGATCCAATAACGCACAGGCAATCTGATGTTTCTGTTTATAACGGATTAAATGATCCGGTTTGTATAATCGTACACAATTATAATAAAAATACAAGGATATACTACCATCCTGCTCTGTGAAACTCTGTGCCGCCTCTGTGGACCTCTGTGTAACAAAAAAGTTAGAAGAACTTACACAGAGAGACACAGAGGGAACACAGAGATCCACAGAGAAAATCCGGATTAAACTTGTTGATAAATAATCCGCTGATTTTTTCAACTTTCAGTTTCGCTTATGTTGTATTTGCTATTTTTGTTTCGCTCCTGGCGCTTTAAATCTTATCAATAAATGACCCCCAATTACCTTAACGACCTGAATGAAGCTCAGCAGCAGGCGGTTATACACACTGAAGGACCTGCCCTTGTCATTGCCGGTGCAGGAGCAGGCAAGACAAGGGTCCTCACCTATCGCATTGCCCACCTTCTGCAGAAGGGAGTCCCCGCAGGTAAGATCCTTGCCCTTACATTCACAAACAAGGCAGCCGGTGAGATGAAAGTGAGAATTGCCCGGATAGCCGGCGCAGAGATAGCGCGGTATCTGTGGATGGGCACCTTTCACTCCATTTTTGCGAGAATACTCAGGATCGAAGGCGACAGGCTTGGGTATAAACCGAACTACACCATTTATGATGCCGTTGACTCAAAAAGCCTGGTAAGGTCAATTATTAAAGAACTCAATCTTGACGATAACATATACAAGCCCGGAGTAATAGGCGCCAGGATATCGGGTGCCAAGAACAACCTAGTTACTCCTGCGATGTATTCATCAGATTCAACGATGTACGAATACGATAAGTCCTGCAGAATGCCCCTTCTTGCCGAGATTTACAGGATTTATGCTTCGCGCTGCTTCAAGTCCAATGCCATGGATTTTGACGATCTTCTGATGAATACAAATATCCTCTTCAGGGATTACCCGGATGTGCTTGCAGATTATCAGGAGCGCTTCAGGTTTATCCTGGTGGATGAATACCAGGACACCAACTACGCCCAGTACCTCATTGTAAAGAAGCTGGCTGCAGTGCACCACAACCTGTGCGTTGTTGGAGATGATGCCCAGAGCATCTATTCATTCAGGGGAGCCAGGATAGAGAACATCCTCGAATTCAAAAACGATTACCCCGATTACAGGCTATTCAAGCTTGAACAGAATTACAGATCGACCCAGACCATTGTTAATGCTGCAAATGAAATCATTAAAAACAATGAAGGACAGATCCATAAAACGGTCTTCTCAAAAAATGAACCCGGTGAAAAGATAGCCGTCATGCAGGCCATGACAGATACTGAAGAAGGATTCAATGTTGCATCCGATATCCTGGATAAAAGCCTTTCACAACAGCTGGCATGGAACGACTTCGCGGTCCTGTACAGGACCAATGCCCAGAGCAGGATATTTGAAGAGACCCTGCGAAGAAAGAACATCCCATATAAGATTTACGGCGGACTTTCGTTCTATGAGCGAAAAGAAATAAAAGACATACTTGCATATTTCAGGCTCGTGATCAACCATAATGACGAGGAGAGCCTTAAAAGATCGATAAACTACCCCAAAAGAGGAATCGGCGACACTACTTTTGAAAAGATCCTTGATCTTTCGGCAGAGAAAAACATCCCTGCATGGGATATAGTATCCGGGGCCGCTGCCTGGCAGAAACACTTTAATGCAGGTACTGTTAATAAGCTTGCCTGCTACGCTGAGCTGATCAACCGGATGACCACGGATACTGATAAAACCGATGCATACACCAAAGCCAGGGAAATAGCAACTGTGTCAGGAATTATGAAGGATCTGAGGGATGGCAAGCTTCCCGAAGAGATAAGCCGCTACGAAAACCTTGAAGAACTGCTTAACGGAATAAAGATATTCACCGAGGCAGCCGAAACCAACGGCGAACCCTCAACCCTTGAAGCTTACATGGCAAGCGTGGCTCTGCTCACGGATCAGGACAATGAAAAAGAGGAGGATCGGAACAAGGTTACGCTTATGACCATGCATTCTGCAAAAGGACTGGAATTCAAGCATGTATATATTGTCGGTTTGGAAGACACACTGTTTCCTTCACCGATGTCAGCCGGCAGTGCAAAGGAGCTTGAGGAGGAGAGGCGGCTTTTTTATGTAGCTCTCACCCGTGCCGAAAAGCTGGTAACACTTAGCTACGCCCTTAACCGTTACAAATGGGGAAACCTTGAGAGAAGCAACCCGAGCAGGTTCCTGAGGGAGATAGACCAGAAATATCTTCATTATCCCCAGACCGGAGGTAAGCCTTTCAATGCCAAAACCGAAAGGAAGGATCTTTTCAGGGAGGAGACAACGGTTTATCCCGACAGGCCGAAGATGAGAAAACCACTGAAGACAGTAGTTCAGCAAACCACACCTTTCAACGGTAGCGATCCGTCAGAGTTTTCAGAAGGTGATGCCGTTCAGCACGAAAGATTTGGCAACGGAACCATAGTCTCTATCGAAGGTGAGCCTCCAAACACAACTGCGTCTGTTGATTTCGAAAATAACGGAAGGAAGAAGCTGCTGCTGAGGTTTGCGAAGCTGAAGAGGATATGACCCCCGTCCTTTATCGACATGTACCCATCCCCCAACCCCCTTCCCTGCTACGCAAGGAAGGGGGCTAAATCATTGAATATCTGTGGTTTTATCCCCCTCCTTGCGTCAGCAGGGAGGGGGACAAAGGGGGTGGGTACGTGTTGTCCAGAAAGGGGGAATTTAAGGGGGTGAGTTCGTGGACTAAAAACTCCTATTTCTTCTCCTTCTCTCCTGCCTGGTTGAAATTCATCTGCCTGAAGGAATAACCCGTTGTTGACATGGTACGTTTATACCCCAGATTGACCTCTTTGGTTTCTGACTTCATTTCGAGTTCACCTTTTTTACTATAGTTTTCCATACCGAGCACAACAGAATTGTCCAGTTCCTTGTGCCCATAATATGGTGACATACCTGCCTTTGAGAATGTCCTTTTATCTGCCTGAAGACTTAAATCTTTTGTGGCCCAGATGAAACCATAATCTTTTGTTTCATTATCAACATATTTATATTCATCACATTTATACCCGGCAATGATTTTTGTATTTCCTGTTTTGGTAAAGGTTGCATCTGTATCTTCTTTTGCAGCCTGATCTTCAGCAGTATTCTCATCAGGCACCTCGCTGATGACTCCAAGACGCATCCCGCCCATATCTGTCATCATCAGGAATGATTTGTTCCCTCCATCAAAAATGAAAGCGCTCGTTATTGTCACATCTCCTCCGGTATCCTCGGTAGAACCTTCCATTTTTGATTCGAACCCTGCATCCTGTGTATTATCATTGAAATAGATGTAATAATCCATTTTCATTACATCCTTGTTATCATACATCTCTGCCTGGGTAAAAATCCTGTTATTGAATGAATAGGATTCCTGGTACTTTGAAGTTATTTTGCCCCCGCCCATCAGTCCGCCGAAGTTTAAGCCTCCTGCAGGCTTATTTCCGGACTTACTTTCTGATTCTTCAGCCTCATCAGCCTGTTCATCCGGTTCGACTTCCTGTGCCTCTGCAGCTTCCTTTTCAGCTCTCTCTCTCTCTGCCTTGTCGTAAGCCTCCTGGGCCTCCTTCGTGGCTACCGAATCAATCTTTTTGTCCGCCTCCTTGTTAAGCACATTGACTCCGGCATTGACCACCCTGCCTACCTTATTCCTGAGAATGTTTCCAACCTGGGCATCTGTCACTGCCGGAATAGCGAAGATCAATACAATAGCTAATAGTATAGTACGTGTTTTCATGTTAAAGTTGGTTAGAGAATAAACTATAAAGTTACTGATATTTCAATTCCTGTACAAATCCCATACCAAAATGCCATTGTCTCATGAGCAGGCTTCAAAGGATGAATATTCAGCTTATTGAGTTCAACTTCAATCATTTAAGCACATAATCGTATGGCAGAAGATCTGCAACCCGTTGTCTGCTCATTTCTCCTATCCAGTTAAGGCCGTAAGGATCAAAATACCCCAGCTGGTTGAAATAAACAGTATCATTTAATACTTCAATAGCTGATCTGCTGGTTTTGGAAAGATATGCAATATCATATCTGCCCTTGTTCCAAATTGTTTTTTCAGTAGAATTTTCCCGTATAACCAGACTGTCACAGGAGATGATCTTGTTTTCGGAATTTCTTAATGTGAATCCGGCGGAGTCAAGTTTGTTCTCCCACAAGGATCGGATAAAATGCATTCTGGATCCAAGAAAAGCCAGTCTTCTCCTTTTCTCTGCTCTGATCCTTTCTTTTTCATTCATTGTTGAATCTTCACTGAAAACAAAATAACCAGTATAGGTCATTAAATATGGATCCCGGGAGTATTTAAAAGCGTCAAGATAAAACATGATCTGGTAGCCAAGGGATCTATTTCTTATGATCAGCGGCCTGATCGTATAGGCAGTAAGAAGCTGATGGTATTCATCATAAATAAAAACAAGATCGTTTTCATTCTGTACCCTGCAGGCGTATGCATTTACCGTTTCTCCCAGAAACTGTCTCCTGAAGGTACTGAGATAATAGTTCCTGGCACTCCTTTCTGCTAATGTCCTCCTTGAAGTAATCACAACCTCATCAAGCTGGTATATTTTTGGTTCAAGAGCGATCATTAAAACCTTATCTGAAGGATATTCCGTAAGCCGAACTGAATTGTATCCTATGGCGCTTACTGCCAATGGAAATTTCTGGTTTACCGGGGCGCTGAGAGTAAAGAATCCATTCCTGCCGGTTTTCGTTCCTATTGTCGTTCCGTTAATAAATACACTGACATTAATTAATGGCTGATTTGTGTTCTTGTCAACCACGACCCCCTGCAATATCTGTGAATGATCTGGTAAACAGATACATATCAGTACTGATGCGATAAAAAGCCTTTTCATTCAGCTCAATTCAAATGATAATATAAAGGTATAAAAAAAAACCAAAAAAACCTGCCGGAGCCTGAGCCTCCGGCAGGAGAAAACATATTAAGAAAGAAAACTGGTTGCCCTTTTTATGCTGCCACTTCAACAGGTTCGGCAGGTTTTTCCTTCTGGTTAAGAACCGACTGGTACAGTGTTGCAAAAGCACTTGAGACCCACATTATTGCAGGGAAAACTCCGACAATAAAGAATATAAGTCCGAACAGGATAATGAATATTGATACAAATCCCATTGCAAATATCCTCCAGCCATGTCCCCTTGTTAGCTTCCAGCTCAGTTCAACAGCTTCAATGGGATCAAGCTTTTTGTCCATAACAATGTAGGAGACAAATACCAGGCGGCATCCGATTATGATGCCGGGTATCAGGAGTGCAAAACATCCGAGTATCACCAGGGCGGCAACAAGAAGATTTGCCAGTACAATATGAAGGTAGTTCTGCCAGAAACCCCTTATTAACAGCTCAAAATCGGGTTTAATTTTCCTTACAGCCTGTACGAAGGTCATGTCGGCCCCATACTGAAATACAGGCGCGACGAACAGGGAAAAGAGCAATGCAATTATTCCGAAGAATGCTGCGAGCATGCCTATCGAAGCCCAGTTGATAACGCTGTTAAAGTCGTTGGTCCATCCCCACGGTGCCCGGTGAAAATCACCCTCATCGAGTTTAAAGTTTATTAAGTTGGGAGGTCCCGTTATTATTGATACTACAATAACTATCAGAAGCAGCCTGATGAAATTGTCTGCCATTACTTTCAATCCTGTTCCAAAACTGTTCCCGAAGGTCGGTACCAGTCTGTATTCATTACTTGTTTCCATTCTTTTTAAATTAGTTAATAAATGAACCACTTGATGAGACAAATGTAAACCCCCTTTTTGCGATAGTCTTCATACTATTGTAGTGATTTTTTCAATTCATACTTAAGTATTGATCCACTACTTTGGTAGGTATTGGTGTTCTCTGCCTCCCTTAGAATGGAAAAATCCGAAATCTGAAATCCGAAATTCGAAATTTTCAAATACATTTACATAATCATGCTCAGGTATCTGGTCTGGATAGTTTTCCTGTTGTCGGTTGCGCTTGCAGCCGGAAGCATTGTCCTTGGCGCCAAGCTTCACAACAGGTACAGGACAGGACTCTTCTCATCAGTCCTCTATTTCCTGGTCTTCATCTTTACGTTTGGCTTTTACGGGATCTGGGGACAGGTTATCATTGAATCATTCCTTTCTCCATATCTTGAACCTGTTATCATTGAGCGATTTACGAATATCTCCCAGCTTCTTGGACTTCCTTTTCTTGTTTTTGCCTGGCTTATGCTTATCAGGTTTGCCGGAGAGATTTCGGGCAGAAAATACAACAACTGGCACCTGTTCTGGTTTCTGCTGATCAATTTTCTGATTATCATCACCCTGGGATGGTTAATCATAAAGGAGAACCTGGTTGAACCAGCTGTTCTGTTGAGGTACTATTTCATCGGAATGACCCTTTACTTTACCACTGCTTCATCACTGCATATAGTTTTTCCTAAGAAAGGAAGATCCCCTATTCATGCTTATGACAGGCGGATCATTGCTTCAGGCATCTTCATTGCTATGCTTCTGCAAATTATCCCTCTGTTTTTCTTTGACGTCTCAGTGTATGTTGATCTGATCTTCGTGTTAATGTTCTTCGCTGTCAACGCCTTCCTCCCGGTCTATTTCACTTACGGCACGCTTATGTCGCCCTTCACTGAAGAGCCAGGCAAGGAGATGTCGTTTGAGGATTTCTGCAGGAAATTCGATGTTTCGCCCCGGGAGACCGACATAGTGAGGGAGATATGCAATGGGCTCAGCAACAAAGAGATAGCTGACAAACTGTTCATCAGCCTCCAGACCGTCAAGGATCATACACACCACATCTACATTAAAACAAACGTCAGGAGCAGGGTGCAGCTGATAAACCTTGTTAAAGAGGAAACTGACCCCGGAACCTCACGAACCCATCCCCCAACCCCCTTCCGTTAGTTACACGTACCCATCCCCTTTATCCCCCTCCCTGGACGACATGTACCCACCCCCTTAATCGCTCCCCTGCAGGCTGGCTCCTCGCTAAAATAGCTCGCCAAGCTATTTCTTTACGTTCGGCCCTCTGCTGAAGCAAGGAGGGGGATAAAACCACAGACATTCAATGATTTAGTCCCCTTCCTTGCGACAGCAGGGAAGGGGGTAGGGGGATAGGTACGTGTTGTTTAGGGAGCGGGTTAGTACGTGAAATCTAAAACACCATAAAAACTATCACAACTCCCCTGCTAAACTCCAGTTCAAACTGATCTCCGGTTGCCTCGTTAAGCGTTGCTTCCCACCAGTTTCTAAGCTTTCGTTTAATAAGCGGATACTTCAGGCCTGAAGAGGTTATTTCCGTTTCGGGATCAATGGCGAACAGGGATACCTGCTGGCCTTTCACTGAAGGCACCCGGCAGCTTTCTGTAAGCGGATATAAAATACCTGTGTCAGTGACCATTATGACCCTTACTGTTTTTATATATTCAGCCAACAGCGAGATATTCCCTATCGTGTGGTCTTCGCGTTTTCCTGTTGCCCCGGTAATTACCAGTTCGTTGTATCCGGCCTCGCGGCACCACATCACTGCTTTTGTCAGATCGTTGGTTTCCTGGTCATCATCCCTGAATATTCTGTCAGAATATCTTTCAACTATAACAGGATTAAGGGAATCACAATCCCCTACAATGGCAAAAGGTTCCAGTCCGTACATAATGAGTGAATCTGCAGCTCCGTCACAGCAAATGATCCTTGAGGCATCCCTGAGGCAGCTGAGAGGCATTTCATGAACAGGAAAGCTTCCGTCAGCAAGAATGACAGTATCAGGGAGGTTCATGTTTTTCATCCCCGAAATTTACAAAAATTATCTGTTTTGCTTCAGCCGCCCGCCGCTAAGGTCGATCTGCTGCTGAGGGATCGGATAAGTCACGTCTTCGGGACCAACTGCTGCCCAATAATACATAGAGGTACCCCATGGTGTTGTCTTTTCATAGTCGAGGATCCGGTTCAACTCCTCAATTGTGTTTCCCCATCTGTTAAGATCGAACCATCTGTGCCCTTCCATGCCGAGCTCCAGCTTACGTTCCATTCTCAGGGCATTCCTCGCATAACCGGCATCGGGAAATGAAGGATATTGTGAAATAATATAATTAGCTGCCGGGGTAATTCCGTCTGCTTCCATCACAAAACCATCCGGATTTGCAGCTCTCGCCCTGACAGCATTTATATTCTCAAGGGCACCTGCCAGGTCTCCGGTCTCAATCTGACATTCAGCAAGTAATAAGAGTACATCGGCATAACGGATCATTCTGTAACCATTAGCAGTAAAACCTGATGACCAGCTGCTCACTTCAGTAAAGATCCCTTCCTGCGATTTCTTATACACCTGTTTCTTTGGGCTGTATGGTCCGGCATAGGTCTGGTCACGGACCCAGTCTGAGCCCGTGTGCAATCCCCAGTCCCAGTAAGGTATCCCTCTCCTGCCCACCGACCAGTCGAGCCTTGGATCGAGCGGTCCGGTATCCTCAGTGAAAGGATCGGATGGCCTTAAGCCCTGGTCGCTCTCCACCGGATCAAGGTTATATGAATTGTCAGGAAGCGGCAATCCGCCTGAAGTCCTGAAAGAATTAACATACTCCTGTGTCGGCTGGAAGAATCCGCAGCAGCCGGCAGGTGAAGCTCCTGACTTATAGGGGAAGTTGAGCACTTCGCCATATCCTCCGTTCCATCCGGCTGATCCGTCATTCACTGAATACTGTACGGTATAAACAGTCTCTATGCCGTTCCGGTTGACAATATCAAATATCTCACCGTAAGTTGGTGCCAGTCCTATCGGAGATCCGTCAGGCTTTGTACCGCTGGCTTTTACGTCCGCGAGAAGAGGCAACGCTCCCGTGTAATCGCTTTTCATCTGCATCATAGCTTTGGCCAGCAGCACTTTTGAAACCGTTCCGTTAAACCTTCCTATTGCATCCATATTATCCGGCAGGTCTGTACCCTCCTGCAGGTCAGCAATTATTTTTTCACGGATATCTTCTGCATTTGAAATCAAATTCTGATCTGTATTCTCATCTATATAAGGTATCATTGCCCACATCCTCCATGCTTCAAAGTGATACCATCCGCGCAGGGCTCTTGCCTGTTTCAGAAATAAGTCAGCCTGTTCATTTGTGACAGTGCCATCTTCAAGTGCCTGGTTGGTTACCATTATGGCGGAGTTGCACCTGGAGATTGCCTCATATTCTGATTTCCATTTCGTATTCAGCATACTATTTAAGGCGTTTTCCGCGTAGTAGAGTATCGCCTGGCCTTCCCATGAATCTCCCGCATCCGTTCCTTTGTTGGCTATCAGACCGCGGATATCGCCATACAGCCAGTTGGATGATGCTCCTCCCCAATCAATAAAGGAAACAGAAGTTACACCATCAAGCATTGAATAGGCGCCGATCAGCAGGGCATTAATGCCTTCTGCATTTGCCAGCGAATACTGGTCAACCGAGTCGACCGGCCTGACCTCAAGCCACTCTTTTCCGCATGAGGCCAATAATACAGGAAGGACCAGAGCGACAATAACTGAACAAAGTTTTATTTTCATTTTACAGATCATTCCGTTACAGTGAAAGGTTTATTCCAAAAAGAAACTGTTTTACATTGGGATAATTGCCGTAGTCTATCCCTGAGGCCAGGTCGCTTCCTCCGATCTCAGGATCAAGCCCCGAATACTTTGTCAGTGTAAAGAGATTTACTGCCTGAAGATAAACCCTGAGCGATTTTATTCTGATCCTGTTCAACAGATCAGCACGGAGTGAGTACCCTAATTGCAAGCTCTTCAGCCTCAGATATGAACCATCTTCAATATAATAGCTGCAAACCACACCGTTTGACGATAAGCCCGAGTGGTTTGTTGCCCTGGGTACTGTTGCATCGGTTTTCGAAGCAGTCCAGCTGTCATAAAGCAGGGATTTGCTTTTTTGACCCTGGTATGATGGCCAGAAATCGGTATACCATTTATTGTAGTTGAAGATCTCATTCCCCTGTGAGCCATAGAAAAAGCAGGCAACATCAAAACTCTTCCAGGAAAGCATGAGATCCAGTCCGTATGTAAAATCCGGGGTGGGATTTCCGATGAATGTTTTGTCACGGTAATCAATAAAATTTTTCCGTTTGTAGCGTTCCTGTACCCATAACCAGTAAACACTGGTAAGTGTATCCTGATTCTCAAACTTCAGGAGCCCCGGCTGTGCATCATCCTGATCGGCGGAATTTTCCACATCTGAAATATTTTTGAAGATCCCGGCCACTTCAAAGCCAAAGAAAGAAGAGAGCGGCTCTCCTTTCTGGTTCCTGACAATGCTGCCTATTTCGAAGCTGCCTGATTCAAAGTATTTTACACTTTCCGAAATCCCTGTGATCTCATTTTTAAATTTTGTGAAGATCAGTGTCCCACTGAAACCAAGATCTCCCCATTTATCCTGGTATGACATTTCAATATCGATCCCGGTATTTTTCATGGAGCCGATATTGACAAATGGAGGGCTGGCCTGTCCTGCAGTACCTGCAACAGGGGGATTATAAAGGAGGTCAGCGGATTTCTTTGAATACCAGTCAAAAATGATCCTGATCCTGTTACTGAATAATCCTGCATCAAGTCCGACATCAGTTATAAAACTCTCTTCCCATTTTATATTGGGATTCCCTGTTTGCATGGGATAGTATCCCAAAGCAGATGAATTGAATGTTCCGTAAAGGTCATAATATGATCCTCCGATGTCTGCTCCGAAGATGTATGAAGAATAACGTGACGAAATGGCAAACTGATTTCCTGTCTTGCCCCAAGACCCTCTGATCTTCAGGTCTGATATCCGGCTCAGTCTCTCCATAAACGGCTCATTGCTTAAATGCCATCCTGCTGAAAATGAAGGGAAATATGCAAACCTCTGCGATTCACTGAATCTTGAACAGCCGTCACGGCGGAGTGTGACTCCCAAAAGGTACCGGTCCATAAATGAATAATCAGCTTTGAGAAATGATGAGAGCATCCTGGTCTCCGTATAATAACTTGTATCCGTGTTTACTACAGCATTCCCGATATCATACTTTAAAGCCTCATAACCGGCCAGTGCCAATATTTTATGTCCTCCGAATTTCTTTTCAAAAGTGAGAGTGTTGGTCCAGACCCAGCTATCGTTATGGGAGTTTATCTCCGTGACTCGCCTTTCTGCAATATTATCGTAATCTCTTTCGTAAGTCGGATTTGTTATAATATTTTCTTGTACTGCGTCAACAGTACCGCCGAAAATAGATCTGAGATCAAGTCCGTCAATTATATTAATATCGAAATAAAGATTGCCTGTCAACCTATTGTCAATGAAATAGCTATCCTTATTCCTTGTAAGATCCGCAACAGGATTCGGTGTACCTCCGAGCCTGAAAGCAATTCCTGTCCCTCCCCATTCTCCGGGTACAAAATCATGATTATTGATGCCGTTGACAGCCCTGGTCATTATAACAGGTATGATAGCCTGCGACCTGTAAGGTCCGATATGTACCGGGCTTTCCTCACTGAGGTTTGGCACGTTGAGAGCATTCCTGTTTGAGAAGCTGAAGCTCTCTCCGGCTTTGATGCGGCCGTGCAGGAAAGTGAAGTCGCTGTTAATACGGGCATTGTACTTCGTGTTGTGTGTATGTATAACGATCCCGTTCTGGTTTATGACACCGAATCCGGCGTAAAACCTTGCATTCTCAGTTCCGCCTGAAATGACCAGGTTGTGGTTCATAATAACGGCAGGATCAGTTATCTCATCATACCAGTCAGTATTTGCGGCCCAGAAAGGCATTGAGGGAGCCGGGTTCCAGGAATCACCATATATGGGATGTGTCTCAACTGTACCGTCATTCTTGTAAACAAGCCATTGAAGGTCAGCATATTCTTTGGCTGTAAGTACATCATCCCGTGTACCTTTGCCCGGACTCTGAACCCCCAGCGTCATGTCATAATTGACGCTGAAGCCTTTCTCCCCCCTGTTAGTTGTAATGATGATCACTCCGTTTGATGCCCGTGATCCATAAACAGTTGAGGTACCTGCGTCCTTAAGAACAGAGAGGGATTCAACATCAGCGGGATTCAGGAAGGAGATATCTCTTGAGGGAATGCCGTCAACAATATATAACGGATCATTGTAGAGGAAAGAGCTGTACCCCCTGATCCTCACTTTTTGAATTTCGCCGGGCTGGCCGCTTCCGGTCACTGTAACTCCTGAGGCGCGCCCCTGAAGCAGGTTGCTTAGATTACCCGACGGATAAGCTTTAAGCATTGACGGCAACACAGACGAGACTGAACCTTTGATATCTGTTTTGTCTCCTGATACATATCCATCGGTAACTGTTTCCGGCGGCAGTATAAGACCCAGTGAGTCTCTGCTGGTTCCTGTATCTGTCTGGGCATTTATACAGGGTCTGAATGTCAGTGCCAGAAAAATAAAGAAAATGCACCGCGCATTATAATAAACATGCAGAACAGGCTGCTTGCTTGATAGTATCATTTTATAAAGAATAATAAATATTTACAGTTTCCCCCCGCGATACCAAATTTACATCTTTTTAAAATCATTATTTTGTTTCTACATTTGAATCATGTGAAAAAAGTGTATAAATGAGAAAGATTTTCTCTCTTCTTATTCCGGCTTTGATCCTCTTCTCCTGTTCCGGCAGCCAGCAAAGGATCAGAAAACAGGTTCTGGATATTGCCACGGATTATGCTTTAGGGAATCTGACAGATGGAAATAGAAAAGTCCTTGAGAACGGACTGATAACCTTCAGCAGCGAACAAAAGACATATATTATTGATACTTCCAGGATATTTATCGGACCTATTGACCAGGACTCCCTGAGTGATGCTATAATTTCAGTATTCCCTTTCGAAAATAATTACGAGGTTACCACCGAACATCTTATTTCGATCAATAATAATGGCAGGCTTATGCTTGTGAGGGCGCTGGAATCTGACATGAGGATCATAAGCATTGAAAATGGCATAATTACAGCTGAAATTCCTGAACATGCGCGAAACTCCCCGTTATTCAACTGTCCCTCCTGCTGGGAGGTGGTGAAGTACCGCTTTATAAACGGAGAACTGGTAAGAACTGAGTAACTTTCTTCCTTTGTGCTCTTAGTGTGAACTTTGTGCTCTTCGTGGTTAAAAAATTGAATACAAAATATTTAACCACAAAGGACACAAAGGGAAATCACAAAGAGCACTAAGTCTTAAATTGTACCTGATTATTCTATATCTGTTCTATTTTTCATTTTATACGTCACCACCTTTGATCTGTTGATTCCGGCCACGAGCAGCGGAGTATCGCCGTCAAACCAGAGCAGCGACTCAACCATCCCGTTCAGCAGCAGTCCGCTCTGAGCAGGTTTCAGGACATCAAATCCCTGCTCCTTCCCCTTGCTCAGAAGAACAAAACCCTTGTTTGCATCATAGTAACCGGTTGACACATCATAAGTGTGGTCATTGCCTCCCAGGATGACATCAGGATAGCCGTCGCCATTGAGATCTCTCACAATACCTTTTGTTACCGGAGCAACCTGTAACGGCAGCGGCAGCTCTTCCCACCTGAATGAACCGTTGTCGTTCCAGATTATATAGGTTGATGAAGTGTTTACATTCAGCTTAAGCTCAATCCTTTTCTTCAGGTTTTCATCCAGGATATTATCAATAGTTGCATAACTGAATGATTTGTAATCGGGGAATAAGGTCTGAAAATAAGCAGACTGCCCGGCCAGCTCATCAAGATAGTTTATCGGGTATTCCCTCATAACATCGTACGGGTCCTTCCACCAGGCGGTCGATACCGGATCAAGTCTTCCGTCCATGTCTATATCAAGGGCATACACTGTCATGGGATATTTTTCATTCATCGTAAACCGGTGGTTCTGTCCCAGGTTGCCTGCAATATAATCAGTATCGCCATCAACGTCAAAATCACCAGGTATCAGAGTGTACCATAAACCTTGCTTTCCGATTAATTCCTGAATGCCCGGATCAGAGAGCCTCTTCCCATTCTCATTCTTCAGTACGGCTATCGGATTCCATTCACGGGTTACCATAAGGTCTTCCCATCCATCGTTGTCAAAATCGCTCCAGATGGCATCTGTTACCATACCCAGATCATATGAAAATGCCTCGTCTGAGATTATTTTTCCGTTATCATTTATCAGCAGCCATGACCTGTTTGCGAAAGGAAACATCCCGTTCCTTATCCTTGATCCTATGAAGAGGTCAACATCTCCGTCATGGTCAAAATCGCATGTCCGGATAACAGATGCAATGAATGGCTGCACCGGAAGCTGTATTCTTTCAAAATAACCATTCCGGTTTTCGTACAGGTAATGTTTGTAATCTTCCTCAAACTGGTTTTCGTAAGCACCGGCAGCTGCTATGACATCATTATCGCCGTCATTGTCAAAGTCAGCTATTGCCAGGTCAGCTTCCGAAAACTCCTTCTGAGTTGTCAGACCTTTGATGTCAGCTTTAACAAAACCTTCACCCTCTCTGATATATGCAGTTGTCGGGAGCTTATTCGTGGAACCAATCAATACATCCTCCTGTCCGTCACCGTTAATATCGCCCTTCACCATCCTGGGCCCTATCTGCGAGAATTTGTGAGGTATTATGTTCTGAATGGCTATATAATCCGGGAAATCGATTTGCTCATGAGTATAATCCAATACATCCCTGCATTCTTCAAATAAACAGGTGGATGCTTCGCTATTCCCCGGAACAATGGAAGGCTGTGAATCTTTTTCATCAGCCTTAATGGTTTGGTTTGCCTCTAAATTCTTAAAAACTGAAATGTTTCCGGTGGCCGGCCATTTGATCCTTACAGAATCTACTGTCCTGTTTCCTGAGAGTCCGAAATGAACCACAGGATCTACTGATGAGGCATAACCCCGTGTAAGGAATTGTTCGTGGAACTGGTATTGGCCGCCTGACCACAATTCCACTTTGGAGCCGATAGCCATAGTATTGTTTCCACTTCCGATTAATCTGATCTTCAAATAGTTACGATCGCCTTTTGATTTCTCAACAGTGTAATTCTTCATTATAAAAGCCTTATCGTTGATATTGTTGGCGACGTAATCGAGGTCACCGTCGTTGTCGAGATCAGCGAATGCGGCTCCGTATGAAAAGGAAGGAATGTCAGGCAGCCACTCCTTTGACCTGTTCGTGAAACTGAGTTCCCCTCTGTTTTCAAATGCAAAATTCTGCACCTTAACCGGAGGCGCCATTTCCAGTGTCTGAGATGCATCAGCCAGGTATCCGTAATACTTTGCTCTATATACTGTAAAGTCCTTATCGGTCATATCACGCGGGAAGCCGTTTGCAATTATGAGATCTTTATCCCCGTCGTTATCATAATCGGCAAACAGAGGCGACCAGCTCCATTCGCTTGCTTCCACTCCTGCCATCTGTCCCACTTCGCTGTATGGAAGCATCTCTCCGTTTATGAATCCGTTATGCAGGTGAAGCATGTTGCGGATGTACTGGTGTTCAAGACCAAATCTGGCATCAATATCATAGAACAGGTACCCTGATCCTGCGTTGGTTTGCCTTTTTTTATTATAATGCTCCGGAAGCATATCAAGTGTGAACATATCGGGATACCCGTCGTTGTTCACATCGGCCATATCATTACCCATTGAAGATCGGGTCTGATATGAAAAGTACTTTGCTATTTCGTTCTTAAATGTGCCGTCTCCCTGGTTTATATAAAAAAGGTCGTTCGTTATGAAGTCGTTGGAGACATATATATCAGTATAACCATCCTTGTTTACATCGCCCATTGCCAGTCCGAGTCCGAATCCTTCGTATAGGATCCCGGCATCGATGGTCACGTTTGTGAAAGTCCCGTCGCCGTTATTCCGGTACAGGCGGTCATTGTTCACTGCTCTACCGGTTATTATCCTTTCTGAGATTGCGGTGTTCATCCTCTGGTTTATGGTGTTAAGCATAATATAGAGATCAAGGTCGCCATCATTATCATAATCAAAAAATGCCGCATTTGTCGATTGACCGTCATCTGCAATCCCGTATTCTTCAGCCATCTCCTTATAATAAGGATCACCCTTTTCATTTGTTCCCTGCCAGACCCATAGTCTGTCCCTGCAATTGGCTGTATCAGGATCAGTAGTTGATGTCAAAAAGACATCGAGCCATTTATCACTGTTAATATCAACCAGTGTCACGCTTCCGTACCACTGATTGTTTGAGAGCCCTTCAAAATTTTCCGTTATATCCCTGAACCTGAAACCCCCTTCATTCAGATACACCCTGGGAGACACCTGGTTTCCTGCAAATACAAGGTCGGCAAGATCGTCATTATTGAGATCACCGGCACCCACACCTGCACCATTATATATATATTCATATGTGATAACATTGAAGCTGTCGGATTCGGTAAGGTTGTTTGCAAAGTCAACTCCTGAATGTTCCGGGCTGATGAGTTTGAACCGGGTGGGTTCGGAACAGGAGACAAAAACAAGTGTCAGTAAGAATGGGAGCAGCAATAATTTTCTCATACTATAATATATATGGTATTCTCAAAACCGGATAAAAATAGGAAAAAAATCACACGTACCCACCCTCCGGCCCCCTCTTCTATCAACATGTACCCATCCCCCAACCCTCCCGACCTGCGGTCGGGACAGGCTCTTCCCTACTTCGTAAGGAAGGGGGCTAAATCATTGAATATCTGTGGTTTCATCCCCCTCCTTGCGACAGCAGGGAGGGGGACAAAGGGGGTGGGTACGTGTCGTTAGGGAAGGAAATTAAGGGGGTGGGTACGTGTCGTTAGGGAAGGAAATTAAGGGGGTGGGTACGTGTCGT
>Ga0105099_10000562_pt1 | contig 25257 bp, 16 predicted proteins | sample PPLLak3cmMay2015_2_FD_79138 | JGI IMG/M metagenome (GOLD analysis project Ga0105099, IMG submission 79138) | Freshwater sediment microbial communities from Prairie Pothole Lake near Jamestown, North Dakota, USA - PPLs Lake P8 Core (1) Depth... | ecosystem: Environmental > Aquatic > Freshwater >... | reverse complement strand
GGATCCAAAGCGACAACGGAAGCGAATTTATTTCTCGGGTTTTAGATAAGTGGGCCTATGATCGGGGCGTTACACTGGACTTCTCGAGGCCCGAAAAACCCATGGATAACGCCACAATCGAGTCGTTCAACGGATCGTTTCGGGACGAATGCCTGAACGTGAATTGGTTTTTATCGATGGAAGACGCGAAAGAAAAGATTGAGAAGTGGCGCAGGGACTACAACGAGTTCCGGCCGCATAGCGCCCTGGGGGACTTGACTCCGAAGGAGTTCATTGCTATTTTCAAGAAAGGGATGCAAAGCCAAAAACTTCATTTCTGGTTGGATCAGCTTTAAGGGATGAGGTCCTCGGGCATTTTCGGTCTCCTTGGCCTTCTGGTCGTGCTTTTCGTAACCCAGATGGTCGGTCAGCTCGCCTTCCAGGAGCGTTTCGACGACATCCTTGCTGATGTCCCGCATGAAGGCGTTGAAATCGTCTAGCGTTTTTACCCCTTTGGCTATGTCCGGCCTCACGGGTCCCTTGATTATCTGACACCGTGCGAATATTATCGGCGCTGGAAACGCGTCCCCAGGGAGAAAGCATTGACTTCGCTCGGGTGCCGAAGATACAATTATTTGGAGATGGATTTTCTGAATTTGAAAGTGAAATATCGCTCCAACGGGGCGACCTGGTTCTTGATTATTTTTATATTCTGCTTTTCCGTTTCTTGTCGGAACCTCGGTCCGGACAATCCGGCAGAGAATCGTCTTTCGGAATATATCAATAGCCATTCGGCCAAAACGCTCCTCTTGCACGATCACCGGGAACTCCTGGTTTATCTTAAGGAATTCCCCCGCGATCAATATAATCTCTGCCCGACAAAAAACGGCTTTTCTTTTTTTGTCGAGAAGACGGATCGTCTCGATGGCATCAAGCAAATCGTTTCCAAAGGCGAAGTGTGGGAAGAAGCCTTTTTAGAATTGATGGCGAAATATATCAAGCCCGGGTCGGCCGTCATCGATGCCGGGGCCTATATCGGCACCCATGCGCTCGCCATGGCGAAGATGACCGGCCCGCGCGGCCGTGTCTATGCTTTTGAGCCCCAAAAAAAGGTTTTTCGCGAATTGGTCTTCAACCTGATCGAGAATCATAACCAAAATGTCATTCCTCTAAGATTTGCTTTGGGCGAGAATACCCGGATTGTTGAAATGGATAAATCCGAGAATGGGCTTGATGGGATCGTAAGGGTAGGCCAAGGCGGAGACCAAGCGGAACTCCGGACGATTGATAGTTTCAAACTGCGCAATATTTCTTTCATAAAAATCGACGTGGAAGGTTATGAGGACCAGGTATTGGAAGGCGCGCGTCAGACTCTCGCCGACAATCGCAATCCACCAATCCTTATCGAAAACGTAGGGAATGCCCATCGACTCGAATATTATGGCTACACGGTCAGGCCCCTTGAATATCGAGATTATCTCGCTCTCCCGGCGCCCGATTATCCATTAGGATCGATTATTTCGTTTATCGATTCCGGAAATGCCGATCAATTCAAAAGCGGGTTTTGGGCGGTGGCCGAGTCTTGGGGTTCTTGGATCAAGGGCGATACCGCCGATGTTGTGCTCCCGCTGTCTCAAGTTCCCCAAAGGGAGCTGGTGCTCATCGGCAAGGTGAAAGCAAGCATCAACGGGAAAACTCCGCGAGAGGAGGTTGATGTGTTTGTCAATGGCCGATTAATAGACCGCTGGGAATTCCGGAACGAAGAAATGGTGGTAAAAAAGACCGCTATCCCAATTTCCCTTTTACCGAAATCCGTAGCCAGACCCATCATCCGCATAACCTTCCAAATCAAGAATCAATTTTCGCGGGACGAGTTGAAATTACCCGCCGATGAGCGGCTCCTCGGCTTTGGCGTTAATGCCTTGATCATCCGAGAATTGCAAGGAGATAAATATCCTTTTTGAAATAGGCCGTTAGAATATTCTCTTCACCGGGCGATTATTTCGCCAAAAAACTAACATTTTGTCTGGATCAGTTTTAAGGGATGAAGTCCGAATGTCGGTCAGCTTATTGACAAATCAAAAATGTGAGTTTACCCTAATATGTGAGTAAACGCTCACTCACCGGAGATTGCCATGAAAAACCTGGCGTTCGAGGCCGTTCTCGATAGGCGAAAAGCCGAAATCGTTACCGCCGTCCTTCTCCTTGTGGACAAGGTCGGCATTACGGGTTTGACCATAAAAAAAATTGCCGCCCAGGTCGGTTTCGTCGAAGGAGCCCTGTACAAGCACGTCGATTCAAAGATGGGCCTCTTCCACCTTATTCTCGATGCCTCCATCCAGTCACTCGAAGCCACCGGCCGCGACATCGACGCCCGGAATCTTCGGCCTGATGCCGCGCTCGGGGCCTGGTTCGACTTCATCATCAGCTTTCTGGAGGAATACCCCGGCATTTACCGGATCCTGTTTTCCGACGCCCTGTATGCCGAGGACCGTCCGCTGTTCGAAGAATTCAAGAGCTGCATGCTCGGCTTGAAGAACCGGGTGGGGGCAATCATCGAGAAGGGCGCCCGCTCGGGCGAATTTCGGTCCGACGTTGATCCCGAGAAGACGTCCGTCACGTACCTGGGCCTGATCATCACGACCTTCATGCTGTGGACGGTGATTGAGGAACGGGTCCGGGGCTACAAGGAAACGGCTTGGCCCTATTTCGAAGAATACTTGCGGACGCTCCGGCCGGCCATCCCGGAGGTGTCTCGTGGCTGAGAAATGGACCGCGTTCATCGTCCGCCATCGCCTTCTCGTCTTGATTGTCTGCGGGCTCGTCACGGTCGCCGCCCTGGCCGGCGTCTTGCGGCTTCGCTTTTACAACAAAATGTCGGACTGGCTTCCCAAGGACGACCCGAAGCTCGCCCTGTACCATGAAACGACAAAGACATTCTCCGCCAACAACGTCGTCCTCATCATCGCCCGGCCCGAAGACGGCGTGTTCACGGCCGAAACGCTCGCCAAAATCCGCGACCTGACCGACGCCCTGAAGGACCGGGAGGAAATCTTCAGCGTCACCTCCCTCTCCAACGTCGCCGACATCAAGAAGACCGGCGATGGAATTGAAGTGGGGGATTTCCTCGATTCCATTCCGGCCGATCCGGAAGGGTTGAAAGCCCTGGAGGCATTGGCCCATACCAAAGACCGGTATATCGGCCAGGTCCTTTCGGAGGACGGCGCATGGTTCGCCCTGTCCGTCTTCCTCAACGACAATTTCGATACGCTGCTCATCGTGGAAAAAGTCATTATCCCCGAATCGGAAAAAATTCTCGGCTCGGGGATGGAGCTCTATTTTGCCGGAATCCCCAGCGACGGATCCTTCATCAACTCCTACACCCGGCGGGACCTCGTGTTTCTCGTCCCGATCATGCTGGCGGCCATCATTCTCATCCTGTTTTTCACCTTGCGGTCCGGCAAAGCCCTCCTGCCGCCGGTTCTTGTCGTCCTCCTCGCCATTGTCTGGTTGTTCGGCCTGATCGGCTGGCTGAATCGCCCCATGACGATCATCACCCCGGCGATTCCGGTTCTTCTCCTGGCCTTGGGGTCGGCCTACGGCTTGTATGTCGTCAATAAAATCCGCAGCGACATCGATGCCGGCGCCGTCCACGACGCCGAGGGGCGCAAGGCCCTGGTGATCGCTTCGACCGCGGCCGTCGTCACCCCGATCCTGTACGCCGCGGGCACCGACATCGTCGGATTCCTGTCCTTTCGCGGAGTCAAGCTGGGCTTGATCCGCGATTTCGGTCTTTTTTCGGCCGTCGGCCTTTTTTTCGCCTTCCTGCTCGCGACCTCGATGCTTCCGGCCCTGGCCGCCACGATCGATTTCGGCCGAGCCCCGCATTCCAAATCCCATAACAAGCTCACCGGCTTCCTTGAAGCCGCGTCCGCTCGCGTCGTTCGTAACCCCGGCCGGACACTGGCCGTTTTCGCCGTCTTGATGGTCATCGGAATCTTCGGCATCACCCGCGTTTACCGGGAAGTCGGCTTTTCCGGCTTCTATTCTGAAAATTCCATGCCCCACAAGGCGATGGACGCGGCCAACGTTCACTTCAACGGCGCCTACCCGGCTTCGTTCTTTTTCGAGGCAGAGGATGTCCGCGATCCGGCCCGGCTGCGGCTCGTCCGGCGGGCGGAAAGCTACCTTTCGAGCCTCAAGGACGTGAACCAGCCCCTCGGCATCCCGGATATGATCGAGGAGCTCAACGATCAAATGAACGACCGGACCGCCCTTCCGGAAACGAAAGCCGCGGTCGAAAACCTTTGGCTCTTTTTGGAAGGACGGAGAGAGCTGACACAGTTGATAACACCCGACGGCCGGCAAACGATCGTCTATGCCAAAATCTCCGATCCCACAACCCGGTTTTGCGAAGACGTCTTCGACCGGGCCGAGGAATATTTTAAGAGCGAGACAGCCCGCCGCCCGGTTCGGGTAGATTTAAAATCTCTTTCCCCGGAGAAGGCGGCCGACGTCCGGGCGGAAGAAGCCGGCTTTCTGGCGCAGGAATTGTCCTGGGCGGCGCAGGAAGGCGGCGCTCCGGCCGTCGCGCCCGGGAAGATCAAAGAAGCCCTGGTTTCAGCTCTGGCCAAGCCCATTCCTGCGGACCGGTTGGGCCAGGCCGTCGCGGAAAAAATCCGGGCTTACTGTTTCGCCCCGTCGTTCCCGTTCGAAGCGGCTCCGGCGGAGCTCGAAACGATCGCCCGGAATCTTACCGCTCTCGCGGCCTCTTCGCCCGAGTTTGATATTCCCGAGGCGGAAGCGATCGCCGTTATCAAGAAGGTCCTGAAACCGGCCGTATTCGACGCGGGCGCGGCCGCCGACGCGGCGGCTTCGGCCGCCTACCTGGCCCGCGAAGCCCGGGAGACGATGCGGGAAACGCTCCTGCGCGGCGAGCTCGCGCCTTTGATCTCGATTGGGTCCGCGGCTTTCGAAAAACGGGTTTCTTCGATTCTCTTCGATCTTGCGGACGGCTTGGCCATTGTCCCGGCCGCCGCAGCCCCGGCGGGCTCCGAGCCCGTCGCCTTCATCCGGGCCGACCAGACGGGATACCCGGTCATGACGACGAAACTGGCGGATTCGCTGTTCCGGTCTCAGATCCAGTCGATTCTCCTGGCGATGATTATCACCCTGTTCCTGATGATCCTGATGCGGAAAAGCGTTGTCCTGGGATTGATCAGTATCCTGCCGATCACCTTCGCCACGGTTGTGATGTACGGGCTGCTGGGCTTCCTCCGCATCCCGCTCGATTACGCGACAATGCTCACCGGATCGATTTCGATCGGCGTGGGCGTCGACTACACGATTCATTTCCTCTATGTCGTCACCGAGGAGGTCCGGGCCGGATGCGAGATGCGGGAGGCGATTCGGCGGGCGTTCCTCGAGCGCGGCCGGGCGATGTTCTCCAATACGGCCGCGGTGACGGCGGGATTCTCGGCCCTGCTCCTGTCCTCGTTCGTCCTGCTCCGGAGCTTCGGGGGCATTATGGTCATGTCCATGCTGCTCTGTTTCATCGGGGCCATGACGCTTCTCCCCGCGGCGTTGCTGGTTTTCCGGCCGCGCATCCTCAAAGCCGGAAAACGAACCTAAAGGAGATTCGATATGAAACACCATTTCCTCTCGTTTATGGCGGCTGTGCTCTTGTTTGCACTTTCGGCCGCGCCGTCGCCTGCTCAAGATGCCGCGGCCATCCTGGCGGGCGTGGACGCCCGGACGGGCGGGAACCTGGCCCCCAAGGACATGCAGTCCAGCATGGTCATGACCATTTCCCAGGGGAGCACCGTCAAAGTCCGGGAGATCCGGGCCTGGACCCGGAACAATCAGGGCAAGGACGACGACCGGCTGATGAAATTCGTCTCGCCGGCCGATGTCCGCGACGTCGGGTTCCTGGTCCTGAGCGACGACACGATGTATATCTACCTGCCCGAGTTCAAGCGGACCCGCCGTATTGCGTCCTCCAACCGAAAAGATTCATTCATGAGCTCGGACTTTTCCTATGACGACCTGGGGACCGGCGATTTCGCCGTTTCGTATGACCCGGCCCTGAAGGAAGAGAACGCCTCGGCTTGGGTCCTTGAACTCAAGCGGAAGGCCGGCTCGGACAAGACCTATGCCCGCATCGTCATGACCGTGGACAAGCAGAAGGGGATGCCTGTCAAGTCCGAAATGTACGATGAGGCCGGCCGGCTCTGGAAGTCGGCCGAGCAGACATATACGTCGGTCGGGAATTACTCGGTCATGTCCCTGGTTAAGATGACCGACCACAAGAAGAATTCGACGACGACCCTGGAATTCAAGGACATGAAAGTCGATAAGGGCGTCGGGGACGACCTGTTCACTGAGCGCAATCTCGTCCGGAAAATCCAGGGCTGAAGGCGGGGAGGGGCGCCGTGAAAAAAATCGCTTCCTTTCTGTCTCTGCTTTTTTTAGCCTGGGGGATCTCCGCGGCCCAGGAGACGACCGCCGCGGCGAATAAGCCTGAAATCTCCGGCCGCGTCCGTCTGTTTTCCTCTCTCTATGCGGCCGACAATCCGGACGGCCTGTTCTTCACCCACGAAGCCGGACAATTCGCCTTCCGCCGGGCCGAAGTCCGGTTGAAGATCGCCGGCTCGGTCAACGACCGGGTGAGCTATGGCGTGCGGTTCGACGCCTTCTCCTATCCGGGAGATCTTCTCGACTCGGGCCAGTTTCCGGAATCCGCCTTCCTTGGTTCGCCCGCCTCTTCGGAGCATTTCGAGCTCGGGCTTTACGAGGGCTGGGTCAAGGTCGGCGACTTCCTCATTTCGGGGCTTGATCTGACCGCCGGCAAGCAGCGGATCTCCTGGGGGACGGCCGATAAAGTCGGCGTCGTCGACAACCTCAATCCAATCGATTTCGCCAACTTCCTGTCGTTCGATCCGGATTATTTCTTCGAGCGGCGGCCGCAGACGGGGATCAACCTTGAATACTATCCGGGCGGCGCGTGGAAGATCCAGCTGGTCGGGCTGCTTCAGCACCAGGTCTCGCCGCTCCCCTTCGGTTATGCCGCGTTGGCCGATAAGTTTTTTCCCATGGACGACATTGTTGTGGAGAAAGGCTGGGAGGATTCCGCGCTGAAAACCGCCTGGGGAATCCGGGTTGCGGCCCGGCCTCTCGGGATCGACCTCGGCCTGTCCTATTACCGGGGCAACCTGTCGCTGCCGTACTTGCGGTCGTTCGATTTGGGATTGGGACAGACCTCCCAGGGGACGTTTTATTATCCCCGGGCCGGGATCTGGGGTCTGGATTTGGCCGGAGAAGCCGGCGGCGTCGGGTTCTGGGCCGAAGCGGCATACGTTGTTCCCGAGGAGATCGACGGATTGATCGCTTTTCCGGTTTACGTCGACCGGAATATCGTGATGTACAAGCGATCCTTCCCTCTGTTCGAAAAGGGCTTCTGGAAATACGTCCTCGGAGCCGATTACAATTTCGGCGGCGGATTCTCTCTCAACATCCAATTCCTCCACGGATTCTTCGACGAAGTGGATTACGGCGAGGAAGCGGCCGAGACGTTCGGCTTCCGGACCGGGATGTTCTATGGCGAGCCGGGAAATTACGTCCTCGGCCGGCTGGAGTATAAGTTCGCCCGGGACACGGTCAAGCTGAAGTTCGGCGGATTGGTCGAAACCACCTCCAACGGCTCGGCCTTCGTCATCATGCCCGAAGCGGAATTTCGCATCGCCGATGCTTTCAACCTGGTTTGCGGGGCGTTCGCCGCTGTCTCCGGAGACAGGCAGATGACCAAGTTCGGCTCGTTCCGCGACGACGGCCAGATTTACGCGGGGTTCAGGCTGGATTTTTAAGCTTGAGGATCGGTGGGGGAGGGGCGACGACCTCCATCTCTTGCCCCGTGTCGGGGTGAGAAAAACGGATTTTCCAGGAATGCAGGTGATACCCGCTATCGCCGGGCAAAGCGGCCGCGCATTCGCCTTCGCCAATGGGCAGGGGCAGGCCGCCTGTCCCGTAAAGCGGGTCGCCGACCAGCGGGTGCCCGGCACAACTCAAATGGATCCGGATCTGATGGGGGCGCCCGGTGGGGATTGTGACCTCCAGGAGTGTCGCCCCTTCGCCGGTTCTTCGCTCGAGCACCCGGACAAGGCTCGTGGACGGCCGGCCCTTGGGATTGAAGGCATGGATGGTCGTCAGAGGGCGGTAAGGAACCGGCCCGATGGGCGCTTCTATGGTGAAAGCATCCTGAGAAACGATTCCCGATGCCAGAGCCAGATAGACTTTACGGATGCGCCGCTCGGCCATCGCCCGAGAAAGAATTCGGGCGCTTCGGCTATTCCGGGTGAAAAGGATGGCGCCGGACGTGCCGCGGCCAAGCCGGTGAAGCGGCGAACAATCGTTGCCGAAACGCTGACGGACCAGGTGAAGGAGCGTATGTTCTAGGAATGAGCCGCCCGGAAGAACCGGCAACCCCGAAGGCTTGGCAAAAACCAAAACGCTCGCGTCTTCATACAGAACCGCAAAGTCGGACGGAACGTCGGTCTCCTCCCACGGAGGCCGGGAATAAACAAGAAGATCTCCGGCTGAGAGAATGTCGTCGGCCCCCGCCGGCCGGCCATTGAGGGCAATCTTCCCCTCGAGAATTCGTTGCCGCCATTCGTCTTCGGTGAAGTGCGCGTAACGGACGGAATAGAAATCGGCGATCGAACACCCTGCGTCCGCCTGGAGGATGCGATCCGTGTAATCCAAGCCGTTGTTTGTCGTGTCTTTTTTTACGGTTGGCAAGGAATCCAAATTATCGACACGAAATGACAGACAAGAGAATTGCGGGATTTTTCATTTCTCAGGTCGAAAAGACCATGATCGAAGCCATTTTAATGAAATCTTCACATTCTTCTCGGATGAATTGTCGAATGATGAGCTCTTTCGTTGCCTCGGAAAGATGAAATAAACCGAGCTCGCCCGGGCAAGCGAGTAATTCAGGTAGGCTGAACGAATTTTCAAATTGCCATCCGTAGCAATGATCCTGGTACTGGCCGGGAGAGAGATGATCGCCTTTCAGCGAAAACCATTTGGACTCAGAGTCGATCAATTCGACTTTTACCAATTTTGCCATGCCGACTAATCCGCCGTATTCGAATTCTTCGGACCGTAGATTCAGGAGTTCCATGGCTTCCTCGTCCGGCTTCTTTCCCGTATGAATCCAAAGCCAACCGGCGTAGTTCGAACTCCAGCTTCTCAGTTCAAGGCTTTTCATCCCGGACACGAGATAGGAAGCCCAAGGTTGGCGGACAGATAAGACGGGAAGAGCTATCAACCGGCGAAAAGCCTCGATCATCGAGACTATTCTAACCGTTGCAAGGTCGCCCTGGCAAACCTCAGGATAACGCCTGCCATTTTTCGAGGGGCGTCTTCGTCCCGGATCTGCCGGCCGTCCGCCGCAGGGGCTCCCGCGTTTCCTCCGGTGATATCGATGGCATCAATGACGGCAAGCTCATTGGCCAGGAGATAAGGAAGTCCTCCTTGAACGACTTTTTGGCAGTAGAGTCGGATATCTTTCAGCCGTGATAATTCCGTGCTGTCCCATTGTCGCCATTTCCGGAGCGGGATGGGGCCCCGATATCGGCCGAACTCGCCTGACGGAGGGAGGTTGGCTTCACTGAAGGCCAACTGTCTGAATAAGCAGGGGACGCAATGTCCGCAGTTACGGACACCTTGGTTCCCGCTTCGCCAGCATGAAACCGTCCGGTTGAGCGAGTCGGCCAAGCCAAGCCTGATGGCTTTTGTCAGAACCTCTCCTTTTGTCATAAACTGAAAGGGATTGCGGATGGCCAAACGAGGCATGGCGAGAGCTTGTCGGAGGAAATTTTCCATAGCCCTCAAAAAATGAGGTTCCGCGGGTCGAGTGGTATATGGAGAATCATCGATCGGCGCGAATACGATAGCGGCGCCGATGAGTCCGTTCTCACACATGAAGATATCGTTGGCCTCCAGTCCTCGGGCGATGATTGCCGCCTGGGAAAAAAAGAAAGCCGATCGCAAACGTTGGAGAAAATCGCGTGGTTTCCAGTAGAGGCCATGCCCCTGTTCTCTCGCTCGAGCCGTATTTGGCCGAGGTCGTAATTGAACGAGGTGTCGCGGATCGAGATTTTTAAATTTTATAATGAGATCGTTGAAAAGCCTTTTTTGTAATCCGGAGACCGGGCCGACCGCGTGGCTGACGAAAAGCGGGTGCCGTCCCTGTTTCAATAAATGGGCCGCCCCGGCAAAGGAATCGGCTCCTCCGGAGAAGAGGCAGATGCAATCCGGTTTTCGGCATCTTTCGAACCTGAGCTCGGCCGAAATGTTCCTCGCCGCGACCGCAACAGGCTCGGGATCCAAGGGCAGCGGATAAAAATCCAAAACGTCGTTGCTGAGTGTTTTAACGACCGTAGACAAGGGTGTGGCCAATCGCTTCCAGCGGGTTGGGTTGGAGACTTGAACTGCTAATGAGATGCGGCGCCGTGCCCTGAACATCCCTTGATCCCTGATGTAACGATCGGCGGCGCGTAGGGCGCACATCACATTGAGGAGATCGAACGCGCGAGTATCCCACCGAGGACCGAGGAAACGCGAAAATCCATCCGCCCATGTATTAAAATCTGAGTTCCGGCCAGGCCCGAGCAGAACAGTCAAGACCTGTTTGGTTTGCCGAACGGTCCCCGGGACAGTTCCGCGTCCCACTTTTCCGAAAATCAGAACCTCTTCCGTCATGGAACACGCAACAGTTCTTGCAAATATGCGGCCAGGGTTTTAGGGAGCGAGCCTTTCGTCCATTCAGAGGCATTGTGGTGGGCTTTCATGAATACATCATGTTGCCTGTCGAAGCCCCGCTCACTCATAACGGCGAATGCATGGAGCGTTTTCCCCTCTCCCACGGCGCTCTGGATGAGCCTATGACCGTATTCGCGTAGTATCAAATCGGGGGAAAGGACAAGAGCCTTGTCGGGCTGACGATTGATGACCTCAACCAGATCTCCCACCTTGAACTTCGTTGGATCCTTTTTGCCTAAAAGATCCTCTGCCCATCTATTTGATCCAACCTGGAAAGCACGGTTGGCCGGACCGAAGAAGTCTGTCGGTTGTTCCACCGCGGCTTTTTCCCGGATTTTACGTTGAAGCCATCCGAAAGCCGTCTCTGCCTTAACCCCGAAGATTTTAGTGACGCCATCGATTTGAGAGTTATTCGCCGACTGGATGAAAAAGGCCAGCCCTTTGAGCAACTCGACCAGCTCGGAATTGATCCATGCTTCGGTCAGGAGCCCCACAGTGAAGAGCGGCTTCCAGACATTTTCGGTGACGAAATGGATCTTGGCGGCGTCGTTTGTCTTCCCCGGGACGATCCGGCCGCCCGACCTGGGCACATCATCGTATCCGCGAACCAGAACGGTCTTGATCCCCCGACGGATTTTCTGTCCGGTGGGCCCGAAACTAACCCGTCCGCTTGTGTCGCTCATGTTTCCTCCTTATCCATCATCTCCGCATAACGTTCCAGATCGTTCGGATTCATCTCGGCGGCCTTGGCGGTATCCTCCCCTTCCATTCCCGCCTGGGTTGCGACAATGGCTCGGGCCTGATCGATCATGCCTTGGGCGAGCGCAAGCCGAATGATGAGAGCGGAAATTCGGCGCCGCGCGCTTCGATCAGCCCTTCCCTCGTCGGCGCGAGGGATATTCTCTACCAGGCTCCAGCACTCTTTGGCGAGTAAATGCGCTTTGGCCGTATCTTCCGCCTTAAGACAGCCCTCGGCTAGATATCGAAGAACGTCACGTCGCTCTCGACGGCTCCACGCCTGATTTTCCCATGGCCTGAGACGGTCCGCATATTCCGAAAGAAATGGCGCCGCTTCGGCAAACGCCATGATCCCGGCCTCGACCTGCGATTGGCGCCAATGAATGCCCGCATGCCAATTGTCGGGTTCGAGGATCTTTCCGGCTCGCTGGAACGCCTGTTGATACCATCCAGCGCGCATGGCCGGTTTCGCCTCTAATCTGCCCAGCTCGTAAAGATGTCGGACGGCATCGTACTGCATGTCCCGAGCGACCAATTCCAACACGTTTTCCTGGAGGATCTTCTTGCTGCTCTCGATTTCCTCGGATGAGAGGAGATTGTTGTATCGCTTGATCTCGATCTGCTCACTGATGGCCCGGAAGCGGAGAGGATCATTCAATTCCTTGTACATTTTTTGCGACTGTTCGAGCAGGTCGATTGCCTCCTCGAGCTTTGCCTCGCGTCCATAGCCGAGGGCGTTCCCAAGGGAGTGCCATAGACTAGCGATCTGGGTTTTGATCCATCGAGGATCACTTCCGGCATTTTCAAGTTCTTGAGCGATTTTTAGTGCCTCCCGCAATTTTGCAATACACCGGCCGCCCCATCCGCCGGTTCCACGGTCTTTTTCCAGACGGCTCCATAAAAAGAGCGCGATCATTTGAATTTGATCGATTTCCTTTCCGGCAGTGGCCTGATCGAGCAGCAGTTCGGCGACCTCATATTCGGCAGTCTGAATAAGACAGCCGGCGTAATAGATATCGGAAAGGCGATCATTGTCCCGGCCGAGATCTTGAGCTGCATCACGGTAATTCTCCCAGACAAGCCGGGCGAGCGATGCTTCTCCCAGGTTCGAATACCGGTCATGAAGGACTTTGGCTATATCCTGGGCGGCATCCAGCTTTCCGATGTCTCGTTCCTTCGCGGCGATGGCTAGAGCTTGACGGAAAGCTTCAGCATACCAGCGGGTGACGGCCTGGAATGCGGCCTCGTCCTGAGACTTATCTCCGGCTTCGGCCATGTCAAGGAAACCGTTGAAAACCGACTCGCGAAGATCGACGCGTTCGGATGCGAGGCTGGCCAAGTACGCCCGTAGGCCTTCAGGCAGGCGGAAGGTGCCGTCGCCGACTTTTATCAAGAGGTGATCTTCGTCGGCCAACGCCTCGGCAATTTTAGAGAGTCGATGATTTTCCAGAATCTCAAGAGGGAGGGGCTCCCGACATAACGCTGCCAACTCAAGGATATCCTTTTCATCCCGCGAGAGATTGCGAATCCGGCTTTCAATGAACGTTTTAGCCAAGTCATCGGAGGGGACATTCGGAAGGGATCGACGCCTTACGTATCCGGAGACGAAATAGGGGAAGCCGTTACTGAAAAGCATCAATCGATCGACATCCTCCGGTGCATGGGGAAGTCCGAACGCGGCCAATGCCGCTCCGATCTCATCCCGGCTCATCCGGTCGAGGCTCAGCCGGCTCACGGGCCAGGCTGGATCAAGCGGTGGATCTTCAGCGACGAGGACCAGACAGCCGGCGTTTGTTATCACCCGGCAGGCATAGTCGGCCATTACTGCCGCCAGAGCTGAATCCAGATGATCGATTATTAGATGGTAACGATGTCCGGCACGTTGCTCGTCTTCGAACCAAGTCGCAAGGATGGAAAGGGGATGGATTTGACCCTGCGGGTCCAAGCCTTTCCTTGTGGACAAGTCGGCCGCCAAAGACTCTGTTAGAGGTCGATACTGTTGGGCGAATGAACAAAGGAGTTCCCCGATTCGACCGTTGGCCTCAACGCCGCCGGAAAAAAGGCTGGCGTCAAAGTATAGCGGACGTTCTCCGGCCCGAAATCGCTCATCCGTGAGCCGTTCGCGAACCGCTTTCCGTAAGCTTGTCGATTTCCCGCTTTGGTTCACTCCCTGGATGACCGTGACCCGGGTCCTCGGGGCATCGTTTTCGAAGAGAGCCCCCAATTTCAGGTCGAAGCTTCGGTCCAATAGAGGATCGATGCTCTCGATTTTGAATTGAAGTTCCTTAAGAAGAAAGCGGAACAGACGTCCGGTCGGATCGACAGAGATGACATGATCTTGCCTAGTTCGCTGGATCAGGACGGGAATAAAGGGAGTGAAAGAGGTCGGCAGGGAAAGGCGTTGAAGCGCGTTACGGCTGTGTTTGAGAGCTGCGCTCAGCCCGATCCCGGAGGCTAAACGGGGAAAAAACTCCCGGGCAAAGGCCATGGCAGCGCTCGTCGGGACTTCGGTCTGCATCGCCAGTACAGCATCAATTGACCGTCCGCATGCCAGGGCGATGCCGAGGTAAGGATTCATCTCCCAACCGAGGGTGGTCGAGCATGAGTTGAGAAAGAGCAGCCTAGGCGGTCCGATTTCCTGAAGCAACCGAATAAAATCCACCGCTCTTTCGGGAAAAGGCCGTCCCTGTGGTCCGATTCGCAGGGCGACTAAGCCCGTCGGAAGAGGTTCGGCGTGACCGATATGGTAAACGATGTCGGGATGAACCAAGGATAGCTTCTCTCGTATCGTTTCATGATCGGTAAATTCCTCCGGGCCGATAACCTTGAATTCGATCGGCCTGTTATCGAAAAACTCCTTAATCCAATTCAGATGTTTCATTCTCTCGGGGATGTTACGGTCGGGATCGGCCCACAGGATCGCGATTTTCAACTGATCCGCCGTGCCGGCGGGATATTGGACGTCAACCTCGGATTGGAAGCATCGAACGACCGTAAGGCGCTCGGTCGTTCCCCAATCTTCCCCGGGAAGTTCCAAAATCTCCCAGGGCATCATCATCAGCTCAGGCTCCAGATCCGCCTCGGCGGTCATGAGCACGCGAAGCAGGCCTTCGGCGGGGTAAGCGGCGCGGAGCGCGGAAAGAAGGGGTTTACCGCAACATTCCTTCAGCCATTTCGAAAGAAGCTGTGGATTAGACTCTCCTTGCGCATATCCGCTCTCTACGCTCCAGAGACCATCCGGCGGTTCCGTGAGTATTCCTTTGCGGACGCGGACTAGATCCGAAGGCTCGACGAACCGGAGAGTTTTTTTCTTACCCGGAAAGATGCGGGAATTCGAGAGCCGAAGAACCGTATCTTTCGACATTGCGAACGCTTGCGTTGCCCCCCTTTTGTAAAATATAATACTACAAACGGGGAAATTCAAGGAAAAAGGAGGACAGTAAAATGAGTCGTCGAATTGACACTGGGGGAGACGGCAAGCTTGGTCCAGCACAGAAGTCTGAAGAGTATCTGGGACGGCTGGCGAAATATATTCCAGCCGAAATCGTCGGACTCTTCATCGCGGTATCGGGAATGGTTCCGGAAGGTTCGCCCAGTCGGCAGAACGCTCTCTGGATTATCTTTATCGGAAGTTTCATCCTCGTCCCGGTTTATTTATTTTTTGCAACACGGGATCCCGATAAAGGCCCTCTATGGCTTCAGATTTTATTGGCCTCCATCGCCTTCCCTATATGGGTTTTCGCACTTGGGGGACCGTTCGCCGGATTGCCTTGGTATGAAGGCTGGATCTCTTCCATCGTTCTAGTTTTTGTGACCGTGATCTTTGGAATCGTGAAGCCGAAAAAAGGGTCCTGACGCCCATCGGCCCGATCTTTCCGTTTCCCACGAGCGAGGCGAAATACCTTAGTGCTGAGCTCGGCGCCGGCAGTGTTCTGGACTCAAGGGAGCCGTTGATCATTTAATTAAAGGGTTATTATTTATCCTGGACCGAACGATCCTCCGTCGTTCTTTATTCTTATTTCATCTGAATAAAAGCGCGAATTAAGTCTCATTGGTGATAATTCGTGCATGGGATAACCTGACGATGGTTTATCTGATAGAATAGGCGTCGCTTTATGGACCGTCATTTCGTTTCCGCAAGGAGATCGACGATGAAGCGCTCCGCCCTCGCCCCCGCTCTCTTCCTCCTCGTTTTCGCTCTCACTCTCAGCGCCCAGACCAAGCTCCCGCCCAAGCCCGTCGATTATGGGCAGTGGGAATCACTTGCTTCCGTCGGAGCCAATGGCGGGTTTTCTCCGGACGGCCGCTGGCTTGTTTATGGAATCAACCGCAGCAACCGGAACAACGAGATTCGTCTGGTCAAGCCGGCCGACGGAACGGTGAAGACCGTCGCCTTCGGAACCCAGCCGGTTTTTTCGAGCGATTCGAAATGGCTGGCTTGCTCCGTCGGGATGTCCGAGGCCGACTCGAAGAAGCTTCGGGACGACAAGAAGCCCGTGCAGAACAAGCTTGCCCTGGTCGATCTGGCCAAAGCGGAGAGCACGACGATCGACGGAGTCGAGTCATTCGGCTTGAGCCCAGACGGTGCCTATCTGGCGATGAAGCGATATGCCCCCGCTTCGGCCGGCGCCCCTCCGGCGGCCGGACGGCCAGGCGGTTCGGAAAGCGCGGCCGCGGCGCCCGGCACGACGCTGATCGTCCGGCGGCTGGCCACGGGAATCGATACGGCCTTCGGCAACGTCGCCGAATACGCCTGGCAAGCCGGCGACAAAGGCCGGTATCTGGCCTTCATTCTCAGCGTTGAAGGGAAAACCGGAAACGGCGTCCATCTCTACGATCCCGCCTCCGGCGCTCTTCGTGTACTGGATTCATCCTCCTCGACATACTCCGGCCTGGCCTGGCGTAAAGACGCTCCCGATCTGGCCGTTTTCCGGGCTAAGACAAACGAAAAGAAAGACGGCCCGACCCAGGTGCTTCTGGCTTGGACCGGAATCGGCGGAAAAGAAAAGGCCTCAATCTATGACCCCACCGCCGATGCTTCTTTCCCGGCGGACCGCCGGATCGTCGATTTCCAGCGGCTCTCATGGTCCAAACAGGGCGACGTCCTCTTCCTGGGAATCGCCTCGTGGGAGAATCAGATCGCGCCGGCGGGGGAGAAGGGGCCCGGCGGGCCGCCTCGATCCGGGTCGACCGATGTCTCGACCGTCGAAATCTGGCACGCCAAAGACGTCTTCGTCATGCCCTTCCAGAAAATCCAGGCCGAGTCTTTCCGGCGCCGCAACATGCTGGCCGCTCATCACCTCGGCTCCGGTAAATTGGTCGCCCTCGGCCGTGATCCGGTCAACGAAAGCCTCACCCCCATTCCGGGCGGAAAAACCGCCTATGCGGCCGAATGGTCCAAGTACGCCTTCAACCGGACGATCGGCCGGCCCGATGCCGACCTTTACCTGGTGGACGTCCTCACGGGGGACAGAAAAAAAGTCCGAGAGGCCCTTGACGACTCCGATGTTCAGGCCAGCCCCGGAGGCAAGTACCTGCTTTTCATCCAGGAAAATCACTACTGGACGGTTGATACGGCCACGGGCAAAGTCGTCAATATCACCGCCTCGATCCCGACGTCGTTCATCAACCTGGAATCCGACCAGACCAGCCCCGACAAGCCCGCTTTCGGCACGGCCGGTTGGGCAAAAGACGACGCGGCCGTCCTTCTCTATGACAAGTACGACCTTTGGCTGGTAGCACCGGACGGCTCGGGGGGGAAGAAGTTGACGGACGGCGCCTCGGAACAGGTTCGCCACCGCCTCTTCCGTCTGGATTCCGCCGGAGGCGGGCGCCGGGGTTACGGCCGTCCGGCGGAGCCCCCTGAAGCGCTTGATCTTTCCAAGCCGCTCTACCTGAGTCTTTACGGTGAATGGACCAAGAAATCGGGATACGCCCGGCTTGCGCCCGGCGGCGGAATCGAACGGCTGATCTTCGTCGACCGCACTGTGGGGGGCCTGGAGAAGGCCAAGAACGCCGAAGTTTACGCCTACACCCTCCAGGATTACGACCTCTCTCCCAATGTCTTCGTCGCCGGCCCCGACTTGAAAGACGCGAAGAAGATCACCGATACCAACGCCTTCCAGGAAAAATTCGCCTGGGGCAAAAGCGAGCTGATCGAATACACCACGGACAAGGGCCGCCGCCTCCAGGGAGCTTTAATCTATCCCGCCGGCTACGAACCGGTGAAAAAATACCCGATGATCGTCTACACCTACGAGCTCGTTTCCCAAGGCCTCCATAATTACGTCGTCCCCTCGGAACGGAGCTACTACAACCTGGCCGTGTTCTCGTCCAACGGGTATTTCGTCCTTCTGCCGGACATCGTCTTCCGGGAGCGCCAGCCCGGCTGGTCCGTCGTCGAATGCGTCCTGGCCGGGGTGAAAAAAGCCTTGGAAAGGGATGCGATCGACCCGAAGAAGGTCGGCATCGTCGGCCACTCGATGGGCGGCTTCAACTCTGCTTTCGTCGCGACCCGTGTCGACGGGGTTTTCGCCGCGGCCGTGGCCGGCGCGCCGATCATCGACATGGTCAGCTACTACAGCGACCATCACTGGGGCGAAGGGATCGCCGAGACCGACCACATCGAGACCGGCCAGGAACGGATGGTCGTTCCGCTTTATGAAGACCTCCAGGCCTATATCGACAATTCTCCTTATTACGGAACACACCGGATGACCGTCCCGCTTCTCTTGGAAGCCGGAGACCAGGACGGAATCGTGGCCTGGCATCAGAGCATCGAGCTTTACAACGTTGCCCGGCGGGCGGGGAAGAACGTTGTGATGCTGACATACATGGGCGAGGATCACGGCCTCCGCCAGGAGAAGAATCAGGTCGATTACCAGCGCCGGATCCTGGCCTGGTTCGGTCATTACCTGAAAGGCGAGCCGGCCCAACCCTGGATCACAGAGGGCCAGAGCTACCTCGAGCGGCAGGCCGAGATCAAAAAAGAAAAGGCGGGAAAATAGAATGAAAAAATTCGCGTTCCCCGCGGCCCTTCTTCTCATCCTGACTTGGGTGTTCGCTCTCCCCGCGGCCGGGCAAATCCCGACGCCGGAATCCGTGTTCGGCTTCAAACCGGGCGCGGACTTCAAGCTCCTGACCTATGACCAGGTCATCGATTACCTCCGGCAGCTTGATGTGGCCAGCCCGCACCTGCGGCTGATTGAGGCCGGCCGGACGACCCAGGGCCGGACGGTTTATTTCGCCCTGATCTCCGATCCGAACAACCTCGAGATGATCGACCGTCATCGGGAAATCGCCCGCCGCTTGGCCCATCCCGAGGGATTGACCGACGAGGCCGCCCGGGCCCTCGCCGAAGAAGGGAAGGCCGTGATTCATATCGACGGCGGCTGCCACGCGACCGAGGTCGCCGGGCCGCAGATGATTCCGCAGTTGGCTTATGACCTGGTCGCCCGGCTCGACGACCCTCAAATCCGGACGATCCTCAGCGACGTCGTCGTGCTGCTGTGGCCGACGATGAATCCGGATGGACAGCAGATGGTCGGCGAGTGGAATGCGAAAAACGCCGGGACGACCTACGCCGAGGCCGGCCTGCCCGTTCTCTACCAGGAGTATTTCGGCCACGACAATAACCGCGACGGCTACATGCTCAACATGATCGAGTCGCGGCTGATGGAGCATTTCTGGCGGCAATGGGAGCCCCATATCATCTACGTCCATCACCAAACCTCGCCCTTCCCGACGCGGATTTGGCTGCCGCCGTTTGCCGACCCGGTCGGTTTGAATGCCCCGGCCATCCCCTCCCGCGAAGTCAACATGATCGGCATGGCCATGGCCAAGGGTTTGGAAGAGCGGGGGAAGCCGGGGGCGACGCATATGGGTTCGTTCGACGCCTGGTATCCCGGTTATGTCGATTACGCCCCGATTTTTAAAAATATCCCGGCATTCTGGACAGAGACGGCCGGCAGCATGGCCGTTCCGCGCGAGACGCCGCCTTCGAGTCTCCCGCCGGCCTACCGGGACCTCCGTCCCCAGAGCTTGTATCTCAGCCCGTGGGCGGGCGGATGGTGGCGGCTGGGCGACGCGGTGGCCTATAACGAGACGGCCTCCCTGGCCGTGCTGGAATACGCGGCCCGTTACAAAACGTCGCTGCTTTATAATCGCTACCAGGCCGGCCGCGATCAGATCGCGAAAGGCCGAACCTCGGCGCCCTACGCGTACGTCATTCCCCGGGAGCAGCGCGATCCCGTCGCGGCGGTCGAGCTTTTGCGCCGGCTGGCCTTCGGCGGCGTCCGTGTTCATCAGCTATCCCTCCCTGCGGCAATCGATGGTCGCGAGTATCCGGCGGGGACATGGATTGTTCCGACGGACCAGGAATTCGCGGCGATGGCTCGGGAGCTTCTCGATATTCGGAAATATCCCGACCTGAAAACCTTTGCCGGCGGGCCGCCTCTCCGGCCGTATGATGCGGCCGGCTGGACCCTTCCCCTGCAGATGGGCGTGAGTGTCGCGACCGTTTCCGGACCCCTCGATGCCGAGACGCGGGCGAAAATGACCCCGCTCGGTCCGGCTTTGAACCCGGCCGCTCCATATGTTCCTTACAATATGTCCGGGACCGCCGACCCGGCCGGCTTCGATAGCGTACCCGGGATCGGCTTCGATTCCGACCCGGCCGCCGCGGCGATCGTCCCGCCGCCGGGAACGATCTCCGGCCGCGGCCCGGCCTTTGTGGTCGACCCGGCCGAAAACAACGCCTACCGGGCGATCAACCGGGCTTGGAAAGCGGGGGCGAAGGTCCGGTTGACCGCGAACCGGCGGTTCGCGATCACCGGCCTTTCACGGTCGGGCCAGCGCGAACTGGTCGAATCGCTGGTCCTTAAAGCCGAACGGGCCGAGGCCAGGGGCGCCCTTATCGGAAAACCACGGATCGGCCTGTTCCAGCCTTGGGGCGGCAACATCGACGAGGGTTGGACGCGATGGCTGCTCGAGCGGTACGAGTTCGAATACGTCATCCTTCATCCCGAGGATTTCCAGAAGCCCCTGGGCGAGAGAATCGATGTCCTGATCCTCCCGTCGGGCTCCCGGATTCCCGTCGAGCGGCCCGCGCCCGCCGCGGCTCCGGCCGCCAACGCTCAGGCCGGAGCCGATCGCCCCAGAGGGCAAACCCGGGCCGTCCGCCCGGAGCACGCCTATGCCCTCAAACCGGAAGACCTGAAGCGGTTCGAGGACTTCGTCCGCGAAGGCGGAACGCTCGTCTGTTTCGATTCCTCGGCGGCATACGCCATCCGGCAGTTCGGCCTGCCGGTCAAGGACGCGACCGACGGGCTCAAGCCGACGGATTTCTATCTCGGCGGATCGATTCTCGAGGCGATTTTCGACCCGACCGACCCGTTGACCGCCGGAATGCCGGCGAAGGCGGCGATATTCTCGGACGGAAGCCCGGTCTTCGAAACCGGTGAAGGATTCAAGGGAACGATTCTGGCCAAGTACGCGGCCGAGGGATCCCCGCTGCTGTCAGGCTTATTGATCGGAGAGAAATTCGTTCAAAACAAGGCCGCGGCGCTCGACGTCGAATTCGGGAAAGGGCATATCGTCCTGTTCGGCTTCTGTCCTCAGTGGCGGGCCCAGCCGTTCGGGACGTTCCGCCTGGTCTTCAACGCGGCGATTTTCGGCCGGACGCGCTGATGTCTGAGGTCAACGAACCACGAGCTTGAAGCCGCGGCCGTGGATATTCTGGATTTCGACGCGGGGATCGTCGGCCAGGAACCTGCGGAGCTTTGAAATATAGACGTCCATGCTCCGGGCGATGAAGTATCCTTCCGCTCCCCAGATCGCTTTCATCGCCGTGTCCCGTTCGAGGATTTCGCCCCGATGCCGGGCAAAAAGCTGCAGCAGGTCGGCTTCTTTCTGGGTTAAAACGCGTTTTTTCCCTTGAAGCTCCAAGGTTTTCGTCTCGGGATCGAACCTGAACCCGCCGATGGAGAATACGGGATCATGCGGCCCGCCGCCCGACGCATCCCGAACCCGCCGGAGGACCGCCTCGATCCGGAGGAGAAGTTCTTCCGTGTGAAACGGCTTGGTGATGTAGTCGTCGCCTCCGATTTTGAATCCCTCGACCCGGTCTTCTTTCATGGCCTTGGCCGTGAGAAAAATTAGGGGAATCCGGCGGTTGACCTTCCGGATGGCCCGGGCCAGGGCGAAGCCGTCCATCTTGGGCAGCATGACGTCGATCAAGCACAAATCAAACAGCTCCTTCAAAAATACCTGGAGGGCGGCTTCGCCGTCGCGGCCAAGGACAACGTCATAGCCTTTGATCTCGAGCAGGTCCCGGATGACTTCGCCGAGGTTGAGGTCGTCCTCGACAAGGAGGATCCGGCTCCGCGAGGAATCGCGGGCGGGAACCGGGGATTTCCTTCTTATAGTCATGTCGTCCTCCCGCGCGGCATCTCGACCTCAAAAGTCGATCCTTTTCCTTCCTCGCTGCGGACGGCGACGCCTCCGCCGTGGGCCTTGACGATGAGCTTGACATAACTCAGGCCGATCCCGAATCCCTTGACATCATGGACGTTGCCCGTCGGACCGCGATAATATTTCTCGAAAACACGTTTTCGGACTTCCGGGCTGAGACCGACGCCATTGTCCGTGACCTCGATCCGGAACCTCTCCCCGATGGTCTTTGTGGCGATAACGATCTCCGGCGGGCGGCGGGTGTAGTGGAGGGCATTGTCGATGAGATTCCGGATGATGTTCTGAAAATGGAGAGGGTCGGCCTCGATCATCGCGTCTTCCGCTTCAAACCGCGTCTCGATGACGCCGCCCCTGTTGGCCAAGGCGAGGCCAAAGGCCTCCATGGCCTGCCGGATCGCCTCGTGGGCGTTGATTGGGGATGTTTTCAAATCCAGGTCGCCTTTTTCGAGAGCCGCCGCTTCCAGGATTTTCCGGATTTGATCCTGCATCCGCCCGCATTCCGACCGGATCATCTCCCGGTACTTCGCCTGGCGCTCTTCGTTGGCCCGGACAGGCGCCTCGCCCAAGGTCTCGCAGGCCAGGGAGATCGTGGAGATCGGCGTTTTGAATTCATGGGTCATGTTATTGACGAAATCCGCCGTGGCCGCGGCATAGCGCCGTTGCCCGGCCGACGCCCGGAGAATGAGGAACAGGCAAACGGCCGAAACGAGGATAAAGAGGAGTGCGATGACCGCCGGCGCGCCGAGGCGGGCGAGAACGCCCCCCTCGCCGCCGGGGAAAAAGAACGCCAGGTCGCCCGCGGCGACGGACATGTCGTGGGGGAAGAGCCGCGTCCGAAAATCCGTTTTTATGAGGTGTTCCCGCCGGCCGGGATCGCTGGCGAAGAGAACTTCATCACGCCCGGCGGGGATCACGCCGTAGATGCAATCCTGGACGATGCCCCGCTCCCGCAGGGCTTCCTCGACTGCCGACTTGAAATCGGCGGCGTCGATCCGCTGCTCGATCGGAACCGAGCTGACGACGAGGTATTGTTCCAGGACTTTGTCGATCAGGGCGGCCCGGGACTGGTCGATTGTCGGGTGGGCGAGGATGCTGACGATCTGTCCGCTCTTGGTGCTCAGGTCGTATTGCACATCGTCCAGGAAGAGTTTGTAGTAACCGGTTCCCCCGAACGCTTCTGTCGCCGCGGCCAGGCGGTCAAGCCGTAGGAGGACTCGCCCGGCCGGACGGATTTCGTCAAATACGGTTCTGTCCGCCTTCCCCGCCGGTTCGACGACGACGAGACGCGCCCTCTGAGGCTTATCCAGGGTCAGGATGATGTCGCCGCCGTCGGCCGCGACCTTGGGGACCGAGTTTTTATTCAAGGCGAACATCGTCGGCCGCTTCTTGTCGTCCGAAAGGAAAGCGTAGGCATCGTCGCCCTTGTTCATGAAAGATACGGTCCAGACTCGCTTCAGCGTTTCCCGGGTTTCCAGCTTTTCAACGACGCTTGCCAGGGCTCCGGCCGCGTTCTGCCGGAAGGCCTGGTTCTTCCATTCCAGGTTCCGGCGGACGAGGAGAATCTGGACGATGAGCAAGCCGACGAGACAGCAGCCGGCCGCCGCGGCGATCCAGCCGATGGCTTCTTTTCCTCGTTTCATGTCCCTAATTTAACCCGAAACCGCAGAAAAAACAGCCCTTTTAACATCTTTTAACGTTTTCCAACATTCTTTAACTAACACCCGGAGCGCGAGGCCGGATACATTGGGATCATGAAACATGCGCAACGCGCGCTATCCGGATGGCCCGTGTTTTACACAGGCGGGTTCGCAAAGCCGCGTGCTGTCATGAAGGACGAAGGTCCAACAAGGAGAAAAAGAATGATCCTGCATCCAAGACTGAAAGCACTCGCCTTGACGCTCGCGATGACCATCCCCCTGGCGGCCGCCGAAGATATCCACGAGGCGGTGAAGAAAGGAGACCTGGCGGCTGTGCGGCAAATCCTGGCCGCCCGGCCCGAAGGCCTCAAAGCCCCCGATGAACGTGGTTATACCCCGCTCCATCTGGCGGCCCGCGAAGGCCGGATCGAAATCGTTTCGTTCCTGATCCAAAAGGGGGCTGACCTCGAGGCGAAAAATCCGACCGGCTATACGCCCCTGTTTCTGGCCGTCTCGGGGAAGAAACCTGAAGCGGTCCGCTTTTTGCTGGAAAAGGGAGCCGGCGCGAATGCCCAAACGCGGTTTCAGACAACCCCGCTGTTTAACGCGGCCGAGTCGGGGAGCGTCGAAATCATCCGGGCTTTGATTGAGAAAGGGGCGAACGTCAACCAGGCCAATCCGTTTTTCGGAAGCCCTCTCCACCGGGCGGCCTATATGGATCATCCCGAAGCGGCAAAGGCCCTTTTGGATGCGGGCGCGGACTTGAACATCAAGGATCAAAGGGGTCAAACGCCCCTGCACCAGGCCGCCCAATTGGGCCGGGTGACGATCGCCCGGCTTTTTATCGAACGCGGAGCGGATGTCAACCTCGCCGACAGCGGGAATCAGACGCCCCTCCATTGGGCCATTCTTGCCGGAACGGGTCGCGAGGGCGCGAACAACTCAACGGAGCTGGGATTCCTCTTTTTGGGAAAAGGAGCCCGAATCGATACAAGCGCGGCCGATGGATCCTCGGCGCTTTCCTTGGCCGTGAATAAAGGGCTCACCGACTTGGCCGGCGCGATTCTCCACCGCGGCGGCGATATCAAATCGGTCGAGCCGGGCACGGGCCGGACGCTTCTTCACCTTGCCGCGCTGAACGGATACGGAGACATGGCCGAACTCCTCCTGGCCCGCGGAATCGACGCCGCGGTTAAGGACGGGGATGGAAAAACGGCCCTCGACTGTGCCGTGGAGCACGGCCACCCCACGGTCGCCTTGCGGCTGGTCTCGGCGATCGGAGGAATGGCGGAGCCGGAATTCGGCGCCCGGTTTCTCTCCAAGACGCTGGCCGGGGACGAGGCCTATGTCTGGCCGCTGAATCTTCGCGGTTGGGCGGTCAAAACAAAATCCCGCCTTTTTGTTTTCGACAACGAAGAACGAGGCCGGAAGCCGGATTGGCCGTCGCTGGCGAACGGCTGGATCTCCGCGGCGGAGATTTCGAGCCGGAACGTGATCGCCCTCTATTCGACTTATCATGCCCTGCCCGGGACGATGGAATTCATCCACGCTCTCGAAAACAGGCTTTCCCGGGTTCAATATGTCAACTATAAAGACGATGCCTGGCGGGGCG
>Ga0105099_10000561_pt1 | contig 25313 bp, 15 predicted proteins | sample PPLLak3cmMay2015_2_FD_79138 | JGI IMG/M metagenome (GOLD analysis project Ga0105099, IMG submission 79138) | Freshwater sediment microbial communities from Prairie Pothole Lake near Jamestown, North Dakota, USA - PPLs Lake P8 Core (1) Depth... | ecosystem: Environmental > Aquatic > Freshwater >... | reverse complement strand
TCATGATGGTGGAAAACAACTCCTATATGTTTTTAACCGGACCGAAAGTGGTCAAACAGGTCACTCAGGAAGATGTTACTACGGAGCAGTTGGGGGGAGCGTCAGTGCATGCCACTCAAAGTGGGGTGACTCATTTTGTGGCGCCTGATGAGGATCAGATTTTCGCAATGGCTCGAAAGCTGATTTCTTTTTTACCTCAGAATAATAAAGAAAAAGCTCCGGAACAACCCTCTCAGGATCCTATTGACCGCTGTGATGAAGCTTTGAATTATATCGTTCCTGATAACCCCAACAAACCGTATGACATTAAAGATGTTATCCATACCGTTTTGGATGATCAGGATTTCTTCGAGGTTATGGAACTTTTCGCCAAAAACATTGTTGTTGGGTTTGGGCATCTTAATGGAAGGTCTGTGGGAATAGTCGCCAATCAGCCCAAAGTCATGGCGGGGGTTTTGGATAACAATGCGTCTCTCAAGGCTGCCCGTTTTGTTCGTTTTTGCGATTGTTTCAACATACCTCTGGTGGTGTTTGAGGATGTTCCCGGTTTTATGCCAGGGACTAAGCAAGAGTATGGTGGTATCATCCGTAATGGAGCAAAACTCTTATATGCCTTTGCAGAAGCGACAGTACCAAAGATAACGGTTATTACCCGAAAAGCCTATGGCGGTGCCTATTGTGTTATGAATTCCAAACATATCCGGGGAGATGTCAATTTGGCCTGGCCTACTGCTGAAATTGCAGTTATGGGTCCTGAAGGGGGAGTGGAAATCATTTATTCCAAAGAATTGGCAGAATCTTCGGATAAGGAGAAGACTAAAAATAATCTTAAAGAGCAATATGCAGAACTTTTTGCCAATCCATACAACGCTGCCAGCAAAGGTTATATCGATGATGTCATCGTTCCGGCCAATACCCGGTTAAAACTGATAAAGGCCTTGACCATGCTTGAACAGAAGAGTCAGGAAAATCCCGCCAGAAAGCATGGCAATATTCCCTTATAGTCAGGGAGGAAAGTGTGAGTTTCAGCGAATCCTGGATTATTACGGTTATGGGTGTCAGTGTGGTTTTTTTCGGCTTGTTATTAACCTATCTGACCATTGTTCTGATTATCAAGGTACCGATACTATTGGCCGGGTTTAAAAAACCTGCCGCCGTTTTGGTACAAACTCCGGTCACAATGAGTTCTGTTCAAGAGCAGTTGCCGCCGGATCCTGAAAAGATAGCTGTCATAGCGACAATTTTGGAAATTGAACTCAGGTTGAGAAAAAATGTGGCCAATACACGGTTCACATTTCGCAAGAGATGATATTTCAGTTTAAAAGGTTATGAAAATGAGGGAACAAGATGAGAAAGTATGAATTAAAGATAGGTAACAATGAATACGTCGCCGAAGTCAGATCGTTGACTTCGGATGATGCGGTGGTCTCCATTAACGGGGAAGAGTTTAAAGTAGAGCTTAAATCCTTCGGACTGATCGGACAACCACAGATAGTACAACCACAATTGGCCCAGGCATTTTCAGTTAACCCTTCGAGATCTGCTACCGCTTCCTCAACTACGGCATCATCCCAGGCTGTACCTGTACCCACCACACAAGCTATTGGAGGCGGAGAAACGGTCAACTCGCCTTTGCCAGGTTTGATCCTCGAGGTTCATGTGACTGAAAACCAGCCAGTGAAAGCAGGTCAGACGCTGATGGTGATGGAAGCCATGAAAATGGAAAATCAAGTTCAGGCACCTCATGACGGAACAGTTACGCGTATCCGGGTAAAAAAAGGGGATTCTGTTGCTGAAGGTGATCCGCTTTTCGAAATCGCCCGTTCACCGATAAGTACGTTGTAAGGATGAGCTCATGGGTCAGAATACGGTAAAACAATTATCTATTATCCTATTGTTGTTGATCCCCTTTTATTTAAGTGCAGCAGGTTCGAACCCCTCATTTTCCAAAGAGGAACTGGTTTTTGACGACACGATCTATGCGACCCTGATCACTGGACATGACCACGGGGTGGAAACAGACCACCGAGGTCAGATAGTCGATAAAAACGGTCAGGAACTTGGGCAATTCAGAGTGATAGGTGTCGATGATTTCGAGTCATTGGCTTTGGTTCATCTAAATGCAGATGTTGAAAGGTACCAGATCACAAAATTTCGTTTCAATAATGGCCCCGAGATCCGATATCAGATCGAAGATTCTGCTTTTTTCTTTGTTATTAAACCTAAAGACAAACAAAATTCACTACATAAAGGCATGAAGGGGCGCGCAGATAAAGATGGTGAACAGACAGCCTATTTTACTGTTGTAGGTACCCATGATGGCCTGGCTGTGGCCAGAGTTACCAGCAATGCCGCCAACATTGATTATCGAACTTCGAACCATGCGGTCATCCAGGATTATGCCGATCAAATATTGGGGAGTACCGGCTTCGTCAATTTGGATTACAAAAATATCATTATGCTGGTTATTGGTTGCGCTTTTCTGTATCTGGGTATTGTCAAGGACTATGAACCTTTACTGCTGGTTCCCATAGGGTTTGGAATTTTGGTTGGAAATATTCCGTTACCCTTACAGATTTTTAATTCCATATCCATCTATATGATTGATCCGCATACAGGACTGTACACCTTCAATACCACTGGGAACAGTGTCTTGGGGGTTATTTACTATGGAGTTAAAAATGGTATTTTCCCGCCCCTGATATTTCTTGGGCTGGGGGCCATGACTGATTTCACAGCCCTATTGTCCAATCCCAAAAGTGTGCTGCTGGGCGCTGCGGCCCAGGTCGGTATCTTTGCCACATTTATCACTGCCATCCAGATGGGGTTTTCTCCCCAAAGTGCTGCTGCCATCGGTATTATTGGCGGTGCTGATGGCCCCACGGCGATTTTTCTGGCCTCACGGCTTGCTCCGGCATTGATAGGACCCATTGCCATCGCAGCCTACTCATATATGGCCATGGTGCCCATTATTCAGCCACCGATAATGAAACTGCTGACAACTAAGAAAGAACGATTGATAAAAATGAAGCCGGGGCTTAAAGTCAGCAAGACACAGAAAGTCATGTTTCCCATTACGGGTATGATTCTGACCACTTTGGTTGCTCCAGGTGCCTTACCGCTACTGGGAACTTTGTTTTTCGGTAATTTACTCAAGGAATCGGGCGTGACGGATCGTTTGGCCAAAACTGCTGCCAACGCCATGATCGATATTTGTACCATTCTACTGGGTTTGGCTGTGGGTGCATCTACCAGCGCCCAGGTGTTTCTCAATGCCAGTTCTGTAAAAATCTTTATCTTAGGCTGTATCGCTTTTGGTATTGCCACGGCGGGTGGAGTGTTGTTTGCCAAATTTATGAACCTGTTTATTAAGGATAAAATAAATCCACTGATCGGAGGTGCTGGTGTTTCTGCTGTACCAGATTCTGCCCGTGTCGCCCATATGATGGGGCAAAGGGAAGATCCGACCAACTATTTGCTCATGCATGCCATGGGCCCGAATGTGGCCGGAGTTATTGGCTCAGCCATTGCCGCCGGCGTATTTTTAGGGATTTTTTAAGGAGGAATCATGTCTCGACTGCTATCTGCTATTCCCAATATTTGTGAAGGCCAAAACACGCAATTTATCGACACACTTAATCAAAAACTATCGTTAGTTGAAGGTTTGACCATTCTTGATGTCTCAATGGATCAAACCCGCAATCGGACTGTTTATGCAATGACCGGCGAAAAAAAGGCCCTTTTTGATGGGGGCTTACTCATGTATGAAGAAGCGATAAAAAATATTGATATGCGGAAACATAAAGGTGAATACCCACGAATCGGTGCTCTGGATGTCTTTCCGTTTGTTCCCATGTCAGGTGTGTCTATAAAAGAAGCCATCGAATTGGCCAGAGAGTTTGCCCGAATCGTTGCCGAACAGTTTAAAATTCCGGTGTATCTATTCAGTGAAGCGGCACAAAATCCCTTGCGCCGCGATATTGAAAAGATTCGGGATGTCGAATATGAAGGGCTGGAAGAACGCTTGCGTGATCCCCAGTGGCAGCCTGATTTCGGACCCAATGTGTTTAAGCCGGATTTTGGAGCCACCATCATCGGGGCTCGTTATCCATTGGTCAGCTTCAAGGTTTATCTGGGATGCAAGGATGTCAAAGTGGCCAGTCGAATGGCCGATGCAATTCAGTATGCTACTGGTGGTTTTCGCAATGTTACCGCTCATTGGGGAAGCGTTTCAGAGACCGGACAGGCCTTAATTGCCATTTCTATTTCAAACTACAAGACCACACCAATTCATAAAGTGATTGAAATGCTCAAAATAGAAGGGCAAAGGTATGGAGTACAAATTCAGGATGTTGAAATGATAGGCTTAATCCCGGAAATGGTATTTATTGATGCGGCCAAGTATTATCTCAAGGTTAACGATTTTAATAATGAACGGTTGTTGGAACGTAATATACAGAAACATCTCAGACAACAGTTTGTCTTGGACGAAAAGGATGCCGGGCAGCAGAGTTAGACCGGTTTAAACGATTATCAGCCTTTCCAGTTCGGGATCATATTGAACGGTCACTTTGTAATATTCCTGGGAAGTGGTCATTTCAAAACGCCCTATTTTCAGGTGAACTCTGGGGAAAAGATTTTCTTTGATGACGATCTTGGCATTATAATCGTACATCTTTTCTTCAATGCGTTTAAGTTCTTCGGATATCTGACGAATCTCGTCTTTCAGTAAATCCCATCGTTTTAAATCGGCTTCTATCTGAGGTGAGATCCGCTGAGAAAAGTTCCGATTTTCCAGAGTTGAACGACCGTATCGTTTTTCTATCACTTTGGCATCTTCGAGTTTTTTATCCAAATTTGATTTGACTTCACTGTATTGATGCTCCATTTCCGGGTGGATGCCAGTTGTCAGCGATGTGGATGTGTCAAATCGGGAACCAGCATTACACAAAGTCATTCCATGGCTGGCTTTGATTTCAGAGCCAACCACTCTGGATTTACTCATTGGCACACTCAGGGATCCGTCACAATGGACTGAGGAACCAATGATGCCGTTCTTAATCACAATGTTTCCTTTGGAACGTAACGTTGCGTTTTCTACAAATGTACAATTGATATTGCCCTGAGCAATCGCTTCTCCTTTGTTCTTCCCAATGATACCGGAGCGGACATCTATGTCCATCCCTGCTTGAATTTTGCAGGCTACAGCTGAACCCCAGATAGTGATTTTTCCGTCCGCTTCGATGATAAAATCCGGGAGAACATCTCTGTTGACTTTGACATCACCCTTGAATCGGATATTGCCGACATTAAAATCCACATCTTCAGCGATTTCAAGGAAAGGGAAGACGGCCAGTGTGTTGTGTTCGAACTTGAGAGCGCCTTCGGTGTCGGCGATATAATATGTTTCCTGATCTGAATCTTCTATATGAACATTGTTCCCCGCGGTAAGTGGAATGTCCTCAACCCGCGGGTACTGGGTTATTTTCCCGGTGATGGTGACTCCATTTACTGCTGGTTTCAGGCGTTTTTTACAGGCCAGGATCTGGCCTGTAACCACGTTGACTATGGCCCCGATTTCCCGATAGTTCACTCGCCCATGTTCATCTTCTACCGGTTTGTTTGAAAACTCAAATTTAAAATCCACTTGCGGTTTTTCGCCGGCAAAGGGAAGGGTCCCTTCTGCAATGGTAATAGTATTAGGCGTATCTCCATTTTTCATAGAAATGGCAATGCTTTCCAGCACATCTTCTTTAATACCGGAAACAATCCCTTTAGAACGGCAAAAAATCTTGAGCAGACGGCCATTTAACTCTTTATCGATTGGGTATCCCGGTTTTGCTGTCAAAGTCGCTGACAACTCATCAGGGGCGATATCAATAATAAAATATTGTTCGTCCAGAATCATGATTCTATTATAGTGGTGAAACAGAAAAAATTCAAACAGCATTGTTATTTTATATCTATGCGATAGAAGGATTTCATATTTTATTACCCAATGAAAACGCCGGATTTGAAAGTGTAAAGCGATAGGGTACAATCCTCTGCAAAATACAGAGGGTAGAAAACAGAAATAACTGATTAGTTCTAATTAGCAAGAAATATGCGGAGTTACTCGATATTTATTTTATAGCGGGCTATTTTTCGGCGCAGAGTTGAATAATCAATACCCAACATTCGTGCTGCTTCATTGCGAAGGCCGTTATTTTTTTTAATGGCTTCTTTAATAGCCCAGATTTCCAGATTTTGCAGATTAAGGTCAGAACCTAAAGTCTCGCTCAAGCGTTGGGCTGGGAATGCTATTGCACTGGGTGTATTGGGTGATATTGGCGTGCCATCCGAAACGTTCTCAGGTAAAAGTTCCGAAGCAAAGCCGTTGAGTACTGCCTTTCTTAACGCATTTTTAAGTTGTCTGATATTTCCAGGCCAGTGTTGTTTTGAAAGATAGCTTATGGTTTCTTTTGGGATAGCAGGGATTGGACGGTTTAATTCTTTGCAGATGTCTTCAACAAATATCTGACACAGTTTGGGTATCTCATCCAGACGCTCCCGTAGTGGGGGAATATCGATGGTGTAATCGTTCAGTCTGTAAAACAAATCTTTGCGAAAGGCACCATTTTCGGTTGCCTCAGACAGTTTGCTATTGGAAGCCGCAATGATTCTGACATCAATACTAATGGTTTGGTTGCTACCCAAAGGGGTGATTCTTTTTTCCTCAACTACCCGCAGAAACCTTTTTTGGACAAAGGGACTCATGTTTTCAAGTTCATCAATGAATAGTGATCCCTTGTGGGCTTTTACAAAAAATCCCGGTTGAGTACTGTGAGCACCCGTAAAGGCGCCTTTAACATGTCCAAAAAGTTCTCGTTCGATCAAGGTTTCGGGTATGGTACCTACATCAACGGTAACAAATGGATGATGACTGCGTTGGCTCAACTGATGAATGGTGGATGCAACAAGTGTCTTGCCTACGCCTGTTTCACCTTGTATAAGCACTGAAAAGCAAGTCTGTGAAACCCGGATAATCTCTTCGATTATTCTGCTGATCTGAATGCCTTTGCCGAAATGCTGTTCCATACTTTGTTTGATATTACGGTTCAGATTACTCAACTGTTGTTGTTGAAAGTGGGGTAGAAGGCATTTATGGATGGCAGAGAGCAGGAGGTCGCCATCGATGGGCTTTTGGACGAATTTATCAATGTTCAGCTCTATGGCTCGGAGCAGAATCGGCACATCGGTAAAGGCAGTGCACAAAATAATGGGAATGTCTGGGTATTTGCTTCGGATATGCTGCGCCAAATCGAGACCATCCATTTTGGGCATTTTTATATCTGTGATAATAATATCTATGGAATGGGAGTTGATTATTTCAAGGGCTTCTTCACCATTTTCGGCCAATATAGTGTCGGGGAAATACCAAAAAAGATACTGATGTATGGCATCTCTCAGGAAAGGATCGTCTTCTACGTACAGTATTCGGGCGTTTTTAAATGGGGCCAGAATTTCTTTGAACTCTTTTTTTTTTAGCATATCACATCATTTTAATGAGAGTTCTATGAAAAATTCAAGGGTGGACCCTTTAAGGCTTTTCATCCTGAATTTACCCTGCATATGTTCAACCACAAGCTTTTTACACATTTCCAATGTGACCAAGTGGTGTCGTGGTTGAGTTCTGTCCTTTAAAAAAGAACTATCGATGGGAAGAAGCAACTGTATTAACAATTGGTTTTTTTTTATCACCGCAGTAAGGGTGATTGCGTGTTTTGCCGGGTCGTGTTGGCTACTGGCCGCTCGGACTAAACTCAAAAGTGAAATGATAACCTGTTTAAATGCATTGGTTTGTCCATGCCATATTTTGACATTTAATTCAGGTGTTAAGTTGATGTCGATGTGTCTTTCAGGGTATGAACGAGAAAAAATAAAAACTGAATCCTGAATAAGTGTCGAAATAGTCATAGGGGGAGGATCATTGTCAGTTACTGTGAAAAACTGGCTGAACTGGTCAATACCTTCAGTCATTCTGGTGATGTTGAGGCGGGAATCTTCAACGAAGCGTTTGATGGTCGTTTCATCAATACCTGAAAAATGGTATGTGTTCATCAGGTTCTGTATCATGATGCTCAGAGTTGTCAGCGGTTGCCTCCATTGATGTGCGATGGCACCGATCATTTCTCCCATGGCAGCCAATCTGGATTGATGAAGTAAAAGATCTTCATCCTGCTTGCGTTTCTGTAATTCCTGTTGAATGCGTTGTTCAAGCTGCAGATTGAGTGTTTCATGTTCTTTTGCTTTTTCCTCAAGTGCTAAACCAGCCAGATATTTGTCGGTAATATCGAGGAGGCATCCCAATACCGCCGGTTTATTATGGAAATCGATTTGGGTCAGGTACGCTTCGAAAATGTAGGTGTTCGTGTTGTTTTGCGGGATGGCACTCAGGAGAAAGCGGGATGAGTGTAAGCCTTCGTTTTCAATGGCATGGCATTTGTTCTTTAGCTTTTCTGCATCATCTGATGAGAAAAAGCTTAAAAGATCTATTGCGTTCAACTGCTTATCTGCTGGAATTGAAAAGCTACTTTTAAAGAGGGGGTTGATGTATTTTATAATTGTATTCTGAGAAATGAAAATGGCTGAAAATGATCGCTCGGCGAGAGTTCGGAAAAGTTGTTCGCTCTGCTGCAATGCAATCTGAGTCGTTTTAAGATCACTGATATCGACTATGGAACCCACCATTCCCAAAACTTCCTGGTTTGCAGAATGAAATGGGATTTTAGAAACCCAGTACCAGGCGGAAGAGCCACCAGCATGGGGGATGATAAATCGTTCATCAAGGATGATTGATCTGTTGTTCTCCATGATGCTTTTGTCATCTTTTAACAGAGATTTCAGGTCCAAAGAACTCAATTCTGTTTCTATGTCTACAGGAAGTGCCTTTGAAGCAATATTGAATGCGGTTAAAAAACGTTCGTTGGCAGTTATGATGCTATTGTTTGTGTCTTTGATGTAGATCAGAGCAGGGATGGAAGACAGAATGGCTTCCTGTTGCTCAAGGATTGTCAGAAAGTGATGATGTAAAGCACCTCTTTCAGCAATTTCCTGAAAAATTCTTTTTTGTTGTTCTTTTATTGTTTTCTGAAATTGTTCAATTTGTTTCTCAGGGATTGTTTGGGGTACGTCCATCAAAATATCTCAATATCATCGCCCAGATCGCCAGCAGACTTGTTTTTTGGGTGATCTGAAAGATGGTTCCCTTCATTGACAAGTCGATTTTGAACATCCGTTTCAATATTTTGTCGATAAATCTGAATTTCTTTTTCAATGCCTGTTGGGGCAGCAATTGATGCCTCAGTGCCTGGAGATAATTCTGATATTGTAGCGTATAGAAGATTAATCGCTTCCGCTATGGCTGAAGAATTGTAGATGTCTGAGTGAAAAGAATCAATAAGAGGGCTGATGGTTGTAATGATTAATTCCAGTTGAGATTTAAGTTTGCTGATTCGAAGTGTTGTCAGATGTTGTATGTTTTCTAAGGGCACGAGTCTCTCGTCGAATTCTGTTAAAACTTCGATAATGTTTTCAATATCAAGACTGTTTTGATGGAATAATGATGAAAGCTGTTCCGATTTTGTTGCCATTTCATTCTGTGTTGTGACGATAGTGGAAAAAAGATTTTGGATCGAACTGATATCCCGTTGTGTCTGCTCAGCCATAATAGTTAATGCTGATTCTGATTCTTTTAAATTACCTGCAGTCAACGATGCATTTTGGGCTGAAAGTTCAATATCCGATCCCAGAGAAAACATATCCTGAACTGTCTGAGCGTTTTTGGTGATTTCGACTGAAATTGTTTTAATTAGAGATGACAGTATTGACTCCACTTTAATACATTCACTGGTGGCGGATACGATATCTGTCATGTGGCTGCCAGACTCTTTCTCTATTTCCTGATTGTTTTCCTTATCAAGGGCAAAATCTCGGGACACCAGTTGGATACAACTATCCAGCAAACCTGTCAGGTTGCTGCTGACAGAAACCATTTGCAAGCGAATGTTCTCAATGGCATCAAAGAACTCATTATTTGCTTTATTCAAGGAAACAAGTGATTGTTTCAGCAAAGGGATGGGGGCATTTTCAGATGAAAAATCCTGTAGAAGAACAATCACATGTTGAAGTTGCTGGCGTACAATATCATGGGCCTGCAATTTGCTGGCTATAATGTTGAGATTTTGATGTAATTCTTTGCCACTGGAAGCCAGTGCGCAAGATAAATCTTGCGCCCTTTTATGGTTTAAGCGCATCTGTGTCAAACGGTTTAGTCCTTTTTCATGAATTTGAGCAGACTGATTTGTGATTTGGGTAAAAAGAAGGTGAATGACACCCGATGAAGAATTAAGATGGGTGCTTAGAATTAACGAAACAGATAGGAGCTGTTCTGCTTTGAATTTTATGTGGTACGCCAGATCGACGACCTGTTTTAGAAGATTGGCATAGGCATCGGCAACGGAGGTATGATGGGCCAATTCGACCCGAACCACCAAGTCTGTTTTTTGCATCCTTTTTACCTGATTGATCAGTTTTAGCAGATTATTCTGATCATCCATCAACAGGGCACCTATTTGGGTTAAAATGTCTTCTATCTGATTTAAGGCAGGAAGGATCTCTTTTTTGTTAAGCACAACTGAATTAAAGTATTCTTTTTGACTTTCAAAAAGGGTATGTTTGACTGCTGCCTTCAGAAGATTGGCCTCAGCTGTAATGTTGGTTGCTTGCTGGTCAATTTCGTGAAGGGTCTCGCCAATTTTCAGAAACTCTTTCTCGGAATAACTGATAATTTCATCGAGTCGCATTATTGTGCGTTTGATATTCAAAAAAGAAACTCCATCAAATAACTGTTTTCGAATTGATGCACCTGAGAATTATAGTATAGGAAGGTGTAAGAGGTCTACAATAAAAAAAAGTCCCGAAATCAATGACTGATTCCGGGACTCGGAGCAGTTTAACCCGCCAGGGTTATTGTTTTAAGCATTTGAAGGCAAATCAAGACCATATCCCTGCTTGTCACTGGCTTTTTTCAGCATATAGGCGAGAAAAATGGAAATCACACCCAAACCAACCAGCATGAAAATTGGCCAGGTATAATTATAAATAGGAAGGTCTCCGGCTACACGCATCTCTTCAATTTTTGCTCCCAATTCTGAACCACTGAAGCCTTGGTCTTTAAGGGAATCCCGGATCTGCTGCATTCTAGCGATCACGTCGGGATTTACGAAATCCAGGAATTTCCCGATCCCCCAGAAGAAAAGGCCCAGACCCCAGTTTTGCACAGTAAACATCGAAGCGTAAGCTGTACCAAGCCTGTACTCTGGGACAATTTTTGCAACTGAAGGCCACATGGCTGCCGGAACCAGAGAGAAGGCTATACCTAGTGAAAGTAGGCCTGCATAACAAAGGAGATGGCTGCTGAAGAGTGATAATGCGAGATGAGCAAAGATCAGTAGGAACGCCCCCAACATCATGATTGATGCGGCCTTCCCCTTTTTGTCAACCATTCGACCGAAAATTGGCGTAAAGAAGATGGTTGCAAGCGGAAGCAGACTAGCGGCTTTGGGACCATTGACCAGCCATAAAGCCAGAACGTTTTTAATAGAGAAGATAAACAGAACAAAGAGGACTACAAGGGTTAACAACGATAGTTTTTTACCATTTGCAGATTTAATGTAACTAGGTAAGACTGGGAAAAGGATACCAAAGAGGAAAAAAGCAACAAAAATGGAAACATTACCCAGTGAGGCACTTCCGAACAGGGTTAGTTCAGCACCTTGAGGCAGGTCATAGGAAAAACCAAATTTATTAACCAGCAAGTCCGGAGCGTATTGCATAAACGGGAAGACTGCAGAATAAAAAGCAACGCAAAGAAGAGCAATCAAAATGAAAGATCTGTCAGTCGCCAGTTTGATGAGGTCTGACATTTTAAATTTCTCCTCATCACCCCCATTTGCTTTTTCTCCGGCTTGTTGCTTGTCCAGACGGACATCAAAGATGAGATAAATCATGTACAGGACAAAACCCAAGGAAATCAGAAAAGCAGCAAAGGTTATAGCAGTGGGAGCATTATAGTTTGCGATTTCCGGTGAAAGCGCGGTCCCCATGGCTGATCCCAATCTGCCGATTCCCATATTGACTGCCATGGCCATTGCCAGTTCATACCCTTTAAACCATTTGACTATGGTTCTGGTGATAAGAACACAAGTTGTTTCGAGACCCACGCCGAAAATGATGCGGCCAATGATCATATAGGTCAATCTTGTGGCAGGATCTTCTGCCAAAATGCCATGGGCACCCAAGGCGGAAATAATACCACCTAACGCAGCAACTGTGCCAAATATGATGGCTGTCAGGCGAATACCCCATTTATCCAGGATGATTCCTCCAACTATGATCATGCCCAACATGTTGGCTATAGTTGTTAAACCAATCATTTCTCCGAATTGACTGGAAGTGATACCGAGTTGGCTTTCCATCAATGGTTTCAGACCGGAGTAAAAATCCTGGAACCAATAGGTAGCAAACATCAGCGCACTGACCATAACCAGAACCAGCCAGCGCATTGGTGCGGAATCGCGAAGTGTTTTCTTGATTGCTTCTGTCATTTTATTTTCCTCTTTTAATATATTTGGAACTCAGGAAAAGAAAGTAAGTTGTATTCTGAATGTGACATGTAGTCATTCTATAGAAAAAAAAAGAGTCTTTCAATAGAACCAGTCTCAATATTGTTTTTACTGCGATTTCTTGGATATTTCAAAAGGTGTGGCTTGGTCAAATGACCCAGATAAATAAAGATATATCAACTGCAAAAGAGAAAAGCCTCATGAGTCTCATGTTCTTTAAGATAGGTACATTTATATCACCTTTCCTGAAATTCTGAAAAAATAGAGGTGATATTTTTTTTACTTAAGCCCTGATGATTTGAAACTCTTTTCAAAAAAAAAGCATCTAATGATAAAGAGCATGAAAAAAAGACTCTGGAGGCAGTGATGCACCATAAACTAGTGACCACATGGTTGATGACTTTTTTCCTCATCATATCAATTCATGCGGATGATGGAAACGGAGAGCAGGGGCACCCCACAAACCCTCAGGAAAAAAAGATGGTTGAGCGGGTTTCAGCCTATATTGTCAAAGTATTGGCAGATCAACCCTCCCAAAATAAACGCTATGTGGTTACCGGATTGGCCATCAGTTCTGATAGTGTACTGACCAGTGCCCTGATCAGCCGGTATGGTAACGAACGGATAACCGTCGTGACGGTGTCTGGTGATACTTATGAAACTGAATTGCAGGGACTCGATCAAAATTCTTCCCTGGCCCTGTTGAAATTGAAATCCGGGTCAATGGATTATGCCAAAAGCACTGCGAAAGTATCTATCGGAGATCCGGTTTGGGTAATGGGCGCTTTTTATCAGAATTTTCCCAGCCTGTTCAAAGGGGTGGTCAGCAGTGCTGATGAACGGCAGATTATCATCAATGCTCCGGCCATTCCCGGTGTCAGTGGTGGTGCAGTCATTACTGCCAATGGAGCACTGGCTGGAATTGTCCGGGGCCGACTCGGTGTGGCCTGGAATCGTGATTTACGTATTCGTAGTGAAGAAACAGAATTGCTTTTTTCCGGAGAGAATCCAATTGGACAACCACTTTTGTTCGCTTTACCCATATCGGGTGCCAAACGGATAGCCGCCGATCTGGCTGAATTTGGCTATCTTCGTCAGGGCTGGGTCGGCGTTTGGTGTTCCTACGATGAACCCGGGGTTATTCATGTCACCGATGTGACGGCTGAATCACCGGCGGAAAATGCCGGGATAAAGCCAGGTGATGAAATTTTGTCAATAGATAACAAGTCAATTGGGAATATCATTGATTTGCAGCGTTTGATATTTGATAAAAAACCTGGAGATCGGTTGGGATTTCAAATCAAACGAAGTGGCATGGTTAAAGATGTATTGGTTGAAGTCGGGGAAAATCCACAAGCCAGACAATCTGTCTTAAACCGGAATATACCGAGGCTACCAGATGTTGAAAACAGACCATGGCCTTTTTTGGCTTCACCATCCCCGGATTCATCATTCAGCTTAATGCGTTTTAAAACAGTTCAGGATCTGGGACTGGTCGGCACATTGATTGGGAAAGAAGTTGCTCAACAACACGGCATAAAGGAAGGGCATGGTATCTTGTTACAAGAAGTCCTTTCGGAATCACCTTTCAGGGCTCTCAACCTCATGGCAGGAGATGTGGTTGTTGAAGTTGATGGGCGACCGATTCGGTCGACAAAGGATCTGGAAGTTTTGGCCAGAAGTTTTGATACAGTCAGATTTGATCAGAAAGGAAGTAAAAAAACTATGGTTCGATATTATCGGGACAGAAAACCACTATCGAGTTCTATTCAATTGCAGGCTGAACCGTTGAGGACTGATGAAATCAGGCAACTGAGAAACAGAATGGAACAAGTGTCATCACTCTTGAGAGATCAGGAATTCAGGAATTTAAATGATACCTTACAAGGTCTGAAAGATCGTATTAAAACTGATAATACCGGCTTTGACGGGTCATTGGAATTAATGAAAATGGAAAAACGTATTGAGCAATACTATAAAAAATCCAAAGAACAAATCGATGCTGAGTATAAATTTCTGCAGGAAATGATTAAGCAAATGAAAAAAGAGATGGACAAAGACAGTTGAAGTCAGAACCATAAACAGTTATGGTTAATTATGATAAGTGCAAAAAGGGTCACGTTTTTTTTTTCCTGTTCCCTTATTTATTTTTTTTCTGGGTATCTTTCCGGAATTGATCATCAAACAGACAATGAAACCATGAGTTGGGAATGGCCTCTGAAAATAGCCAACGGCTACAGCTCTACCTTTGGAGAATTTCGCAGTAGTCATTTTCATGTCGGACTGGATCTGCGTACTTTTCAAAAAACGGGTTTCCCGGTGTATGCTATGGCGGATGGTGTCGTCGAGGTCATTCGTAAGGAAAGACGGGGCACCGGGCTTGGTGTTGTGATGCGACATGAGAATGGAACCTATTCATTTATGTATCATCTTGAAGCCTTGAGAGATGATCTGCAAAGCTTGCTTAATGCCCATATCGCAGCTCATTTGGATCCTTACCCAGGTAACATTGAGCTTAAGGGAGGGGTGGTTTTAAAAGCTGGAGAACATTTTGCCTATTCGGGGGAAAGCGGAAGTGGCTTTCCTCATCTGCACATAGAAATTCGCAATGCAAAAGGGCAATCCATCAATCCGTTTAACCTATTGCATTCTCCGATGGCCGATGCCCGAAAACCGCAGTTGCACTCATTGGTCATCAGGGCTCGCAGTGATACTTTAGTTAATCTTGAACGGCGGGAATGGCAGACGAATTTGATTCGGAATCAGAACGGAATATTTGCCATCGGTGAGTCACTGATTCTGGATGGCCCCAGTGACTGGCTGCTCATTGGTGAGGATGTTTCCGATAGCGGGCGTCCGGTAGCCCCTTATTCGCTTCGTTTCGGCCTTGATGGTAAACCGCTGGTGAATCTCTGCTTTAATATATTGAATCGAAAGGACAATGACCAGCTTGGGCTTGTTTATGACCGACAGTATACTTCAATGGGGCGATATGCCTATGCTTTGTACTCTCAGCCAGAGAATACCCTGTATAACATTGACCCTGCTGAATTTGAAGAACAATGGAGCGGGATGAGTATCGGGAAGCATGAAGCGGTCATAGAAATGAAGGACTGGGCCGGAAATAGCGCCATAGCAAAAATCCCCTTTTTTTATTTCCCACACCAATCGATGCGGATTGAATGTGTCTCAGCTGAGAAACGACATTTTGTTTTGACTGGAGATGAGGATATTGGTCCTGCGATTCTTAACATAAAAGCCATGAATCCTTCCGGAAAACCCCTTTTCACTGGCCAATTACCCATAGATACTTTGGCATCACCACAGCAATTCATACTCAGTGATTTGAGTGATCAGACCCAAGCCATTCGGTTTGACCTGAAGCAGGATGGCCGAATAATCTGGGCAGATATTCTGGCTCTGACTGAATATTCACCCCTCATACAAAATTTTGAGGCGGTATGGTCTGTTAATCGGGATACCGTTTCGCTGTTTTATCCAAATGCCTCCCAAAGTGACATTAGTTTTTTATGCGATACCAATCGTTTATTGCCGAAGGCAATCAGAACAACACCAAAAGGAACATACCACATTTTCAGTCCGGATTCAGACCGGGAAATATCCGTTTTAGGCAGATCTACTGACGGCACGAAGACATCATTGGTGATGCTGACACCAGAGAAAACGCATATCTGGAGCAGTGGCGGCTTTCAATTAGAAGTCAGGCCTGCCAGTGTCAACATCAGGCGTCTGCTCAAGATCGATATTCCTGTGGTAATTGAGCAGCAAAAATATCCGGTTTGTTCGGCGGCCATCATGTTGTCGCCTGCTCATATCCCGTTAATGAAAAAAGCCAGGATAACTTTGGATATCTCTCCGCTGATAAACCCGGAACAAGTGGGATTTTTTGTCAGCGCAGGTAGAGGGAATCATTGGAGTTATTTGTACACAACACAAGTCAAAGCGGGAACTTTTTCTGCCGACATTTCCTGTTTTGGCATGAAATTGGCTCTTATGCGGGATGTCTTTCCCCCGGTAATCGGTCATGGGCGTTTGCAATCGGTCCGGGATGGTCAAAGATATTTCATCACGGTAACAGATCGGGGCAAGGGTATTGACTACCGAAGCATTTCTGTCCGTTGTGCTGATACTGAACTGGTAAGTGAATACGATCCCGACTGGAATCGTCTTGAAATCAATATCGGTGGATTGAAAACAGGTCGACACAACCTTCAAGTGGCCCTCAAGGATTATGCCGCCAATTCAGCCCGTAAAGAATTCTCTATCCAAATCAGGTGAAATGGAATAAATTCGTTATGTTTATGTGAAAAAACAGTGAAAGGTACGTGAAGGTGCGTGAAACCATTGACAGTATCTCTTTAAATATAATAACATGACCCGATGAAAAAATTGATGGCATTACTTTTAATTGCTTTGATTCTTCCCTTCTTTCAAATATGGGGAACAGAACAAGACAACCCGGAAGAAAAGGGTTTGCTCCATCGTTTTGGCAGTGACCATGCCCAGATCTGGACCTCTCCTTTGCGCTGGAAGATGACAGATTGGCTTTGGGCAGGGGGCTTGAGTCTGGCGACTGCTGCGTTGATTCATAATGATGAAGCCATCTATCGCGATATCAAAAAATTTCAGGCAGAAAATAAAATTATTGATAATCTCACTCCTTTTTTCTCAACACTTTGTCAGGGATTTCCTTACGTTATGGGTGCCGCTTTTCTGGCCCATGGCTTCTTGTTCAAAGATTCTAAAGCATTGACAACTGGTTCTTTGTCTTTACAGGCCATGATTCATTCGTTTGTTGTCATTCAGTTAATGAAGCACCTGACCGGCAGGCAGCGCCCCTCCTGGGAAAATGGAGCCGATGCGTGGGCAGGTCCCAGTGGCTTTCTGGAACGGTACAAACCCGGACAATGGGCCCGTTATGATGCCTTTGCTTCAGGCCATACAATTACCATCTGGAGTCTTGCTACCGTGGTGGCTCACCAGTATAACAAGACACCCTGGATACCGATCCTGAGTTATTCTGTTGCCGCAGTTAGCGGTATGGCAACTGTCACAGACGATCTGCATTGGGTATCTGATGTACTGGTTGGCGCCGCTTTGGGATTTGCCATCGGGAAATTTGTGATTCGCAGACATCAGACCAAGTGGACACTGGCCCCGATCATCCCGTCTCGTGGCGGTCTTGGGCTTTCTCTGCAGATCAATCTCTGATACTCTCAAAGGTGATATGAAAAAAATACTGTGGCTTGTTTTGTTACTTCTTACAGGATTGATCTATTCAGATGATGATCACGAAGACCCATTTTGGCATTTTGCCGATCTTTTGCCTGGAGCCTGGTCGCCATACTCTGTTTTTGAAACATACCAAGCGGAGAGCACATTTCTTATCGAAGAGAGTAATGGTTTTGCTCTGGTTGATCGTCCCTGGGTCTATTACGATGGCTGGTCTCCTAAAGCCCTGCCTTGGGAACTTAATGAGGTTTCATTTAATTCCCGTCTGATTCCGGGGGCTCCAATCGGCTTTTTACCCTCAGCCACTCGCAGTGCTGTTCTTTTTTCACCGTTGTCTCCGGGTGAGCTCAACACCGGGATCACTTTGTCTCCGTATTACACTGGTTCAGCTTCTTTTGTCTCTTTTTCCACTGTTTCCCCCAATCTGGGTTCCTATTCATCCTGGGCTCAATTCCTGATGTCCACTCCGGCCATCTTACGTGATGAATTGCTGTATGAAACGAGACGTCGTTTCAAGAGTAATGTTATTCTTGAGGGGCAGTGGAACAAAAAGTGGGGGACAGGACAGGAGTTGAATATTGCCGTATCCCACAATAAAAACAGTCGTCGTTTCAATGACTGGAATGAGCGGGATACTCAGTTCATAGAAGAGGCTTCAATGACCTCTTTTTACACCCAGTATCAATTCAACAGTGATATCAGATCGGCCCGTGTATGGCTGCTTTTTAATCATCAGCAGCGCAATCATTCGGGGGCAGAACTGGGTTTGCTGCCCCAGGAAACAGATGATCTGAGTCGAATGAGCTGGGCGGGTGGACTACTCATGAAAAGATGGAACTGGCAGCTTTCCCTGACGCTGGCTTACGAACGGGAGCATAGTGAAACCAACGCCTTAAATTTTAGTAAGGAATTGCTGGATAATGATGGAGATATGATTTTCTGTCAAAAACCCTTCGGAAAGAACAGTAGCTTGATCTTTAATGGACGGATTATGCCCGATCCGCAAAAGAAGCGTTTGATAAAGCCATATCTTGATTGGCAGGTTTCACGTTTTTCTGCTCGGGAAGAGATGCATCGATCCAATCCCCTGACTCTGGATGGCCAGCCCTATGGCGTCATCCTGTGGGACAATGGGTTAATAGATCGGACGAATCAGGCTTATCGTATCAATGCGGGTCTCATGCTGGATTTACCTCTGTTGAAACATTTGAAATTGGCTGCCAGGGCCGAACTGGGGGTAGATGGATTTTTTGGAAAAAGCCTTTCAGAGAACAGCTCTTTTGGTGGGTATGGACTGCACGGTTCCCTGGTATGGTGTTGGAATAAAGACAGTGAATTAAGTGTAACGGCTTCAAGCTTTGTTCATCCTCTCAGCTTTGAACTGGTTGATTTCCTCGATAATGGACGACATGGTGGTGACTGGTTCCGGTGGACTGACCGTAATGATGATCAGCAGTACGATGAAGGTGAAACCGGGGTTTTATTGCGACGGACTGGTGGGCTGACTCATCGTTTGGGAGTTGGTTTTACATTACCCAGAGTGAATCAGATTCAGCTGTTTCTCAGATTTCCTTTGTCGGAAAAGTGGCGCTTTGAACTGAGGGGGACCGGGAAAAAGATAGATAACAGCTGGACGGTTCGATACGGTGAAGAGTATGGGAACTGGTTTGAAAGGGATCAGCAAAGTATATATCTGTTGAACCGTGTTCCGGAATCATATGTATTAACCAATTTGGAAGAGAGTTTCCAAAAGCCTCAGTATTGGCAGCTGATGTTTCGTTTTTTTGGAGAAAAGGCAGAAAAATGGTATTTCTCTTTTTCATTCATGGCCCATATGGGCTTAGGGGAGACCCCTTTTGGTAATGGACCAGGCAGTAATGATTATCTGGCTTTGTCTGAGACCAGTGCTGACCCGAACTCTTGGCTCAACAACTATGGCCGTCTTGATGGAGATAGGGCTTTTGTGGCCAAACTGGCTTATGCCCTTCATCTCTCAAAAAGACTCAGTATGGGTTTTTCGGCCAAGTATCGTGATGGCAACCCCTTTGCGTTTCTTTCGGCCAGGATAATTGACGATCAGCTGATTATGCGCAATGAGACCCTGAAAGGGGAGGATCAATACGGCAATAAACTGGGGCCCCGCGAGGATTATCTGTCCGAAATTAACCTGAAGCTGAATTATCGTCTTCCCCTGTTTGGCGGGTATGGATGTATTTCAATGGAGTGGTTCAACTTGATTGATGTGGGCTATGAACTTTCGGAATATGTCTTTGCCGCCAGCGGCCGTCTGCCCAAAGAATTGAATTTACCCAGAAGCATCCGTCTGACCTTAAGCTGGCAGGATAAATAGAGTCATATATTCAAGCTATTTCGGGTGGGATAAGGGATTTGACGAATAGAGAACCTGAACGGTTTTCCTCAATGGCATTCAGTAAAGTCCGGGTGATGACATGATTGGCGTGAATGGTTATTGTTTTCTTTTTGGGGGAATGATGGCTGGGCCAGAACCCTTTGTAGTTTAACATAATTATCTGCAGACCGCTTAGCTTTGGGTTTTGATTCCAGTCGGGGTGAGTGGACAGATATTGGGCGAGTTTTTTTTGCTGATCAATTAAGCTGTCATCATCGGTTCTTTTTGAAAAAACGGATGCAAACAAGCGATCCAGTTTCTCGTACCCTCTTTGAATGAAATTCGTATAGTGGGGAATAAATGGCATCGTGTATGTTTGGGATGAACCGGTGAAGTTCAAGTATATACCGGCAGACCGGCTTAAAAAATCAGCTTGTTTGCGGTTCAGAACAAGCATATTGGCACAATTTTTTTTATCAAACCGGTCGCTTTCGGATAATGTTGCCATCAGTGAACCTGACCGGCTTTTTTCCTGTATCTGGGCCAGAGTTAAGCGGGTATTTTCTCCAGACAATTTAAACATTGGAAGGTTTAATATCGGGAAATCCGGAGCAAGTGGTTTGGACCATTCCAGTAAAAGTTCTTCAATTCTGTTTCTTAAAGATTCAGGCATTTTTTCGATATGGTCACGTAGGTATTCCAATAAACGAATATTGGCTTGCTCGATTTGTTCCGCCATCGGTCCAAGCTCTTCTTCGTTTAGTACACTATCCAGACGAGCCCAATAAATTCGTCCCATTTTTGCCGGAAAATGAACAATACGCCAGGGGATATCGCCATGACAAAGTTCCAGGCTGCTATGGTTTTGGATTCTGGGGAGGGATACCGAACCGACTTTAAGATCAGCTTGATAGAGTTTCAGAGAGAGAAATGTTTCAGAGCTGTGTTGCCGATGGATTAATGGTTCGTTGTTGATGGTGACATTTGCTTCCACAAGCGATAAGTGGTAAACAAGAAGTTCTTTTTCCCGTTCGGCGTTGATGTTCCTGGGACCCAGGACCAGTGCGACACGATTCTCAATGCGATCTATTGTTTTGTTGGGAATTTGTGACCCGTTAGTCAGAACCAGCATTTTTTGCTGGCTTGGGGATAAGATCGTAAAATCGCGGCTCCCCGACGCCAAGGGTGCCAGAGCGCCAAGGCCTCTCAATGGTTTCAAATGCTCTACACTGCGTTCAATTTCTTCTGAATCTGTTGAAATGATCAGTGTTTTTAATGAATGCCACATGGATTGTGATATGGCCTGACCATCATCTATAATAATGGTCTGTTCCGGACTGAGTGATATGTTGATGTTTTGGGCGTTCCGAAGCCTGGAGAATCGTATCCATTCAAGAAGGACCATCTCCTTTTCTGACAGATAGCGTTCACAGAGTTTGCGGAGATGGAGCTGACCGTCGATAGATATATTGATGTCGATCATTGGGATTTCCGGAGTAGTTTTTGAGTTATTCGGCGGACCGTTTGGTTGTTTAACCCATTGTGGTGTGCGCAGTTCCATTCCCATGTTGACAGGACATCCTGGAATGGGGGATGGCAATTTCTGGCGATGAGGATCAGAAGTTTTGATCCATAAGCCTTGGAACTCCCATTGATTGGCCTGAGATCAAACCATCTGAGAGAATCTGAATTTATCAGGTTGTCAACTTCCACAATTTTCCATCTGCCATGGGGATTGTTTTTTAATAAGGTATTCAGTTCTTCAATTGCACTACACTGAGGTAAATTGATCGCATGCCAGGGTAGTTCAGACAAATCGATATTTTTGGGCAATAAGCGGCAGATTTCATCAGTGGCACTGTTGTTGAAACGAATAAATCGGTTTTTTGACAATATTTTGGTCAGCGAGGGTGGTGGTACTTCCGGGTCAGTTACGGAAACCAGGCGTCCTTTATTGAAAGCGGAGACAGCGTTTCTTAAACTGATGGGTTCAGGAAATGAGGGGAGCAAGTGTAAATCCCAAATCGCACAGTCTGACCCCCAAAGGCGTGGTTTCAGCACTGCGCTGCGGGCGGTTTGAATCAGGTTGGATCGAATCTTTTCAGGGTCATCTTCAAATCCCTTTGTACGGGGTTCTATTTTTGGTAAATCAATAAACCGACTTTTCATCAAGAGCACAAGGAATACCAAAAAGAGAGATCCTGCCAGGATTAATGAAATCGGGATTATAAACGGAGCCAGAGGTGAGGCAGATCTGGCTATCTGGTTTTCATTCTGCCACTGCGGGATCTGGGCGCTATAGTCCAGGACAGTCCAGTGATCATTCACGTATGCTTCACACCAGGCATGCAGCTCGCTGAATAGTGATCCGTTTTGACCCTGCCAGCCAATAATCAGTCGGGCAGGTATGTTGAGGCTGCGCAAGAGCAGTACCGCAAAACCATTTATGGAATCGCAATCGCCGGTGCCGGATTCCAGAACCAGATTTAGCCATAGTGATGGTGGATTAGTTGATGGTGTGACGGGTTCGAGGGATGACTGGTATTGAAAATTCGCTTTCATGAGCCTGAGGATCAGATGAAGTCTGTCCAAAACTGGCGCATTGCGGCCTTGAGTGATCATGTTTTGCCATGATCCTGGCCATACATCCAAACCAGGCGTATTCAGCCAATAGGTACGCTCTGTATCCGGGAGTTGTACAGAGTGGGGCGGATAGGTTTGGTAAATGATTTTTTCAAGTTCCTTGGGAATATTCAAATACAAAAGGTCATTTTCGATCTCAGTAGTCGACGTATAGGGGTGAGGGGTCGTGGAAATCAAGCGAAAACGATTGGACAATGCAGGAAGTAGAAGGGGGACTTTTTCAGCACTGAAGGTTGACAGTGTGAATGTGTACAGGGGTGACTCTTCGGGGACCTGGAGTTCTTCAACATGGTAACGTGGTTGGTCAGCAGCGTATTGCCAACCTTTGTTTTCATCGTATTCAGCGGCGGTGAACCAGCGCAAGAGTAATGGGGTCGGTGGAGAATATCTGATTTGGTATGGAAGGCGAGTTTCTGTTGTTCGTTCATTTTGAAGAGAGCCATGATAAATAGTGGGGTGAATGGCTTGGAGTGGAGCGTCTTTTCTGTTTTTAACGACTGGTGTTTGGGATAACTGATTTAACCCGTACAGAATGAGTGGAATTAAAAGGGTTAAAGAAAACAGTAGCATCAACACCCGTGTTCGGTGTAAAGAAAACCAGTGCCTTAAGGTTTGGCTCCATTTGGCAGGAAAAGCTACTTTTGCCAGATTCTCTAAATAAAAGGAGAGTGCCTTCTGACAGTCAATGATCAACACATTCAACTCTTGATCGTGGATGACCTCTCGACGGGTAATGGAGACTTTCAATCGATGTGCGTCAATAAGAAATGATGGCGCCTGATCAAAGTCGCCTAAAGTGATTTCTTCTTCAGATGAGTGCTTGTGGGGTTGCTTAAGTTCTCCAAGGCTGCACCCTTGCCAGACCGGAATACCTTTGACCAGCAATTCGACTTTCGGGTCCCTGGTGAGTGCCACAACACCTCGTAACCGTTTGCTTCTAAAGGAAAATTCATTTCTTTGCCCCAATGTGAACTCTGAACTTATGCGCTTTCCTTCACATAGAGTCAATAAAGATTTTTCGCTCAATCGGCAGGTCAGAAATCTGCAATAGTGACTGACTCTTTCCATAATGGCTGCTCGAAAAGTCACAGAATTTTCTGTACGACTGTCTCGTATCAGGGTGATGGATGTTCCCCGGCTTTCGAGTGAACCTTCTTGTCGTGAAACGCTGAGTTGATGATCGATTTTTAGACCCCAACTCTCATCATCCGTGCGGCTGGTAATCAAAATCAGTTTGGGTTTAAAGAGCAAAACTGTCCAAAAGCCCACACCAAAAGTACCGGCGTTGTCTTTTGCTTCATCCTTGCTGGAGGCATAGAGTTTGAGCAGGAATGCCTGAGCATTCACCAGGGCCATTCCTTTGCCGTTATCGCTGAATGTAATCCATTCTTCAGCGGTATCCAGTCTGCCACAGGTGATTTCGATACGGGTAGAATCTGCATCGCGACTGTTTTGGGCCAGTTCGCGGATAAAGCACCAAGGGTCACTTCCATATTCCAGGTGGCTGGCCTCCACCCAGCGGCGGAGGTCCAGTTCACCGGTTTGTGTCATGGTTAAATGACTTTTTGACTGGATTATTTCCCGGTCGGGCTGTATAGGAATTTGAAAAATTCAAAATCAGTGGTCAGAATCTTGTTCATCTTGGGGAGCAAATTTTGATACTGAATCAAAGCCATCCAGAAATCAGCGAATTCCGGGTCTTTCGAATAGGCTTTGTTACGGATATCAAGGGTTTCGGCGTCCGCCTTTGCTTTGATCTCTTTGGCTGTGCGTTCGGCTTCGGAACTGACCTTTCTCAATTCACGTTCCATTTTACCCAGCCAGTTGGCTTTGGCCCCTTCACCCTGGGATCGGAAGAATTGGGCGATCTGATTTCTTTCCTTGATCATACGGGCATAGACACTCTGAGTCAGATCTTCTGAGTATTTAACCTGACGAATAATGATGTCGATCAGCTCAATACCCAGCTTGCTCAGCTCCGGTTGCGAAAGATCGAAAATGAGTTTGGTCAATTTTTCCCGACCGATTCTGATCTGTGAAAATTCCCTTTCGGTGAGGGTTGAGATGTCCACCAGGATATTATCTTCCACCTCTATCTCATCGTCACTATTTTCCAGAAAGGCATTTTCCCGTTCAATTTCGTTGATGATATTGCTGTTTCGTACTGCTTCTATCAGCTTATTGTTGGCGATAATATCTCGCACCTTGGAATCAATGATCTGATCCAGGCGTTGCATTCCGGTGTCAATTTCTTTGAGATTTTCATAAAAAAGTTTGGCATCGGAAATCCGCCATCTGGCGGTGGTATCAACGATGATAAACTGGTTCTCAGCTGTAGGGGCCTTCTGGGGATTACCATCCCAGGACAGGATGCGTTTGGGGTAGATGAGGATGGTGTCCAC
>Ga0105099_10000559_pt1 | contig 25391 bp, 17 predicted proteins | sample PPLLak3cmMay2015_2_FD_79138 | JGI IMG/M metagenome (GOLD analysis project Ga0105099, IMG submission 79138) | Freshwater sediment microbial communities from Prairie Pothole Lake near Jamestown, North Dakota, USA - PPLs Lake P8 Core (1) Depth... | ecosystem: Environmental > Aquatic > Freshwater >... | reverse complement strand
GGCTTTTAAACAACATTTCACAAAAGAGCCAATCATCTATACCTGTTAAAAGTTTTATAACTACAATAAAATCGAGTCATTACAAGTCCCCCTTCGGGGGATTTAGGGGGCGTGAACGCTTACCAAAATATATTGAAAAGTGTCATATTTCTCTGGAATAGTCCCTCCCTTATATTCATTTTACATAAGGACCCTCAAGGGTATAATTTCTCGAACATCTATCTGAAAATAGCCCGCGACAATAGGGTTCTCGTTCCTGCATGCGTTATTTCAAGAAAATAAATACCCCGGGCAAATGAGCTCATATCGATTTCTGCGCCGGTACCGCCGGTTCTGATCGTGTGACATAGTTTACCATTCGGTGCTATTAACGATATTGTATACACGTTGGAACCAGGGAGTTTTATATCTAATCTGCCGTTTCGCTGCTCTACTGAAACCGATTGCGGCGCCATTTTTTCTGTTGAAGTCAGGGTTTTAACGGAAGCAACCTTGTAAACCGCAGAGAAGCTCTTTAAATTTGTCGTCTCGGTGCCTTTAGCCGTTTTGGCAATTCCATCAATAGTAATCGTTCCAAAGGAATTCTTTCCCGTTGCGTTGTTTTCCGTCATTTCTACCCAGAACTCATACGTCCCCTTCGGTACTGGTTTGTTATCCTGTCCCGTGCAATCCCACCTGCCCGTAAGAACGCCGTGAATGTTACGTGATGCGCCGGTAAGCCCGTCAACGTCGCCTTTTGAGATACTGTTCCATAAAGTGCAGTACCGAATGTAATTCTGCGCTTTTTTGCATATTGTTTTAATAAATGTCTTATCCGGTTTTTGTATCCACATCATTGAGGCGTTTTTCGGGGCATATCTGCCTCCATACGTAACCGTAGTGACAGTTACTATCAGGCTGTCGCAATTCTGGGCATGTAATGCGGGTATAAAAATAGATAGAAGCGTGAACACAATAACCCAGGCAGACGAATAACGTAAATTATATTTTTTCACGGAACATTCTCCCTTGGTATAATCTTTTATTTCCGAAAACAGTATTGAGTCGGCATATTAAAGACATTATTTTGTTGTTAGATTGCCATAACTCAATAATAAACAAATAGTTACAAGAGTAATAAGCGTATGAAAAAAGTATTGTAAATAACTATGCTATGGCCTGTCCGTCCTATTTCTGGGAAATAAAAATATTATGGTTCCTAAAACAAACAAAATAATAAGGACTACCGGGTCACAATATTGAATGTTTAATGGCATTATTTACTCCTGTTGAACACGTTTCCTGCACCCATTCCGGCAACCAGCCTCATCGCAGGATGTTATTTTTTTATCAGAACCATTTTTCCTGCCATGATTTTTTCCCGAGCGGCTAGTTTATAGAAATATATACCGCTATTCAGATAAGCGCAGTTAAAATGAACCTGTTGGCGACCGCTATTTAAAAAGCCTTTGACGGGTTCTGCTACAATTTTACCTTCAGCATTATACAGTGCCAATGCAGTATGACCTGCTATCGGTATTGAAAAAATGATTGTTATTGCTGGATTGAAAGGATTGAACAAGACGTTGCCGAATAATGGCCCTTCCGAGATACAGTTATCTTTTTTTATGCTTGTCGGGCCGAATGCTACAATTTCCATGTTAAAGCTTACATCAGAGCTGGCTTGATTATACTGATGAATCTCCACAGCGACCAGGTTAGTTCCACTTTGCAATACAGATAACGAATACACGGAGTCGTAAAAAAGTTTTTCAGCTTCTCCATCTTGTCTTGATGCAGCCGGAGTGTCGTAATAAACATCCCCATCGGCCATGTTTGATCTGTAAAGCTCTGTGCCGTTGAAATAGACAACAGCGCCATCATCTCTTTTCAGGCTTATGCGAACACTGTCATAACTGCCCGGGGTATAGTCGAATGTTGTTCTGTAATAAGAGGTCCAGTAGTGCTCGCCAGTAGGCCCACTAGGTATAACAGTTGCTTCATCGCCATCCCCATAACCGAGTTCTGCTGGCCCTGAGCTCCATGATGATGAATTGTATGCGGTTGTATTCCAGTTACTCGCAGGCAGGGAGTCTGCTGCATGATAGTGCCAGACACTTCCTTTCGGTAACAGGGTTGTCTGTGCCGGCATTAACGTTACCATACAAAAAAACATTGCAAAGGCGGTCACAAGGTTTCTTTTATACATACGAATCCTTTCTTTTTGGGCAATATTTAAATAAAAATGACAAATTTCCACAATTTCGAAAAATATTTTAATACAGAGGTGTAGAATTTTTAACAATAGCACGCTTTTTTCTTCTGATGAACAGGGCACAGAAACAGCCGGATAGAAAATCAGTTATTCACATTAAATTGTTGATTTTGTTTTTAAATCCGCCATGTTCTACTTGATAAATGTACAATCCGGCGGCAATCTGATCTTTCCGGTAAAAAAGTATCTTTACGCCAGGATTAATTTTATGTAAAGCAATTCCCATCAGGTCATCGGATTCTGCTTTTTGCATGCCGACGGCAACAATATCTATCTCTTGCCAGGTCTCTCGATATTTTTCCAATGCCGAGGCGCTATGGAAGAACGCGATCACCGAATGCCCGAGTTCTTCGAGCAGTTTTTGTATCAGATCAAGCGCCCTGGCGTCCTCCTCAATAAGGAGAATACGGATTTGCTTTGTTATCGCGTTTAAAACGCCGTTCGTACATGTATTGGTTTTCATGGTAAAATTATCAACCTCGTCGTCTCCGGCCTTTTTTAGGAGGCGTTGGGGGGAGTAGAGACGACAAGGTTGATTTATTCATTATTCTTGCGTTATCTTTATAACCAATAAAGTTATAAAAGCCATTTATTTCAATAAAAGCGTAATGGTTTTATTGATTTTTCCTGACTCCATTCTGCATAAATACAATCCTGCTGATACCCCATTTACTGATGCGTTTATATCAATACGATGCACTCCAGAACCAGTCGTAGCATCAACCAGGGTTCTGACTAAGGTACCTTTCAGATCGTACAATGCTATGTTGACTCTGTTATTTGAGTTGTTGTTATTGCCCGGAAGGCAATACAGGAGCTCGTTTCCTATAACCTGTAATGTGGCTTGTGAATTGAGCGTATTGTTCAGGCTGATCGCCACTCCGGGTTCGATGGTAAAGTTTGCGCTGCTTTGGCCGACAATGCTGTTGTTGACGCGGCTGGTAATTTTTATTTTGTAATCATTACCGGTCATCTGATTTGCCGGGATTGTCCAGGCATACTCTCCATCGCTCTCCGTAGAGTCTATAATGACGCTGTTTAAAGTTCCCCCTTTAAACAGTTCGACTTTTACTTTTTCGCTGATATTGTCGGTCCAGGAAATAGATTTGGTTTCGCCCTGTTTCCATATCTCGGCGCCGTTGGGTGATTTCAGGGTTACATACGGGCTTGCATTTTTTACGAGTGTAACAGCATCAATAACAGTGCCGCTTGAATTTTTTACCGCAAATTTGAGCGAATCGGCCGATGCATCAAGCACACAGTAATGATATACTTTTTCATTCACATTTACCCACCAGTCTGAACCGATGCTGTACAATGGAGCGCCCCCTCCGCCTACAACCGAGTAAAAGGTGCCCGGCTTTTCGGAAACATTAATTACTTTCGCCTCGCTCGCGGTTTTTCCTTCATAGATCCAATGGGTACGCTCGTAGAAATGATCGTGGCCGGCAAAGAACATGGTTACTTTGTACGTATCGCAAAGTTTACGGAAATTGGTTACGTTGCTTCCTTCAGACGTGGTGCCGTCTGCGCCATGATCGCCGGTGCTGTATACTGGCTTGTGAGCATATATAAAGCGCCAGTCGGCAGTCTGCGACTCTGTTGATTTAAGCTGGGTTTCAAGCCATGTGTTGTTTGCGCCCGGGTCATACCCCATGGAAACAAAGAAGCAGTTCCCTTCTCTGAATGCATAGGTGATGCTGCTGTTCCTGATTATGCTGGGGGTGAAGCTCTTCACCGCGCTTTCCGTTTCATGGTTTCCCCGCGCAACCAGGATTTTATTGTTTGTCAGCAGGGTATTCATCGCGGGCACGGAGGTGAAGTGGGATTTCCAGTCTGAAGACGCATAACCGTCCCAGAGATCGCCGGAGTGTATGACAAGCTCCGGGTTTTCCGCGGCAAACTTGGCGACAATACCCTTGTGAACGCTTGCATTGGTCCTTGAGTCGCCATACGCAATAAATTTGAGCGAATAGCTGTTCTGAATAAGAGTAAGGCCGGTTATTACGGCAACTATCAACGTTCTCTTCATACAACTCCTCCTTTGGAATGTTATTACAGATATCATTTGCAAAAGGTTTTAAATTGGTATTATTTTTATATATACAAAGGCTATAGGGCACAGAGATATCGATTCCTAAAAGTTGGTCCTGGAAGGAAATTTGATATTTTAACTCTATAGCCTTATAACTTACTATGGAAATATTTACTATGAGCTATGTTAAGATTAGATTATGATGCGCCCTCCTTTTTTTTCAACGGGAAAACAGTTGCCATATTGAAAATCACTCCTTTTTTCAAAACGCCTTGAGACGCAGTCCGCTTTCAAACAACGGAACCCCCTCGATTGTCCATAACGCGTCTTCGTACATCTCCATTTTTTGACCAAGCAGGTTTTTGCCTTTAACATACAGCTCGACTTTCCCTTTGAACGTGGCCCCCAGGCCTGCTTCGAGGTTTGTGTAATCGTCAAGCTCTCCGCCGCCTGTAGATGCGTGGCGGTTAAAGACTCGCTGGACGCCGATAAAACCGTTGCATACGAAGCTTTGCCCGATTGGCGCTGTGCCGGACAGTTTACCGAAGGCTTTCTGGCCCGGGTACTGCAGGGCGTCTGCTGCTTTTTCATCATTGCTGGAGTGCCAGGTGGCGCATCCACCTATTTCCAGAGTTGCGTATTTGACCGCATAGGCTATCGTGCCTTCAAAACCGCCTATTCTGTAGGAATTGATATTGACCCTTTCCCACACAGGCACCTTTTTCAAAGCGCTGTTTACCATTACTGCCGTATCCCGGTATACTTTCACGCCGGATGAATCTTTGGTTCCCCGTGAAAGAGCGATCATATTTTCGAGCCGGTTATAGTAGCCGTTGATTTTGAGATTCAGGCCGGAGAGAATGTCCCAGTCGAGCCCTGCATTGGCGCTGCGTGATGTTTCGGATTTAAGATCGAGATTGCCATAACGCCAGATTCCGCCGCCGCTGGGGTGATACCTGCTTTCGTACAGATCCTGGATATACGGCGCCCTGAATCCGGCGCCTGCGCCGGCACGTACGGCAAGGAAATCGACCGGCCGGTAGAGAAGGGATAGTTTTGGCGATACGCAGGGACCATTATCATCCGCGCCGGGCGCGGTGTTTTTCACATAGTCCGCGCGGATTGCGCCAAGGATCGTCAGCCGGTTTAACAAAGTAACTTCGTCCTGCGCAAATACCCCGCCGAAGTGCTGGTCATGTTCCAGAACGCCCTGTCGCATGAAATTCCGCCATACGTATTCGCCTCCAATAGTGATAAGGTTGGATGGAATGCGGGAATACGTTACCCAGAGCGAGGGGGAGGCGAGTTCGTTTTTTTCGGGGCTCTGGCCGGTGGGCTGTTCAGCATACCATTGAGTATAATAATTCTGTCCGGTAATGGTGAGATGCTTGCCTATGGCAAAATCGTAATCAATGCCAGGTGTGAAGAGCCAGGCGTCAAACGGAGTATTGCTTATCGGCATATCGAACAGCCGGGAATAGTGTATCGAAGTGCCTATGCGACCGTTTTCGCCCGCAAGGAAATCGATTTTGTCCATGATAGTGAGCTGCTTGAATTCGAGCTGCTCTTTCCGTTTGCCCTCGACAAGCGGGAGGCCGTCGGACTGCTCCCAGCCTGCAAAAGCGCTGTGCAGAATGTTGTCGGTTGTACGACCGGTCAGGGAGACGCCGGTTCGCGCGGTTGACCTGCTTCCGCCGGACACTTCGTATTCCAGCCGGGGCTCTTGTGTCCCTTTTCTGGTGATAATATTGATGACGCCGCCGAGAGCATCGCTGCCGTACATGGAGCTTGAAGCGTCCTTTATGATCTCGATACGCTCGATATTTGCCGCGGGCACCATGTCGATATTCGCGCCGGTATGAAAGTGCGACGAGAGCATTCGCTTACCGTCAACAAGCACGATGTTGTGAAAGCTGGGCAGCCCGTTGATGGCGATATTTTTCTTTGACGGAACGCCCACGCCTGTGCCGCATTCAATATCCAGGCCGGGCACATACTCCAGGGCGTCGCTGGGCCGGGACGCCATGCTCTTTTTCATCTCGTTTTTATCAATAACAAATGCTATTGCCGGAGCGTATTTGAGCCGGGTTTCGCGGCGGGTTGCGGAAATCACCATTTTTTCCAGAGTATACGTGCTGTCTGCAGCCGTATCTGCATCGCGCTGGGCGCCTGCCCAGACCGGAAACATAATGATACATAGCGTAAGAAAGGAAGCGGTTCTATTTCTTGACAATCCCATAATTCCCTCTCCCTGTTTTTATATTTGGCTATGCAATTCAACATGGCACTCTCTGATGAAACAGTCCCCACTACGAAATATAATCAAAATTTCATATATTTGCAATAAAAAATAATAAAAATTGTATACGCATTGTATGCTCAATATAGACATGTTAAAAATTGTGCTTATATATTAAACCATGTAATACACATAAAAACAATCTGTTATAACAATATATACAACCTAATACTTGTAAGAAAAATTAAATAAAAAAAATAAATTATACTATTTAAATTAATTTTCATTATATTTCTGTATACAGTCCCTCGTTGAAGAAGTATACGTTTTGTTTCCTATATAGTAGGTGGTAGCAGATGAAAACTGAAATTGCAGAACAGGGAATAAAAATTGATCGTAAAAGGTATGAAACCTTTGGCGGCATTATTTCCAGCAGCCAGCCACCTTTTCTTGCGTGGGTGGACAGGGATTTTATGCGGGATATCGGTTATGAATACTCACCACTTTGGAATAATGCGCATGACGCAGGCTACTTATCCGCTCCAACCGAAGTGCATGCCTCGGTGACAAACAGGTGCGCACAGCGCTGCGAGGGCTGTTATATGAGTTCAACGCAAACCGGTGCAACCGAATTGACCACTGAAGCATGGAAGCGCATTCTGAAAAATCTGCGCGACATGGGCGTGTTTCACGTTGCACTCGGCGGCGGCGAAGCGTTCGAGCGGGATGATTTCGGCGAACTTGTGGCGTATTGCAGGCACATCGGCCTTGTTCCCAACCTGACCACAAGCGGTCAGACGATCGGGGAGCGGGAAATTGAAATATGCACGATGATGGGACAGGTAAATATATCCATTGACGGAATAAAAAATCGTTTTGCGGCGAATGGCAGGAACGGCAGCTTCGAAAAAGCGGACGCTGCCATCAAAGCGTTGAAAAAAGCCGGCGTGCGTGTCGGCATCAATTGCGTGGTTTCAAAAAAGAATTATCCGTTTTTAGAGGAAGTCGTCCACTATGCGATGCAAAACGGTCTGAACGAGGTCGAGTTTCTTAAATACAAACCGTCCGGTCGCGGCTGTTCCGACTACGGGGCATACGCACTGAGCCAGCAAATGATCCGGGAGTTTTATCCGGCATTGATGAAGCTGTCGCGCAAATATCGCATCGAGCTGAAAATCGACTGTTCGTTCATACCTGCAATGGTGTATCACAATCCGCCGAAAGATATGCTCGAAAAGCTCGCAGTTACCGGGTGCGACGCCGGGAATATCCTCATGTCCGTTCGCAGCAACGGCACTTTTTCGGGATGTTCGTTTGTTGAAAATAACGAGCCGGTTGCGGAAATAACAGACCGATGGGACAGTTCCAACCATCTGAATGCATTCCGGAGCCTTACGGCAAAGGCCGTCGAGCCATGCAGGTCGTGCGAGTATCTATCGATATGCAAATCCGGGTGTCGGGCTGTTTCGTTACACGTAAGTGGCGATTTTTTTGCGCCTGACCCTGAGTGCCCCCGTGTGTATGATTATAAACGAACAATGGAGGTCGTATGAATAAAAAGCAGATTGAGTTGCCCAAGGGCGTGTTAAAGATCAAGGCCGGATATAACCCCAACTCCAGCAGTATCGGCACGGTAATCTACTCATTTCCGCTGATCTATATTGCATTATGTGCAATTACCGCTTTCCTTATCGCATTGATTAAGACAAAGAAGGGTGGCAAAAATGGTTAACCGGAATATAATCATTGTTTGTATGATTATCATAGTTGGTAGTGCCATGGCAGATATTGCGCAGACTTCTGGAATTGAAACTGCACCAGCCTCGGGCCTGCTTGATGTGCAGTGGCGCAATAAAACCAAACCGCAAAAGCTGGAATATATCGGTCAATTAAAAGGCTTCATGGAAAAATGCGCCTCGGATGATCAGAAACTGAATATCTACATACAGATCGGCGATGTGTACTACAATTTGGAGAGTTACGCGGCAATGATACAATGGTACCGCAAAGCCGTTGCCCTGAATTCCGCTGTGTGTAAAAATACGCCGATTGAATTCAGAATGGAAATCGGAAAAAAGGTTTTGTTGAGACAGAACCTGATTTATGCTCTATATGCTGTTTATGTGACTATTATTGCGCTTAGTATATTCAGTATCTATCGAAGCAAGGATTTTCAGCCTGCCATTTTCATACGTAGATTGCTTATTGTTATACCGTTCTTTATATTGGGATCAGTAATAGTTTTTCTGCTTGATTTCGCCATTACATCCGGTTCTATTGCGGCAACAATTAAAAATTCCGGTGTTGTCGTTCCAGAACCGATCGTCTCTTTCAGTATATTTGATTTTTCGTGCCTGAAACCGTTTGTTACTATTATAACACTTGGCCTTATGCCGGTTCTCATGGCGCTCTTTTATGGTTCGTTTACCAACCGCATGACGAAATCAATAATCGCCGTGATACTTGCGCTGACCGTTGTTTCAACGTGGAGCCACTTTATTCTGCTGAACGCATTCGATAAAAAGTTTGAAAAACGTCTGGTGACCACAAATACCCATTTTTTCTTAAAGGGCGAGCTTGAGGATATGCTTGTTGATAATCCAGGAAAGGTGTTGAAAGCCAATCCGTCCCTTTTGTCGAGCGGGAATGATGATCTTGAGGAGTTTATCCGGGATAAGAATATAGAATTGTTGCAGAAATGAGGATATGTGGAGTCTGAAGCATTTCGTCCCCCTGTGTTACCTTAATAACCGATTGTGTAATTCGAGCTTGCTTCTATACATTCAAAGTAATGATATTTATAGATATACGATGCGCAGGAAATCGGCACGGATATTTATTGCCTGAAGAGTTTTTCTGTGCTGCAGGTTTTAACCGGATTGAAAAACTGATCAGGGAGGCATATGATGCGTAAGGCTTTATCATTGCTGTGTATATTTACACTGTGCGTTTGTGCTGCTGTTATCAAACAGGAATACCGGTTTGAAGCGCCGGTCATCAGAGACGGCATTGCTCATTTGAGGGGAGGGCGTCCGTCAGTGTATGCTTTCGGACCGCAGGTTGCCGTATACCCTTCAAAGCTGTTACTGCCGATAGGTCAGCAGGCAAAGGCAGTCAAGGTAGAATATGGTAATCTGATTGAAATGGAGGGTAACTATTATCTGCAACCGTATCTTCCCACCTACACGCAAAAAGGTCTCATAGTATCAAAATCAAAGATGCGTGAAGAGATGCGCCCCATGGTAGATGCGATTTATCAGAAGGATGAACTGTATCCCGGCGTATATTAGACACGATCCGAAGAAGAGGCGGTAACCACGCAATTCTTATGCGGTGCATCAATCTCCATCAAAGTGTTAACTCCGGTGCACTATAATCCGGTCAGAGAAAAAGTTTATTATTACGATAAAATAACCATTAGTGTCGAGACTGAAAATATCAGCCCGGCGCAACAAGTAGCTGCTTATATAGGCACCCCTTTCTCAAAAAGCCGTATATATCAAATAGTTGATAATAAAGAAGCGGTTAACAATCTCCCGATTACGCCCAAAGATGGTAATGATTATGAGTTTTTAATCATAACAGCGCCAAACATTGCGAGCGGGTGGACAGCGTTGGTTGATTTTAATAAAAGAAGAGGAATGAGAACCCTGATTAAGAGTGTTGCTGAAATACAGTCTATGACAGGCACGGACCTTCCGGATAAAATTAGAAATTATATTAAAGCAGAATACGAGGCGCATAAAATAGTGTTCGCAGTGCTTGGCGGCGACGTTACCACAAATACCGACAACATTCCGGCAAGACAATTATACGCTAAATATTACGACCACAATATAACACCGGACAGGCTCAACGAACAATATCCCGCAGCCGACATGTATTACGGGACTCTTGATGGAACCTGGAACACTAATAACGATACAAAATTCGGAGAACCTGGGGAAGAAGATTTGTACTGGGAGGTTTTTGTTTCCAGGTATCCGTGCGATAATACTACTCACCTGACCAATCTCATAAATAAAACCGTCAAATACTCTGAACAGCCGGTTCGGGAGAGTGCATGCAACTTTTTAGGCCTTGGCGAATTTTTATGGGATGATTACGGCGTTACCGTATGGGGCGCTGGTATTGTGGATCTTTATATCGGCGTAAAAGACGATTATGGGTTTACTACTCATGGCGTACCCGGCGATTTCGCCATTACACGGCTTGATGACAGACAGTTCAACAAGGAAAACGCTTGGGGTGCAGCAGAGCTTACTACAACATTCGGCCAGTCAAAAGCTGCATGGGTAGTGCATGAGGGTCAGAATAGCTCCAGCGGTGCTTTTGGCATTTCTTCTAGCTCTATCGAAAAGTGTTTCAACAATGACGGCACGAGCCATAATTATTTTATCGGTTTAACCGCAGCCTGTTCCGCTGGCCAATTTCATAAAACCGACAGCTGTTTCCTGGAACGGATGGCCAATTCAGCAAAGACATGCGTCGGTGTGATCGGAAATAATGAATTCGGGTATGCTGATGACGATGGTTATGATTCTCCCGGCGCCAGACCTTTTCGCTATATTTTCGATGCTATTTTTAACCCTCAAAAAAGGGTTCATTTTCATGAGGCGATGCATGCGATGGGAAAAGAGGCAAATATTGATATCGCTGTCGACCCGAATGCGCTGAGTAATGCCCCGTACTATGGCATAATACGTTATTGCTGCTATAATACGAACTTATTTGGCGATCCGGCAGTATCGGTCTGGACAAAAAATCCGCAGGACCTCACTCAGCCGTTCGAATATACCGCCGACGGGGCACAGTTTACAATGAAGACGCCTCCCTATACCTCGGTTGCCCTTGCAAATGCAGCGGGAGAAATATTCACGACTCAGCTGACCGGCTACAAAGCGCCGGCAAATAACAGTTTCACTCCAGGTGACAGCACCTGCCTGATCAACGATAATGCCTATAAAACGTATGCAGCTGCCAACAGCACCATGAAAGTGTATATCAAGGCACACAATTATATCGCTAAAGCCTTTGACGTGCCGATATCATCCGCCATTGTTGCAAAAATTCCTGCAAATAACTATTCCATTAAGCATGCTGGCGGAAAGGTATTCTTCAACCTGCCGGCGGATGGATTTGTTAATCTTTCCATCTATAATCAGAAAGGGGCGCTGGTGAAAAATCTGGTTAATGGAATGCTGAAAGCGGGAATTCATCAGGTCAACCTTGATAATGCCAGTACAGGCAGCGGCGTTTTTTATTGCTCGATGATGGCGAACGCCGATAAACAAACAGTACCGTTCATTGTCGTTAAGTAAGCCGATATGCATTCGTCGTACTTCGTTATTCTTAACGTCATTACTTAAACCTGTACTATAGGTGTTAAATCAAACAAATGAAGGTATACTCAGTATTTCAGAATACACAATTTGATTCGTCCCATCAGAACCTTGCGCCCTCTTAATCCACCGCAGATTTAGGGGGTGTCTCCGCACTGCAGAACCGATTTGGAACATGAACAGTATCTCTGGTGTTTCATCTGTTATAAACATGCCCGCTCTTGAATATGTATCCCCATAATAAAAACCGCAGATACCGTATACTACTGTTGTTAAATCAGTAGAATTGTGATATAATAAGTATCTATAATGACTATTTTGGAAGAGCTCCAAATAAAACGCATCGATCGGAAAATGCTCCCTGAGGCGTTTTTTGTGTTTCATGATGAGAAATACGCAAGTGAAAATGAAAAAACATCTACGTTACGCTATTTTTCTTTTGCATGCCTGCATTCTCCTGTCACCTCTCCATGCCGGTATGAAGAACATGCGGTTTCGCCATATTTCAATTGAGGACGGGCTCTCTCAAAACTCCGTCATGTGCATACTGCAGGATGATTTTGGATTTATATGGATTGCCACACGAGGCGCGCTTAACAAATATGACGGTTATTCTTTCTCGATTTACAAGTCGTATAGTTTTGACTCCACCAGTTTGAGTGAAAACCATATTTTGTCTATGTGCAAAGATCATGCCGGCGTTCTCTGGATCGGCACCGAAGAGGGATTGAACCGGTTCAATTATTCAAAAAATAACTTTACGCAGTTTTTCCACCACTCTGGCGACACCAACAGCATCAGCAGCAACACCATCAATGCATTGTGTGAAGATGCCGAAAATGAACTCTGGATAGGCACCAGCAACGGGTTGACCAGTCTGAACCGGGAACGAAACCGGTTCGTGAGATATTACAATAATCCGGATGATCCGAACAGCCTGGGCAGCAACGACGTGCGAGCCGTATATTGCGACAAATCGGGCGCGCTCTGGATCGGCACCTATGGTGGCGGCCTTAATAAGTTCGACCCAGCCGCCAAGCGGTTCAGGCGGTATATGCATGACCCAGCAAAGGAAAATTCCATCAGCGATAATCATGTCCTTTGCCTGTGTGAAGATCACAACAATATTCTGTGGATAGGCACGGAGCGTGGAGGATTGAACAGGTTAGACGCGGTTCGGGAGAGCTTCTTTTGCTATAAATCAGTACCGGATGCAAAGCGCGGCCTGAATGATAATCATATCAAGGCGATTTGTGAGGATCGTTCGGGAAGATTGTGGATCGGCACCTATGCAGCAGGAGTAACGGTTTTCGATCCTGCAGAAGAGACGTTTTATCACTGCCGGACCGACCCGGATGGATTGAAGAATACCGAGATATTCACGATATTTGAGGATAACACCAACTGTATCTGGATCGGGGGAAACAGCGGCGGCCTCAACATATATAATCAGGAAGCGGAACGATTTATTCATTACAAAAACAACCCCATGGACAGCAACAGTCTGAGTGATAATATGATTTGGCAAATTATTGAAGACAACCATACTATCCTCTGGATTGGAACTGATAAAGGGGGGCTGAACAAGCTCGACCGGGAAAAGAATCTCTTTACTCACTATACATACGATGAAAAAAATCCTCACAGCATCTGCGCAAAAGGGATTTCAAGGTTATATGAAGACGGGTCGGGCGCATTGTGGATCGGAACTGATGATGGACTCGGAAAGTTTGACCGCAAGACCGGACGTTTTGTCGGGCGCTATGCATTTGAACCGGATAACCCCTATAGTCTGAGCCATAATAAAGTTCGCGCTATATATGAAGACCGGCGCGGCACCCTGTGGATAGGAACCAGAGGAGGAGGCCTGAATCGGTTAGATAGAAAATCCGGAAGGTTTTTCCGGTATACGCATGATCCAGCGGACAGCTTCAGCATAAGTTCAGATAATGTATATTGCCTTCATGAAGATCGTGCCGGCAATTTCTGGGTTGGAACGCGGCTTGGTGGCCTGAACCGGTTCGACAGGGAAACAGGGCGATTTTTCCGATATTTGTCAGATCGGCGTGATACAAACACTTTAAGCCATAATTATATCCTGGCAATTCATGAGGACAAATCCGGAATCCTGTGGATAGGCACGTGGGGTGGCGGATTAAGCAGGTTCGATCCGGAAAAAGGAACATGTACTCACTTTACAGAAAAAGACGGCCTCTCAAATAATGAAGTATATGCAATTCTGGAAGATGGCAGGGGGAACCTCTGGATGAGCACAAACAGAGGGATTTCAAGGTTCAATCCGGCAACAAAGACATTTAAAGTATACCTCGCGGAAGATGGATTGCAAAGCAATGAATTCAATTCCTACTCTGCATTTAAAAACAGCCGCGGTGAGCTGTTTTTCGGCGGCATAAACGGTTTTAACGCTTTTTTACCCGACAGCATCAAGGATAATCCTGTTCCTCCGTCTGTTGTCATAACGGCGTTTAAAATAGCCAATAGAGAGGTTCCTGCAGGACGGATGGCCGACGGTCGCACGATCCTTCAGCAATCGATTTCTCAAACAGAGGAGATAGTGCTTTCCTACAGGGACAGAGTGATATCCTTTGAGTTCGCCGCACTGCATTATGTAGCACCTGCAAAAAATCAATGTGCGTATATGATGCAGGGCCTGGAAAAAGAGTGGAATCATTCTTCAGGCAACGTTCGCTCTGTAACCTATTCGAATCTGCGGCCGGGAAAGTATGTTTTCAAAGTTAAAGGCTCCAATAATGACGGAATATGGAATGAACAGGGAACATCGTTGAAAATTACCATCCTGCCGCCTTTCTGGAGCACTGTGTGGTTTCGTTTACTGTGTTTGATTATTATTGTTGTTATCGTCATAATAATTTCCAGGTATCAAATAAACAAAATCAAGAAGAAAAAGGAGGATGAAGCGCGTCAAAAGGTAATAGCGGATGTGGGGCAGGTCCTCGAGCATGGAATGGCCACTATTTACCGGCGCGGTCTTGATAAAGACGTATACGATTACATAGGGAATGGCATTCAGGAGATTACCGGGTATAACCCCGCCGAATTTACCCTCTCCCTCTGGAAGACCATTGTTATTGAAGAGGAACTAACAGGGGAGTTTTCGGGATTGTCAATAGCAGAGGCATATAAACGTATGCGGGACGGATCTATTGACAGTTTTGTTTCAGATTTTAAGGTACGCACGAAATCGGGTGAGGTACGATGGGCTCGCGACATCACAACGGTGTTACATGACGAATCGGGAAAAAGCTATGCATGCCTCGGAATTATCTTTGATATTACGGACCGCAAGCTTTTCGAACAGAAACTTGCAGAAACGTCGAATGAGCTTCGTAAGAAAAACAGGGATATGGAAGCTGATCTGTACATGGCACGGGAGGTTCAGTCGGCACTGCTTTCACAGAATTATCCAAGAAATTTTCCTGTAGGCGTTTCATCGGAAAAGAGCGTTTTACAATTCTCACATCGGTATATTCCCGCCAGTGTGCTGGGGGGTGATTTCTTCGAGATTATTCCTGTTTCGGATCATGAAATAGGCATTTTGATCTACGATGTTATGGGACATGGCGTTCGTGCTTCTTTGATTACCGCGTACCTGCATGGTTTGATTGAGGAACTGGCTCCAATCGCCAATGATACGGCAGCGGTTATGCAGAGGCTCAACCTGGGTGTGAATGTATTGATAAACCAGATTTACGGCGGGATTTTTACAACAGCATTCTATCTTGTTGCCGATATAAAAACAGGCAGAATGCACTATTCCAATGCAGGACACCCTCCCCCGTATATCATTCAGAAGGATAAAAATAATGTGAGAAAAATTGAAAGCAACGGGAGAAAGCCTGAACCTGCATTGGGTTTCTTCGCTGATTATATATATACTTCCTGTGAATGCCCGATGGCACAGGGTGATATCGTATTCTTTTATACAGACGGCCTCTATGAAGTGGAAGGTGAGAATAAGCAGTTTTTTGGCATGGAGCGCCTTTTACAAACAATTAATACTCAACAGCATCAGCCACCAGAAAAGATGCTGGATGGAATATTGGGTGAAATTAACCGATATACCGGCACGAGGGAGTTTAGAGATGACGTTTGCATGGTGACCATGCAGGTTAAAGAGCATCTGATCCTATGAGTCAGAGGGGAATTATTACTCTTTTCAGCGTCCCTTTCAAAGCAAGAGATTGGTATTCCATTACCGTGCGATAGTTACACTTCTTGCATATTCCTGTCCGCCCGTTTTGATTTTTATGATATAACACCCGTTGCCGACCGTCACGCCCGTGCTGTTTTTACAGTCCCACGTAATGCTTTGAGAGTTCACCGGCAAAAGCGTTACCAGGGTTCCTTTCATAGTATAAATGCCTATCTGGACATTATCAGGGGCGCTGTTATAAAAACAGATTTGAACGCCTCGTGAACAGGGAAGTATGGTAATGCCCAGCTTCTTTAATTGCAAAGCATTAAGTTTTACGGGGAGCGGATCGAGTTCGATGGAAAGAATATATTTCTTATTCAAGCCGGTAACCTGCACTTCTGCCGTCTTTGGAGAGTAATCCGGGTGGGAAAAGGTCATGGTATAGGTGCCGGTATCAATAAACCGGACATACGCTCCCGCGGAATCGGTATACACATCTGCACTGTCGGTAAACTCATCCGGCTTGTTCGAATAAATATGCGCATTATATATCGGTTGCTTGGTTTTTGCATCAACGACAACCCCCTGAATGCCGGTGTAGAGCAGTTCGTAATATTGGAACAGAGACTCTTTGAGCCAGATCCACAGATTTTTCAACTCACTTTCTGGTGTCATTTTTATATCTGATAATTCAAGGTGGAGTCCTCTACAATGATGATAGATGGACATGTAATCAAGCCGCGCTCCGTGTCTTTCATACATTTCTTCGTAGTAGTTTCCCATACCGTCGTGATCTGGTGTGCTCGTCATGTAATTGGTATCGGTGGAGACTTTGTGCACCTGATCCACAAACCGCTTTGCTGCCCAAACTGACCAGCCGATATCACAGTGTTTCCGAGGGATTGCAGAATAAGGCCAGCAGGCAGCTTCCATCCCGCTATGAAGGTCTGTATGCAGATTGAATCGGTATATATCGGTGAGCCAGACAAGCGCTTTTGTTTCAACTTGTTTGATGTATTTGTGAGTTGTCAACCCCAGAGGGCAGGAGCAGGTATAATCAGCGTTCAAATCATAGTTTATCGGCTTGACTACTGACCCGCTATACAGTTTGCCCCTGCAATAAGTATAATCAGGAGAGCACACCGGACAGAAAAAGAGCGAAATGGAATCGAGCAGTGCTGTAATTCTCGGATCCTTGCCGTAACTGGAAAGCAGCGTATCAATCATGTGCAGGGTTATCATATAGCCGGCAAATTCATCGCCATGTAACGTCGAGGTCTGCAGGTAGCGTGGTTTTGCGGTATTCCGATTAACATCGGCAGTAATATTAAGCGCATATATCGGAAACTTTTCTTTGGGGCTGAGTCCAAGATTATAGAGTTTGCAGAGATTCGGATACTGCTTCTCCCAGTTCAGCATGATTGCGTGGTAGATTTCAAATGTTTTTGGATAGGTATACCAGATGCTGTCTGATCGTACTCCTTTTTCCAGATAATCCCTATAATCAGATTTTAGCACAGGCGTCTTAAAACTCATATCCGTATTAATGAGTCCGGCGTCTGTATCCGCAAATAATATAAAACTGCTGCAAAGAGCAAAAACCAATACCAGTAATATTGCGCTGCGTTTCATGCTCTACCCCCTGTTATCATAAATATAATTTAGAAAATATGGACTATGTTGGTTTATTAAACATCCTGCGGACATAATTTTTACATGGTAAAAAGCATAAAAATACCTGTATAGGCCTTTCATACGCGTAATTAAAAAAATCATGGCAATCATGCAAATCATGGGAGATCATGATCAAAATTGATATCTTTCCCTTAAAAAATTAACATAAACCTTTCTGATGCAGATAGTCGGAATCATCCCTAAAAAAATGGGTTATATTTGATACTATACGGGGACCTCAGTGGGATAAAACGAAGGGTTTATATGGTAGCAATATGCTGATTTATTGATAGTTATATTGGTTAACCAGGTGGAGGGTATGGGTATGAGATATTTCGTAGTATGTATCGTAGCTTTATGCGTAGAAATCGTTGCTGAAGGCACGGTGCCAGCCCAGCAACTACTTGCCGCATTAAAAGGTACTGCAATCAGCGGCAAGGTGTTTAATACGGATTATGGTTCCAATCCCTCGGTAGCTATCTCTAAAATCGATGATGTTGTATACTGGACAGCAGATATGGATATCGATTGTGACGGCAGAAGAACCAACGAATGTAACGAAAATACAGACCCCTGGTATCAAAGCGAGATAAGCGCTGATGCGGATATAGCTGCTTCTGAAACGCCCTATTTTGTAATCCCGGTGCCTTCCACGGATTTCAATAAAAACAGTCATGGAATATCGTTCGGCACGGTTGGTGCTGTGGTATACAACAATAAAGTTGCCTATGGCCCGTTTCTTGATGAGTGCGCGGATGCTCATGTGATCGGCGAAGCGTCATATGCCATGGCGAAGGCTCTGGGTATAAATCCTGATCCTGAAACCGGTGGTACCGACGGCCCGGTGACTTATATCGTTTTTACCGGCTCAACCGGCAAGGTAAAGAATTATGCCGACCATGCGGAAGCGGTCACGGTAGGGGATGCGCGGGCAAAAAAATTAGCGGGCACAGGTATTATGGTTGGGGGCAATAATGGATATGCCACAGAAAAGAATTTCAGATTGTTTTCATCGGTAATAGGCATTCAACATTCGGGAAATCATACGGTTACTGTGTTGAATTATAAAGGCCGGAATTTGTTGTCCTTTAAAGGTAACGGTGCTCAAAAATACGATGTATCCGGTCTGAAACCAGGTTTATATCTGATAACGGTTAAAACCACCGGCACATTGTGCATGGAACGGTTGTTTCTTTATTGATTAACGCGTTCGGTTATCGAGTAATCAAGGTTTTCGTCGTTATCTTTTTGTCTGCATTTTGTACCGTGAAAATATGCATTCCGGAAGAAATAGCTCCCGGCATTGAAATCCACCCGTTATTTGCTGATACAGTAAATGCAGCAATTTGTTTTCCCATCATATCGGTAATTGAAACTTGAGTGTTACCGGAAAATGGAAGCAACATTTTTACCAAACCGTTACTCTGTGTGATTCGAATCAGGTTGTTTTCTGCTACACGAGCATGGCTTATACCGGTAGTCTCTTCGATGGTAATTGCCAGTTTTGGCCTGTTTTGAACCGAATCCTTATCTTCGGAAGAGACATATAATACATTATGATTTGGGGTATAGCTGTCGAATTTCAGCAAAAATCCGTAGTTTGAGCTGGGTGATTTCTGGAAATCAATAATTGCTTGCGTAACATCAAAGTGTTCCCACTGGACGAAATTGGTGTCCTTCAGTTTCGCAACCGGACTGGTGTTATAATCGCCGCCTTTTTTCGCCCAGGTTGTTGATGCGGAAGCCTTGTCCCATGACGCCTCTTTCTGGCTCCATTGCTTTGTGAGTTTAAACAGGGTTCTCGGACCATTCAGGTATGTTGGCCACATGTCGTAATAATTATAGAGTGACATCGTGGCTTTAGTAATCACCATTGACTGGTTTATCGAGCTGAGCGCGAATTTTATGGCCACCCGGGCCTCATAAATGACTTCGCCGCTTCAAGTAGCGCACTTTTCATAGGTGAGCATGCAATTCGCAAATTCACCGTACATGCCTGCCGGGTCGGAAGAGGAGAGCGAAGTCTCCTCACAGCCGGAATATTCGCCCAAGCCGTTCTGCAAAACGATATCCCTGGTTCCTGCAAATGATACGATAAAAAAACATGCTGCTATAAGCAAAGATACTTTTGTTATGTACTGTTTCATATCCAGCCTCCCGTTTAAAGGTTTTACCCTGTTCATACCCCTATACTATCAAATATAACACTTTTTTAACGTTTTTTCCAATAAATATATAAATGATTATAAATTTTATAAAGTATAAGGAGTTATGTTCTACAGCATTCTGCATGCGCGACCGGGAACAGCGGTTGTTCTGGGGTGTTGTCGAAGGGGAAATGTTGTTGAATTACCATGGAAAAAGCGCTGAAAAAATGCTGGTTGGAGATTCCGGTGCATTTCCCGGATATGCATTTGGATGAATTCGTCGTCATGCCGAATTCTGTATATGGAATTATTATTATCCGAAACCTTGTTGTGTCCGCAGACGCGTTGCATCAGATGACGCACGGGATTAAAAATCTGTAGGGGTTCAAAATTTTGAACCCCTACAGATTTTTAATCCCCCGCATGTAACACAACGCAATAGTATATATTTTAATTATACTAATTCCCCCCGACAAGGAGGCGCGCTATATGAAAAACCATATACTGTTTATTGCAGTAATTTCGGCATCACTCATCTCTTTTGCTCAACCTCCGCAAACATGGACAAGCCGCGGAACCGGCGGCGGCGGTGCGTTATTCCATCCGTCAATAAATCCTGCAAACAACACCGGGCTGTATATCAGCACCGACATGAGCGGGTATTATCGCAGCACGGATCAGGGCATTTCCTGGAACATGATTCCGTTTTATACGCTGCAGGGAGGCACCTCGGCGGAAGTGCGGTTTACGAATAACCCGAGCGTCATGTATGCAATAAGTAATTATGAAGAAATGCGGCCGATGAAGAGCACCAACGGTGGAGCCACCTGGAACGTAGTACCCGGCAACCCCTATTCCTCGGGAGCGGAGATCCTTCTACACCTGTATGTTGATTATAACAATCCGAATACCGTACTGCTCGCGGATTACGGTACAATCTACCTCTCATTAAACGGAGGAACCACGTTTATCCGGGTGCATACCTGTATTGATAATAACTATGGAACGCATATCGGCGGGGTGTTTTTTGATGGTGCCATTATCTATCTTGGGACAAACGAAGGTATGCTGCGTTCAACCGACGGCGACACCTTCACCGTCATGACTACAACCGGTATTCCGGCAACCGAAGAAATACTCACATTTGCCGGCGCGAAACAGGGCAGCAGAAGCAGGTTTTATTGCCTGACCGCTGCTCAAGGTGTATTCGCCGGCTTCAACTTCGGCTCCGATTTTTCCGGCGCGCTCAAGGGAATTTACTCCATGAGCAATGCTTCCGGAACCTGGACTCCCTGCATGTCCGGCATCACGGCTTCAACCGATTATCCGGTGTTTGTCGGCATGGCTGAAAACGATACCAGTATCGCATATGTTGGCGGCGGTGATAATAACGGGTTGCCGCTGGTCATGAAATCAACCAACGGCGGCAACTGGACTAAAATATTCCACACAACCAATAACCAGAACGTGTATACCGGTTATTTTGGCGCAGGCGGCGACCTTAGCTGGGGATGGTCAGGGAACTTTTTCGGTTTTACCGTATCCCAGCGAAACGCAAACTACGTCATGGTGTCTGGCTGGGGCTGCTCCCATATAACCACGGATGGCGGCACCACCTGGAAACAGGTATATGTCAACCCGGCAGACCAGAACCAGATTAACACCCAGACGCCCAAAGGCAAAAGCTACCGCGGAAACGGCCTGGAAAACACCACGTGCTGGGACATGCTCTGGCTCGACAGCCTGAACCTGTTAACCGCCTTCACCGATATCACCGGCCTTATGAGCGCAGACGCAGGCAAAAGCTGGAAACTCATCCCCATCAGCGAAAACACCATCAGCAGAATCGTAAGGCAGGGCAGCACCCTGTACGCTTCTACCTCAAGCATTCACGACATGTATCAAAGCTGGAGAATATCCGATATTTTTGACGCCGGTAAAGGAAAAATCTACTATTCAACCAATAACGGCGCGAGTTTCAGCGTGCTGAAGGATTTCGGGTACCCGGTCATCTGGATAGAAACCGACCCCACAAACCCAAACCGTATGTATGCGACAGTCGCACACAGCAATAAAGCAACCATAGGTGGCATATATGTCACCAACAACCTCAATCTCGGAACAGCAGCCACCTGGACAAAAATGCCAAACCCGGTCCGCAGCAACGGCCATCCGTTCAACATAAAAGTTTTAAAAAACGGCGACCTAGTCGCAACCTATTCTGCAAGAAAGCCGGGAACCAGCCCGTTCACTGACAGCTCCGGCGTCTATTATTTGTCGCCTTTTTCCGCTACATGGTCAGACCGCAGCCACACCAATATGCGCTTCTGGACACAGGACATTGTGATCGATCCCAACGACACCTCCCAAAGCACCTGGTACGCAGGCGTATATCAAGGCTGGGGCACCACCGGCATAAACGAAACCAGCGGCCTGTACAAAACCACCAACAAAGGCGCCTCATGGACAAAAATCTTCGCCAACAGCGTCAGCTCGTGCGCAATAAAGCCCGGAAAACCGGATGAAGTATATGTTGCTACAGAAGCACAAGGACTGTTCTACTCAAACAATGCAACAGCAGCAACGCCGACATTCACAAGGGTAGACTCCTATCCCTTTGCCCACCCGATGAGGATTTTTTATAATCCGTATAATGCCAATAATATCTGGGTTTTGTCTGTTGGGTATGCTATGGCGGAAGGGAATAGCACTATTGTGCCGATTAAAGAAAAACAGGTTGAGAATTTTAAGAACGAGAATATAAGAATAATTACTAATTACTTGAACAATAACATTATTATAATCAATAGGTTACATAATTATTCTGATGAGGGTGTTTTGTCGATTTATGGTATTAATGGGAAGGAATTAGTAAGACGAAAAATACAGGGGAGCAGGGTGCAGGTAGATATTAGGGATTTGAGCAACGGGGTTTATTTTGTGAAACTTTTGTTTGATAAAAATGTGGTGGTAAGGAAGATAATAATGAGATAGAATGGAATTATTATTATCAGAAACCGTGTTGTGTCCGCAGACGCACGGGATCAAAAATTTGTAGGGGTTCAAAATTTTGAACCCCTACAAATTTTTAATCCCCCACACGAAACACAACGCAATTTTGATCCCCCATGTGGACAGCACAATTTCAATCCCCTGCAATCCGATTCCGGTAAACGATACATACCACCTGCAACAATATGCCATGAAAACCAATACCAACATATAATACCACGTTCAACAGGTTCAATCATTCGTGGTTTTAAAATCGGCGTTACCAAGTTGATTCTGTTTTTTTTCATGTGGCATCATACTCCTTCAAACGTCTTTTACATACCTGTATCACTTGTTGGAGTGTGGTTCCTTTTATTGCTATTTATTATCTTGCCCGTCATCAGGTCAACGATTATTTTAAATTTCCTGATCAGGATTTACTTTTCTTATAACGAGGAGGTTGTTTTGAATATATGTAGCCAAACTAAAAATAGTATAACACTGTTAGTTGTGTTTTTATTTGCCTGCGGACTGCTTTTTGCTAAGACCCAGGTAGTACTACTCGGCACCGGCAATCCGAATCCCGACCCAAAACATTCAGGATGCTCGGTTGCGATTATAGTCAATGGCACGCCCTATATTTTTGACTTTGGCCCAGGGCTGGTACGACAGGCTTCTGCGTTGACGCCGAAATACGGAGGTTCCATAGAGGCGCTGGAAGTGAAGAATTTCAAGCGAGCTTTTTTAACTCACCTCCATTCGGATCATACTACCGGATTTCCGGATCTGATCCTTACGCCCTGGGTTATGGAGAGAGACGAGCCGTTGGTCGTGTATGGACCGGAAGGTATAAAGGATATGACAAAGTATATCCTTAAAGCATATTCGGAGGATATCAAATACCGTATTTACGGATCAGAGCCGGCAAACAATCAGGGGTGGCGGGTGATAGCCCATGAAATACGGGAAGGGGAGATATACAAGGATGAGAATATCAAGGTTGAGGCGTTCCTTGTAAGGCATGGATCATGGCCGAATGCTTATGGATTCAGAATTACGTCGAAGGATAAAGTCATTGTTATTTCAGGGGATACGACTCCCTGCGATAATATTCTTAAATACAGTAATGGAGCAGACATGCTTATCCATGAAGTTTATTACAAAAAGGGGTATGACCAGAAAGATGAATTCTGGAAAAAGTATCATGCAGAGAACCATACTTCCACGTATGAACTGGGTGAAATTGCTTCCAAGACAAAGCCCGGATTGGTTATAATGTACCATATACTTTTTTGGGGTGCCACGGAGAAGGATTTGCTGGATGAGGTTTCTCAAAAATATAAGGGCAAGGTTGTCGTGGGAGAGGATCTGGCAGTATTTGAATAAATTATTAAGCCCGGTAGAAGCGGATAAGCGATATTTATTTCTAATTGGCTTTACACAAACCTTACGCCCCCAAAATCCTCCAAACGGGGGCTCGTAAGGTTCTGATCGCTCTGATCACAGATACTGTTCAACAAGCTCCTTTTGCGGCAAGCATGGCAACAGGCGTTTTTATGATCAATTTTAAATCAAGCCATAATGACCAATACCGGGTATAGTACAGATCCATACGCACCATTGAGTCAAATGTCGTATTGCTGCGCCCTTCAACCTGCCAGAACCCTGTAATACCGGGTTTGAAATCGAGCACCCTGCGGGTGTGCCACAGATCATATTTTTCCACCTCGTATGGTATCGGTGGTCGTGGACCTACCAGGGACATATCACCCATCAGGACATTAAACAGTTGGGGAAGCTCGTCCAGGCTGGTTTTCCGGATAATTCTTCCAATTTTTGTTACCCGTGGATCGTTTTTTATTTTATACGCATTTTTTTGTTCAGCCTCTTCAGCCTTGATGTCGCCTTTTATCAGTTTTGCGATAAATTCTTTATGGATCGAGTCGTTGTTATTGACATGCATGGACCTGAATTTCAGGAAATTGAAAACTCTTCCGTTTTGACCGACACGGTTCTGTTTGAACAGAACAGGTCCCTTTGAGCTGATTTTGATAAGAAACGGAATAATTATAAAAAAAGGTGAAAAAATAAGAATAGCACAGAGGCTGCCTATAACATCGAGGCATCTCTTAACAGCCAGTCCGCATTTGTTTTTCAAAGAGGTCTCTTCATTGTCATCATAAATTAATTCATTCAACAGGATCACGCGGGTTTTTTCACCCGCGCCGGTGTCGCCGGGGAACTGTTTATAACGAAGGGAGATTTTGTCGGCGAATTCGTGGCTGAGCGTATTTACAAGGCTTGTGTGTATTTTATTTAAAATTATATCACAGGATTTGATGTCGGTATCAAGGCAGATAACACCGAGAACATCACCGGTCCTGTACCACCCTTTAATGTCGATTTCTCGTGTCGATGCATGCATTACTGATATTATCTTTTCAGCTATTTCGACACTTTTATTAATTCCTTTTTCCTCTGCAGCAGGGAGTAGCTTTGTAATGTCGATCATCACTACAATAAAGGTGTTTT
>Ga0105099_10000557_pt1 | contig 25459 bp, 18 predicted proteins | sample PPLLak3cmMay2015_2_FD_79138 | JGI IMG/M metagenome (GOLD analysis project Ga0105099, IMG submission 79138) | Freshwater sediment microbial communities from Prairie Pothole Lake near Jamestown, North Dakota, USA - PPLs Lake P8 Core (1) Depth... | ecosystem: Environmental > Aquatic > Freshwater >... | reverse complement strand
TGCTCGGCATATAAAATATAAAAGGAATTGTCACGGCGGTCAAGCGGATAATGAGAAATCGATCAGGATTCTCAGGATTAAAGGATTGGCGGCTTGTCATGAAGGGGTAAATTCGGTGCAAGCACAGACGGAATCGACGGTGGAGAGGATGCGGGCGATGCTGCGTTGTTCGGAAGGACTCTGGTTTTTAAAACAAACCCTATAAAGGTAATCTCGACTAATACTTGGTACACCGGTTGATTCATTTAGTTTCTTAAGGTCAAAATTCGCGAGCTGGTAATAGAGCCATTTCGCATCATTCTCACCCTTGGGTAAGACTGCAAAGGCTTAAACAAAATCCTTAATAAATTCATAATACGCTCGTTTCCCATACTCTGAATGGCGTTGAACAGATCTTTTAACCTTGTCGATTTTACTCAAATATTCCTTTAGCGTTAGATTGTTGATCTTGTTAATTCTTTCCTTACCGATATAAACACACCATTTAATCATTCCTCTTGTATCATCATCAATAACCAATTTTTCGCTTTTCCCAAATCCATATTCCTGTTTCACCGCGACTTTTGCATTTTCAAGCCCGCGAATGGTTGTCTTATCGGTTAAATCCGGGTTATTCTCATATTCAAGTTTTAACCCTGCTTCAATGTTCTGGAGTACATCAAGATGAATATCATCTCCACCTTTCATTCATTTCCTCTCTTTCATATCAATAATAAATCATACTATCTTATATCAATTCTTTCGCGCCCCCTCTTTTGTATTCTTCACACCGGAGCGGAGGACGAGCGAAGGTGCTGTTTTGTTTTTAAAGGTTCTGATCGTCTTTGGTTTTATCATCAATCTTGCGCGATGTCTTTATTTTCCTTTCCCCTGTGGGAATCTGTCTCATTTTTGAAATCTTTGTTGCCTCAATTAAGAAATCCTTTTCAACCTGTGATAGCAGTCCGCTTTGATTCTCATGATATTTCAGATATTCTGTCTCAGCCTTTTGAATAGCGGCTTCATGGCTGATTTTTCCGGCATGTGTCAGTATCTGACGTTCGCTTAATTTTAGAAAGTCGTCAAGTTTTGCAATCCAGTCATGCATATACATAGGCCGCTGATTAAGTGCCTGCACTTCTGCAAAATCAAGATAGGCCGTCACGATTTTATTAAGTGCATCAAGTTCTTGTTGGTTCAGATAGTTTTTAGCAATGGATGCATCACCTTTGCGAGGTTTCTCCCCAGCCCAACTGGTTAAGCCCATATACGGAAGTGTTGCATCGGCTCGTTCGGAAATGATTTCTGCTGCGGTCTTTCCATGTGCTGCCCAGTGCATTTTATTCTGAACCGTTGCAAAAAACAGCTTTGTTATTTCTTCGCGCGGGTCGTAGTCAATGCTGGTTGCATAGATGTCGAGTACCTGTCGCCAGAATACTTTTTCAGAAGTCCGGATATCGCGGATACGGGCAAGAAGTTCTTTGAAGTAGTTCCCGCCTCCCGCGTTTTTAAGTCGCTGGTCATCCAGAGCAAAGCCTTTGATTATATATTCCCGTAATTGTTGTGTCGCCCAGATGCGGAATTGTGTACCGCGATGGGATTTTACCCGGTAGCCGACTGAAATAATAACATCGAGATTGTAGAACTCTATTTCCCGCGAAACGCTGCGGCTTCCTTCGGTTTGAACTGTTGCAAATTTTGCAACAGTTGAATCCGGGGACAGTTCTCCTTCATCAAAAACATTACGTATGTGTTTTGAAATCACCGATTTATCGCGCTGAAAAAGGTCGCTCATCTGATTAAGGGAAAGCCAGACCGTTTCGCCTTTAAGCTGGACTTCTATACGGGTGTGTCCGTCTTCGGTCTGATATAGAAGAATCTGAGAATCGGGAGTTTGTTGCAGGAGTGGGGGCATGTTGGTTCAATCCTATCTTGGGGGGTACATTTTGTTTTATCGATAAATATAGGTTTAACCCTTTATTATGTCTTTAGTTTTTTGTTTTTCCGCCGGCGCTCTTTGCTATTTCCTGGAGTTCTTTTTCATGCCAATCGATGAACAGGAGTTTGTTGTTATTGAGTTTTGGTTGTAGAGTCCAAGGTATTTCGTCGACGATGAGTTCTACGGTTTTGTAGCGTTTTTGAGTGGTTTCGTCGTACCGGTACCGGACGCACAGGAGTTTATCGCCGTACTGGTTGATTAATTTTTTTGTACCACGATTTCCGGGGCGTAGTTTCAGTTTTACTTTCATAGGCATTGAGGGAAGTGCGTTTAATCTAAAAACAGCAGCTACATCGTGCTCGTGCTCGTAATCGATTGATTTTAAAAGTAATTTCCCGCTTTACCGGGTTAAGCACTTTCCAGGTGAAAGGCTTTTATGGCTGTTGTTATCGATTCAGAGTACGATTATGCTCACGAGCACGACTCCAACTACGAAATATAGATTTAAATGTTATGGTTCTATTTGCTCGGCATATAAAATATAAAAGGAATTGTCACGGCGGTCAAGCGGATAATGAGAAATCGATCAGGATTCTCAGGATTAAAGGATTGCCGGGATTTAAAGGTAAATCAGTAACCGATTGAATGTACGTGTTTATTTATTTCGATCTCCGGGAGGGTTTATGGATTGGCTTTGCAGACAACGGCAGTGCAAGCTGGTCCATTTCGCGCCGTAATTCCTGCCGTAAATCGTCTTCTGAAGGCAACTCATACTGGTACCTGCTTGCGAATATCTGCCGCTCTTTTTCGTCGAGAACATACTTCACAACAGCGTCATTTTTATCGGTGCAGAGAATAAGCCCGATAGTAGGATTTTCTGACTTCGTTTTAATTTCCCGGTCGTAATAATGCACGTACATCTGCATCTGGCCGAGATCATTGTGGGTTACTTTATGTACTTTAAGATCAATAATGACGTAGCATTTGAGTTTGATATGGTAGAAAACAAGATCGGGGTAAAAATGGTCGCCATTCAAAGACAGTCGTTGCTGCCTGCCCACATAGGCAAAGCCGCTGCCCAGTTCCAGCAGGAAATCCTTTAATTTCGAAAGAAGTGCGGCTTCAACATCCGTTTCAACAAGGCGGTTTGATTCGGGCAGGTCAAGAAATTCCAGAATTACCGGGTCTTTCATGATATCGATGGGTTTATTGGCAACAAGCCCCTTTTGAGCAAGCGCAAAAACGCCTTTTTTATCGCGACTTTTAAGCAGCCTTTCAAAAAGCAAAGAATTAATCTGCCGTTCGAGCTCCCGGGCAGACCAACCGTTTTTAGCAGCTTCTATTTCATAAAAACAGCGCGCTTCTATTCTGCTCACTCTGAGCAAGGTACGGTAATGTGTCCACGAAAGATTAGGATTAAGAATGCCTGGTTTCCACGGTTCCTCACCCTGTGTATTACTTATTTGCTGAGCAAACTTGCTTTTAGATTTCCGAGGCGATGCGTCGGAAATCGTTGTAATCTCGTACGGAACATCGATCGAAGATTTCCGACGCAGTGCGTCGGAAATCAGGCTTGGGTATGCAGCATAAAAGCGGCGGAACAATTCAAGATTATCAATCGAATAGCCGGTACCAAATTCTTTCTGGAGCTTGTGAGATATTTCCAGAAGTACGGACGCGCCATATTCCGCCCGTGATTTCCCTTGCTGCTCTTCTTCAATGATTTCCCGGCCTACCAGCCAATTGGCGATAACCTGCGTTGTATTTACCGAGCGAGCAACGGCTGTCCGTGCAGATTCCAGAATAGCACGGATACGGGTATAAAGATTTGCCTTAACAGGTTTTCTCATGCATCCTCCCCATCAAACAGGCTCGTCTGCGGCTTAACGTTATTGAGAGCCTTGGGCAAATACTCAAACTTAAGGCTGTAATCAACAGCGCGGGTTTGACCATCTTCGGTTTGAAATATAATTATAGCGGATTTTTTTCCGTTGTATAATTTTTTTTCCATCGAAGTGATTCTGTTGAATTTTATTATTTCGTTTAAAATGAAAATCCATAAATCAGGCAAAGAAATTTGTTAATAAAATAATCTGTGCCTTGATTCCTCTTCTATTTATCATTCTTCATTTTCTTTGGCGGTATCTCTTCATCCTCCGGGATTTGGTGTTAGTGGTCGTATGTTGAATGCTTCTTTTATCACGTTTCGAATTTTTATAATTTGTATTTCGGGTTCGGATTTAAAAAAGACATTTAGCATTCCCCATCCAAATAAAAAATCTTAAATCTGCAATCTGAAATCTTAAATTCTTTGTGGCTGATTTGGTGTGTTTGATTGATATTCTATAGATATATCGTGCCTACGGCACTGATAGGATTGATTGTGATTCGTATTCTATCTTAACCCAAATTTTGCATTGATCCGCGTAAATCCGTTTAATCCGCGTCACTTGTAGTGAGCCTGTCGAACAACTTGTAGTGAGCCTGTCGAACAACTTGTAGTGAGCCTGTCGAACTATCCGTGTTCCTATTTGGAACTTTTTTCATCTGTCTGTGTCTAATAATCAGGCGCCCAAAAAACCATTTTGAAACAAAACACAAATAATGTAGTTTGAAAATGAAACCATCAATACAAAGGAGTTTATCATGAAAAAGAGCCTGTTTGCATTTGTTGTATTTGTGATAGTATGTTTTGGGGTGATTGAAGCGCAGGTGAAGCCCCAGCCGGTGGATGACAATGTTATTCAGCTTGCGGTTCTGCTGGATGTGAGCAACAGTATGGACGGGTTGATCAATCAGGCGAAGTCGCAGCTCTGGAAGATCGTGAACGAGTTTTCTCTGGCGCGCAGGAGCGGCAAGGTGCCCCAGATTGAGGTGGCATTGTATGAGTATGGCAAGAGTTCGCTGGAGCAGAGCGACGGATATATCAGGCAGGTAGTGGCGCTGACAACGGATCTTGATAAGATTTCCGAAGAGCTTTTTGCGCTTACGACCAATGGCGGGGATGAGTATTGCGGTCAGGTTATCGGCAGGGCAGTTAAGGAGCTGAAATGGAGCAAGAGCAATAATGTATTAAAGGTGATATTTATTGCAGGCAATGAGCCTTTTAACCAGGGTACGGTTGATTATAAAAAGACGTGCAAGGAGGCGATTGCAAGCGGGATTATCGTGAATGCGATTTTTTGCGGCAATTCAGCGGAGGGTGTGGAGACGAAATGGAAGGACGGGGCTGATCTGGCGGATGGATCATATTCGTATATTGACCAGAATCAGCAAGTTGTGTATATAAATGCGCCGCAGGACAACGAGATCAAGCGGCTGGGCGAGGAGCTGAATAAGACGTACATATCGTATGGCAGTGCGGGTGTTGAGAAGAAAAAGCGGCAGGAGGCGCAGGACAAGAATGCTGCGTCGCTTGCGAGCGAGGTAGCGGTGCAGCGGTCGGTTGCTAAAGCGTCCGTGCAGTATAAGAATGAGTCGTGGGACCTTGTTGATGCAGCGGAGCAGGATGAGAAGGTGCTGGAAAAGGTCAAGGAAGAGGAACTGCCGCAGGAGATGAAGGGCATGAATGCGCAGCAGAGAAAAGCGTACCTGGAGGGGCAGTCAAAGAAGCGTGACGATCTGCAGAAAAAGATCAATACGCTCAATCAGGAGCGGCAGAAATATGTGGAGCAGGAGCAGAAGAAGCAGGCGACCGGCGGGACGCTGGACAAGGCGATAATAGGCACGGTCCGGAAGCAGGCGGAGAAGAAGAATTATGAGTTTGGGAAGTAGATAAATTAATTATGATTCATACGCTATATAATAAAAATGAGATTTATCTGGAAGGGGAAAGCATTCCACCCGCAAGGGGTACTAAAGCCCTGGCCTCCAATTCCGCCTATGCAGTCATAGCATGGGAGGTGGGCGGAATTTCCGGCACACCCCTTCACAAGCGGGCCTCCTGTCACGCGGGCTCACTAATGAGGGCGAATAGTATAGCCTCTTTTTATGGGGAGTATGCTGCCGTAAAAAATTGTTTCGTATAAATTCGTTATTGTTTAATAATGCGAAAAAACGCCGGGGTGGAGGAAAGTATCAGGGCAATGTAGAGAAACTCATAGTAAAAATGTCGGAATACTACGATGAAAGAAAGGAAAACACAATGAAATACACATCCTCTATAAGAAGATTTAGAGCAGGTTTGATTATTATGGTGCTTGGCCTGTGTATAAAACAGGTATTTGCCGACGGGTTTATTGTCGTGCCGCCGCCTCATCCAGTGCCCGGAGTGACGCCGGTGCAGAGGGCGTTTCCGCTGGAGGTGAAGTTTCATAAGGTGGATGTTGAGATCAACGAGATGAGCGCGACAACGTATATAGACCAGGAGTTTTATAATCCGACGTCGCAGCGGCTTGAGGGGTATTATATGTTTCCCATACCTAAAGGCGCGGTGATCAACAAATTCAGCATGTTTATTAACGGGAAAGAGACGGAAGCGGAGCTTTTGGACGCGAAAAAGGCGCAGCAGGTATATGAGGATATTGTGAGAAGGATGATCGACCCGGCGCTGCTTGAGTATTACCAGCAGGGACTGTTCAAGGCGCGGATCTTTCCCATTGAGCCGAACTCGACCAAGCGCGTGAAGATATCGTATAACCAGATATTGCAGAAGGATAACATGACAATAGAGTATCTGTATCCTCTCAATACCGAGAAATTTTCATCAAAGCCGCTTGCGGATGTTGCGATAAAGGTGACGATACAGTCGCAGCACTCGATAAAAAACATCTACAGCCCGACGCATGAAATTGATATTGTCAGGAAAGACGCGCATAACGCGGTTTTGTCCTACGAAGAGCATACCGTGAAGCCGGACAAGGATTTTTCCCTGTTTTATAACACGGACGAGGCGAAAATAGGGTTTTCCATGTTGACGTATAAGGAGGCTGGCGAGAAAAAAGGATTCTTTTTTCTGGATATTTCGCCGGATTTGAATGTGAAAGCGGATGAGATCGAGGAAAAGGACATCACGTTTGTGCTCGATGTTTCGGGCAGCATGGCAGGGGACAAGATCAAGCAGGCGAAAAAGGCGCTTCTGTTCTGCGTTGAAAACCTGAACAAAGGCGACCGGTTCGAAATCATACGGTTTTCCACCGAAGCGGAGGCGCTGTTTAATTCTATGGTTGAGGCTTCTGATCAGAACCGGGAAAAGGCCCGGAAGTTCATTGAAGGATTACGCACTGTGGGGGGCACGAACATACAGGACGCGCTGCAGCTTGCCCTGCAGCAAAAAAAGAGCCAGACCAGGCCCACGACAATCCTGTTTATCACGGACGGCAAACCGACGATTAACGAGATGAACGAGGACCGGCTGGTGGAACTGGTGAAAAAGGGAATCGACGACAAAGCCAAGATTTTCACGTTCGGCATAGGAGCAGACCTGAATACGCATCTGCTGGACAAGATAACCACGACTACCAATGCGTATCGCACGTACATAACCGAACAGGAGGATATCGAGGTAAAAATATCGAACCTGTATTCGAAGATACAGTCGCCGGTTTTAACCAATATCAAGCTGAGGACGGGCGGTACGGTCAATGTCAGTGAGATGCAGCCCTCGTCAATGCCGGATCTGTTCAAAGGATCGTCGGTAACCGTGCTGGGACGCTATAGCGGCAGCGGCATAGAGAAGATGACTCTGGAAGGCGTGCTGAAGGGTAAGACCGTGACGTTTGAATATACGGTGAATTTTTCAAAGCAAGACGAAAAAAACAGTTTCATTCCTCCGCTATGGGCAGCCAGGAAGATTGCGTTTCTGCTGGATCAGATACGGCTCAACGGCGAGGAGAAGGAGCTGGTGGACGAGGTGGTGGAGCTGGCGCGGAAATACGGCATTATTACACCGTATACCAGCTACCTGATCGTGGAAGATGAAGCGCAGCAGGTGGAAGACCGCAGGATGAGGCAGGACGAGACGGTGATGCAGCAGTTCGCTCCAAGGTCAAGCGAGGTGTATGAAGAGTCGAAGCGCGAATATGATGCGTTAAAGCAGAAAAGCGGCGCACCGAGTGTCTCGGCAAGCAGGAAGGTCCAGAGCCTGAACATGGCAAAGAATATTGATAAGGATATGGCGATTGCTATGCCCAGAGGCAAGGGCACATCCGGGTATACAACCCAGTCACAGCAGCTCAAAAATATCCAGGGCAGGGCAGTGTATAACAATGGTTCATTCTGGCTCGATTCGTATGTACCGAAGAAGAAATATGCAAAGACCGTGCAGATTAAATACGCTTCTGAAGCCTATTTCAAACTACTGAACGAGAAGCCGCAGACAGGGGAGTTCCTGGCGCTGGGAAGGAATGTGCGGTTTGTGTTTGATACTGTATTGTATGAAGTGCAGGAATAGATTATAGATGGTGGATGGTGGATGGTGGATGGTGGATAAAAGGGAAAATGGTCAGTAGCAGTTTTTAATAAATGAAGAGAGTGTAAATAATTTAAATCGTCCTCGTCCTCGTCCTCGAATTATTATTCTTAATTCTTATCAGAAAAGAAATACAAAATCAAATTATCGAGGACGAGGACGAGAACGAGAACGAGTACGACAAAAAGGAAGTGGAAGAATCGAATAAAGAAAAAAGAATCGAGGACGAGGAGGAGGGACGAGGACGAAGGACGATTAAGAAATATTGGAAGCAGGATAAAAATCCTGCTTCCTTTTTTCGTGCCAGGCTACTTCAGCATGATTTTGGTGATAACCACAGCTCCATGTGCCGAAACAAGTTTCAGAAAAACGATGTTTTGAGATTCCGGCAGGTTAAGCGATACTTTTTCACCTTTTTTACTGTTCAGATCGACCTGCGAAAGAGTCCGGCCGAAAGTATTAAAGATGGCCGCTTTTACACCGTCAAACGGCATTGTAAACGAAACGCTCTTTTTACCGGTTTGTACAAGCATGAGCTTCGAGTTTTTCATGACGACCGGCGTACCAAGAATAGCGGTGTAGTGCGGAATTGCGGAGGTGCTGGCCTGCATTGCTGCGATGATCTGTTTGCTGGTGTCGTTTTGCAGCCATGCGACGACGCGGAGACTGTCGGCACTCTTCTGGAAAGCGGTGTCGCGCACGAATGTTTTTGTAATGAAGTGGCTTTGACCGTTGGTGAGCGCTGCAATAGCCACGCCTGCGGAATCGGTTAGCAGGTCACGCACGATATTATAGATATGGGTCTGCCCGTTGCCGGTCGGCTGGCCGTAAACAGCCACTATGTCCAAATCGGTTTCTACTACCGCCGAATGCAATTTGATGCCTTCCGGCAGGTCTTTTGATGCAGTCACTTTAACGGTGATTTCCGCCCTGGTTCTATTTGGATCAAGGGTATTTGACGTAACTTCGAACGTGGCTGACTGATCAATATCCTTGCCGCGTAAAGAGTCTGCTATAGCTTTTTTGATATTTCCGAAATTTATGCCGTTTATGCTGGCCCCGCCCATATTCCAACCATAATAGACTTCAGCCCGCCATCCAATTGCCGGAGTAAAAAAATCAGGCGTTGTACCCATTCTTGAGTCATGATACGTCATAAGCAGCAAAGTATCCTTTAACTGCGTTCTCAAACCGTCTACGAAGAGGTCCCCTCCTTGAGTGGCTGATCAGGTTAAACAGTTGGTATACTCCAGCATAACCTTGCTTTGAACTGACAGGACGAAAACAGAGAGATACATAATTGATTTAATAAATGTTTTAAACATAAAGAGCCTCCAATCTGTTAAAAATGGTTAAATATAGAACTTGTTATTTTATAATTCCTTTCATTAAATACTACGTAGTAATGTACACAATATTTATAAACATTGCAATAAACATTCTGTTTTTTTTCATGTATAGATACATTGTATTGAATTTAAAGAAATTACGGTAATGGCTGAATTCAAGATAGAAAGAGATTCTTCGGATTAATTACGGATTATGCAGTATTAAAGCAGTATTAAAGCAGTATTTTGGAAGGGGAAAGCCTTCCCCTAGTCTCCAATCCCGCCAACGAGAGTGTACGACGAAAGAGGGCGGGATTTCCGACATACCCCTTCACAGGTGGGCCTCCTGGCACGAGGGCACATTAAGGATGGCGAATATTATAGCACTTGTTTAAGATGCGATATAGAACATAACAAAAGTCATGGCGTTCAACATGCTTAGGGTAATAATGCGTTGAGTGGAGGGGTTGTACTCAAACAATCCGTTCCTACGCAGTATTATCCTACAATTAGGATAAAATCCTATCTTACATTTAGATAGTCTATGTATAAAATATATCTTCAATAACTGAACTGGAATAAATCCTGAAATCATCAGTTACATCGTGCTGGAACAAGATTGCTCTCTTTTTTTGTAGTCAATGTTCATACCGGAGTATTATTTTTTATATGCCACATAGCGCTCCGCAAACAAGGAAATAAAATGAAGCTGAATCTTGACCGGATTGAAAAGTCATTATCAAACGTTAAAAAAGAGTCTTTAATAAAATACAAAGCCGAATTGGTCGGCATTTTCGGTTCGTATGCAACCGGTACGCAAAAAGTATCAAGCGATCTTGATATTCTGGTGCGGTTTGAAGAAAACGCAACGCTGTTTGATTTTGTCGGACTTTCAGATTTTCTTGAGGAGACGCTGAAGGTAAAGGTTGATGTTGTACCTGTTGATACGCTGCGGAAAGAGATTAAAAGTCACATTTTACAAGAGACTGTATATATATGAGAAGTTACGCAATGTATGTTCGGGATATTCTTGACGCAATCACCCTCAAAAACTGCTAATCCCCCGTCTCTCCAATAAAGTGCCTTCACAGTAGTATAAATCGACCAGCGCGATCAGGTACGCGACCATTGACCGCGCCTCTGTCAGCAGGCTGGTGGTGAAATCGCGCTGTGCCTGCAATACAAGATAATTGGTGGATTTTCCCACGCGGAATTTTTCGAGCTCCGCAGCAAGCTTTTTTTCCTGCAGTTCGCGGGTGACGCGCGTGGCTTGTATCTGCTGCCTGCTTCGCAGCACCTCGATATGCGCGGATCGTATGTCCAACTGGACCAGTTTTTCCATGTTTTTAACCGCGAGATTCTGCTGCTTCTGGGAATACCGGGCGCGGGCAAGCTGCGCGGAACCTGTGCGGTTTGGAACCGGCATGGCAAAATTCAGTCCTGCGTTCACCTGATAATAGGGGCTGGACAGATCGGGATACGCGCCGCCGAAAGAGGCGGCATAGCTTGTTTTACCGAGCGTGATAAAAAAATCAAGCTTCGGCAGCAGGCCGTTTTTTGTCCGTGCAAGATCCAGATCGCCTTTTTTAAGCGACAGTCGCGCCTGAATCAGATCGGGACGGAATTTCATGCCCAGCTCCTCGTGAATTCCGATGCCATCGAGGGTGTCGACCGGTATAAACGGTTTGTCAACCAGCGCGGGATATCGGGACCAGAACGATCCGGTATCCGGGTTCAGCAGATAGAGGAACCGCAGCCGCGCCTGTTCGTATTTGCTCTGTGCGTCGATAAGGGCGCTTTTACGCGCGGAAACCTCCGCGTTAACCGCAGCAAGCTCCAGCTCGGCCAGTTTGCCGACATTGACCCGCTCCTGTGACTCGGCAAGCTGCTGCTGCGCCAGTTCCAGGGATTTCTGGTTTATCCCGGTTTCCTGGCCGGCAAGATACAGGTCCCAGTAGCTTTTTTCCATGTCGGAAACCGTTTTTTCCGCAACGCCTTTTAATTCAGACCGGGAGATATCGACATCGAGCCGTGCCTTGCGCAGATCTGCCAGATTCGCGCGAAACCCGAATCCCCGAAGCAGAGACTGGGTTACGGAGAGTCCGAGATTGCCGGTGTACTGGTCCGTGTACAGGTCGGTGGTGGAGCCGGACATACCGGAAGAGACCGCTACCGATGTGCCGGTAGGAAGTTCTTCGGAAACCTGCGCTGAAACATCAAACCGTTTTTCCTCCAGAGGAAACGGTTTCGGCTGAGCGCCGAGCCTGCGCTGTGATTTGGTGTTGGTTTGCTGCCCGGTCACATCGAGCTGCGGGTCAAATGCGGCTTTCCGCTCTTTTATATATGTGCTCATAATATCGGGAGTCAGCCGCTGAATAGTCACGGTGGAATTGTTCTGCAGACAGAGCAGGATAGCCTGTTGCAGGCCGATGCTCAGAGTATCCGCGCTTGAAGTTGTGTCTGTGGCTGGTAATTGAGAAAAAACCGCATGAAAAACCAGTATTACCAAGGCTGGTATAAAAGTATTTCGTAAACATACGGCTGTTTTAAAGTTATTATTCATAGGTATCACACATGAGCCTTCTTGTTTTTTGAATTGAGTTTCTGCTCGAAAATTGCATAAATCACCGGGACAAGAACCAGGGTGATAATGGTCGAGCTTGTCAGTCCGCCGATAACGACCCGCGCCAGGGGCGCCTGCGCTTCGCCTCCCTCGCCCAGGCCCAATGAGAGCGGCAGCAGTCCCAGAGCCGTGGTCAGCGTAGTCATCAAAATGGGCCGCAGACGGCGTTTTCCGGCAAGCTTGATCGCCTCGACAAGCTGCATGCCGTGTGTATGGCGGAGTTGATTCGTATAATCTACCAGCAGGATCGCGTTGTTGACCACGATGCCCGCAAGCATGATACACCCGATAAAAGCCTGAATACTGAAAATAGTCTTGGTAAGCAGCATGACTATGACGACGCCGATTATCGCCATGGGAATGGCGAAAAGAACGACCAGGGGGTCCCTGAACGATTCGAATTGCCCGGCCATCACCATATACACAAGGAAAATAGCCAGTATCAAACCAAGAAGCAGCTCTTTAAAAGCCTTCTGCTGCTCCTCGTAGTCGCGGCCGAACAAAACGGAGAAATCCCTGGGTGTCGGAACAGCCTGCAGTTCCTTGCGGATGTCGCTGATAACCGATCCCATATCCCTGCCGGTGTACACGGTTGCAATGGTAATAATGCGTTCCTGGTTTTTCCGCTCGATGCGCACCGGGCCCTGCTGCGCAACAAGGTTGACGGCGTTGCGCAACGCGACCTGTTCGCCGCGGTTATTGACAACAGTCAGATCAAGCAGCCCGCCCGCGTCCCTGCGCTCTTCCTCGCGGAGCCTGACCAGGATGCGGTACTGTTTCCCGCCCTCGCGGTAAAACGAAGCCTGCGTGCCTCCCAGGGCTGTCTGCAGAGCCTCGCCGATGCGCGATACGCCCAGTCCCAGATCCGCTGCTTTCTGCCGGTCGATCCTGACGATCTGCTCGGGATTGCCCTCTTCGCGGCTTATTTTCGTTTCGGTGACGCCGGGAATTTTCTTTATCGCCTCGTTTATGCGGCGGGCAAACAGGGTGGCGGTCTCCAGATCGTTTCCACGCACCTCGATATTCACGGTGTTGGGCGCCGAGGTTCCCATGCGCAGAAGGAACAGGCCTTCCCCCGCGCGGGTGCGGATAACCACACCAGGCAGAGTACTCAGCGTGTTCCGCAGTTCGTTGGCGATCTGCTCGCTGCTCCGTTTCCGTTCAGTGCGCGAAACAAGGATCAGGCGCACTTCAGCGGTGTGGCCGCCTTCGGCATTAAAACCGCCGCTGCCCACGCGCGAGATAATCGATACCGCCTCCGGCACCTTTTCACGTATGATTTTTTCTACGGTCTGCGTCGTCTGATCGGTAATCGCCAGTTTCGTGCCTACTGCCATTTCAAGGCTGATGCGCACATCACCTTCGTCGGTTGCGGGCATCAATTCCACGCCGATCAGGCGTATCAATGCAACGCAGACAACAAACAGTGCGGCAGCCGACAACACAACCCCCTTTTTATGTTTCAGCGCACGCTCAAGCAGAAGCGAGTACCGCTGCTCGATGCGAAGAAATATGCTTTCACTGGAAGAATAAATTCGCTGCACAAGAGTTCCGTTTTTCCGGTGCTCTGCCGATTGAAACCGCAAAAACCGTGAAGAGAGCATGGGTACGAGGGTGAGAGCGACGACCAGGGAGCAGAGCAGGGAGAAACAGACAACGTATGCCATCTGCTGGAACATGATGCCGGAAATGCCCCGGATAAAAATGACCGGAAAAAACACCACCACCGTAGTCAGTGTACTGGCCATAATCGCGGACCAGACCTCGGATGTGCCGATCAGGGAGCTCTGGATCGGCGAAGACCCGGTTTCACGGTGACGGTAGATGTTTTCCAGCACCACAATGGCGTTGTCCACCAGCATGCCGATGCCCAGCGCCAGGCCGCCGAACGTGATGATGTTCAGGGTAAACCCGCCGAAGTACATCAGACCGAACGTGGCCACGATAGATATGGGTATGGCCGTTGAAATGATAAGGGTGCTCGATATATTGCGCAGAAACAGGAACAGGATGAGAACCGCCAGCAGGCCGCCGATCAACGTTGAGCTTCCCACATTGTTTATCGCCTGTTTGATGTACAACGCCGTATCCATGATAGGAATGAGCTGAATCTGCGGTATGTCGCGGTTGATCCGCTCCATTTCCGCGCGCACGGCCCTGACCACGTTCACCGTATTGACGCCCGACTGCTTGTTGATGCCCACGCGGATCCCCGGTTTTCCGTTAATGCGCACCAATTGGCGGACCTCTTCCCATGAGTCTTTGACATCAGCCAGATCCATGATCCTGATTGGCGCGCCGTTGCGTGTCGTGACAACCGTCGTGCGGATCTCTTCAAGCGAAGCGTATTCGCCCTGCGTGCGCACCAGGATATCCAGGTTGCCTTTTTCGTACAATCCTGCGGGAAGATTGCGGTTTTCGGAGCGCAGGGCCGCAAGTATGGCCTCGGTGGATATCCCCAGCGCCTTGAGCTTGTCTGCATGCAATTCAACATGTATTTCCCGGTATTGTCCGCCGCGAATATCCACCGCCGCGACGCCGGGGACCCGTTCGAGCCGGTATTTCACCTGGTTTTCGACGATCCGGCGAAGCTCCAGAGGGTTCAGGTCGCCTGATACGCCCATAAACAGTACGGGAAACGAGGAAAGGTCGAATTTGCGGATCATGGGCCGGTTGATCTCTTCGGGCAGGCGCGCCATGACCCGGTCGATGCGGTCGCGGATGTCGTTTGCCGCCACATCAAGGTCGGTTCCCCAGGTAAACGATACCCTGACCTGGCTCTGCCCTTCGGTTGAGGTTGAATTGATCTCTTCCACGCCCTGCACTGCGGCAAGCGCCTCTTCGACAGGCCTGGTTACCGACTCTTCGATTTCCTGCGGCCCGACATTACTGTATTCGGTGATCACCGAGATGGTAGGATACGTGATTTCCGGCATCAAATCTATGGACAGGCGGCCAAACGAGACCAGTCCGAGGGCTATCACAATGAGAAATACGATCGTGGTAAGTATGGGACGATGCACCGGCCCGTGTGCAATGTTCATTTTATCTTTTCTCCGCGTTCTGGGGTCGGTTTCCCGGAAGGTTTGGCCGTTGCCGCACCCGGCAGAATTACCGGGCTGCCGTTGTCTAACAGATGCTGGCCAAGGGTTATCACCACTCCCTCAAGAGCGGGGGAGATGATTTCCGTGTTTTCCGCAGTAGTAATGCCTGTCTGCACCGGCACGTAGGCAGCAACCGACTCGCTGCCGGTAACCATAAAAAGGCCGGTCTCTGCGCCGCGGTTTACCACAGCAAGGCTGCGCACCAGGGGAGTACGCTCCTTTTGCGCGGTTACCACGTCGACGCGGGCGAACATGCCGGGCTTCAGCAGCAGGGAATCGTTGTCAAGCTCCACCTCCATCTGCGCCACGCGCGAGGCTTCCGAGAGCATGGGCGCTATGCGTGAAACGCTCCCGCTGAAATGCCGTTTTCCGTAGGTATCGACGCGCACCTGCGCAGGCTGCCCCGCTCTGATGTGATAATAGTCCTTTTCGGTTATGGTGGTGCGGACAATAACGGAATCGATCGCGATAATGGAGACTACCGCAGCATTCGGGGCAAGCAGAGCCCCTTCATCAACAAAACGCTCGCCGATAAATCCCGGTCTGGAAGCTGCCAGCACTGTATAATTCAGGCGTATTTTTGACGCTTCGAGGGAAGCTTCCCGCTGTTGTACCTGCGCTTTGGCAAGTTCAAGGCGTGACTCCTGCGCAGAATAACTGGAGACTGCGCCATCCAGCTCCGCGGCAGAGGCAATACCTTTGGCCTGCAATGATTCGACCCGCTCTTTTTCCTGTTTTGCCAGGTCAAACTGAATGCGCGCCTCGGAAAGAGAAGCTTTGGCTATTTTAAGGTTTGCCTCGACCTCCATAACGCTCTGCTCATATTCTGCATTATCGATGCGCGCGACAATTTCTCCTGCTTTTACCCAGTCGCCGATTCGTTTTTTAATGGACACAACCCTTCCCGACACTTTCGGCGCAAGAATGTACCGGTATTTGGGAAAAACGGTTCCCGTAAGCTGCCGAACTTCCGTTATAGGCCCATACCGCACACTGTCCACCTCGACCGCAACCGGCGGCCGCACGGGTCTTTTGCGTTTCGCTTTGTCCGGTGCAAAGATCGCAGCGCCGATGCGCCAGATCAACAGGGCCAGAAGGAGTATTACAATAACATACAGAATTTTTTTGGTCATGATAATTCCTGCTTATGTGGTATTAATATACTGTTATATTAGATTGTGTGAGATTTCCGGATGTTACAAATATTTTATGGAGGATTTTTCAGCGCGGGTCGCTGTTACCGTTTATAAAACTCAACCCCGACTCTATCAATATGCTCCTTTAATTCCTCGTTCTGCAATTCAGGATAATTGACTACATCAACACTGTAGGGCAGGGAACTCTCTTCGAGCTCACCCTTGATCGCGCAGATAGCATCAAATGAGACCCCGCTATTCATAACAGCCAGGTCGATATCACTTCCAGTCTTATAGGTGCCTTTCGCTCTGCTCCCGAACGTATATACCAGGGTTACTTCCGGATGATTTCTGAAAATGCCCTGTATTGTTGCGATATCTCTTTTGGTCAGGCCGATACTCATACGGTAGCCTTTTTTTTATCATGCAGGAGTGTGCCAAAGAACAGATAAACCTTTTCTATGGCAGGATAGATGTGTGCGCGGATTCTCGCTTCTGCCTGATCGAATTTTTCACCGCTGTAATCATGTGATAATTCGTTCCTGACGTCAAGGCCATCTATTAAAGCTTGCGCATCGTCGATTATACCGCTTTTATATGCCTGCCGGATCGTCTCTTTTGGTGTAGGTTTAAATTTAAAACCTTCATCCTCAAGGTAATCTTTCAGGGTGTTCCAGCATAATTCGATGGTGAATTCAAACCGTTGAACAAGCCCGTTTCGCTCAAGCTCCGTGAGCTCATCCATTTCCATTGCTTCTTTCAGACGCAAAAAGGCTTTTTCAAAATTTTGAAACCGTTGCTGCCAGCGAATATCTTTGTTGGTCATAGTCTCTATCCTTGTATTGTTTAAACAAGCTTATCCGGATTCCAGTATATTGGCTTCTCCTCTGCAAGACAGCGCTTTAAATTCATTCTAAAAAGTAAGAATCAATTTTGTCGTAACTCTTTTATTGCTAACGTCATAGGCGACAACCTGATCAACCCTTGGAGGTATGAATCCATACGGATACTGTCTGCTTTTGCTGGAGCTTATACCCAGGCGTATCAGGCTGTATATGGTCATTGGAAATGAAACCAGCGACATTATCAGGCCGGTTGCCGATGCGCCATCCACGGCATTTATGCTGACGCTTGTAGGGGTGGACGTTCTCTCCCACTCTCCGACACTCATGAGGATGATGGATGTAACGCTCAACGCGCCGAAAACGCCACTCATCACGCCATATTTCAGTTTTTGCTGTTTGTAAATGTCTGCATTGTACTCATCTTCGTCTGAAGCGTATTCGTCGGAAAATGCCTGATATGCTTTAAAAGTGGTATGTGTCAAGCCGGAATTGCCCGAAACACCGGTTTTCAAAACGGAAGCCTGGTCCGGTACTGCGGGATATACTGCTGAAACGTCCTGCAGGTGATACTGGCCGTATATCGTCGATACTGCAACGAACAAAAGGGGAAACATAATTTTAACTATACGTGTTTTGGATTGGTAATGAGGGGTATTTCGCTTCATACTTGTCTCCTTGAGGTGATAATGAGGTACAACAGATTATTAATCATGATTTTAAAATAATACCCTCAAAACCAATAAACAACGGAAATATTGATCGGGGATGCGTTTTGATTTTTTTTGTTATCGGGAGGGTTGCCGGGGCGGTTTGTGGGCCGCCCCTGCAATACTGTTTATTGTATGGTTCACTACAACTCGGGTGTAACCTGCATAATTCCGCTGACACGTGTTGTCCCGTTCCTCAATGAATAGATATAAACACCAGGACCTGCGATAGTAGGATCCCATGCAACCGATCCGGCGGTTGTGGTAATATTCCACCTGCGGATGCTTCTGCCGGTGGTCGAGTACAAGTAAAGCGAAGCATCGTGCGCAATGAACGGTATTTTCCATGAGATGTATACCCGACGCATGAATGGATCTGCATAATGGGTGCAGAGCGCTGATTGCTTCTGTGGTATATGGTTTGTTGAAATTGCGGTTCCCTTGTAATCATAGTAAAACACGTGCGGGTCGGGAGCGCCGATATACGGGTGGTTTTCGCTTCTGCCGGACTTATCCGCAGCATGTATGTAATAGTGTATGAAGCTGTCTGCAAACTGGCAGGGGATTGTGGCGGTGTACGTATTGCCTGTTGTTACGGACAATGGCGCTGACTTGAAAGCCGCGTCGTCTTTGCGCTTGTAATAGACTGCGCACGAGTCTGCGATCAGTTCCTGGCCGCTGTAGGGGATAAGAGCGGCACTCAGCAAAATACCCTTGCCGGTGTCCGCTATGGTGTCATGCAGGGGTATGTGTTTGATGTACAGCATGCCTTTGTCGGCAAGACCCATGACCCTGCAATGAAGCGCATCATAGTTTTTCCATCCGGTGTAGGTATACCCCTTGACGATATACCCCGGCATGGCATTTTTGTATGCTTCGAGCGCTGGAGCGTCATTTGAAGCGGAAGAGAACGGCACCAGCACTCTGTTGTTGAAGATAAGCGAGTTGGTATAGGCCTGCGTCTTTCCCGTGGAGGTGACGCGAAAGATTTTATAGGGTGTTCCGTACGCTGATTTCAGACCTTTAAAATAGGTCACGATATCTTCGAGCGCTTTATAATCAGCATCGGTGGCGGGCGTCTGGCGTATCATGATCTTGTCGGGCGTCAGAAACTTTGCCCAGCAGTCAACATGGTCGAGATTAATGTCGTCCCCATTGGGGTCTTTCAGCGAATGGTAGGTCTCGATCCCGCAATAATCCTTAAAGGTTGTCTTAATCTGCGCAAGAGTCAATGACGGGTTGTTTTTCTGGATCTTATCAGACGAGACCGCGTTTCCCCACCCGTCGCACATGTAGTTTCCCCCTGCAGTCTTTATATTCGTCATCTTAAACACGGAAAGGTTCATTATACCGGCGATAAGCCAGGGCATGGTATCGACTTCAGGCGCATTCCAGTTCTCCTCGTATACAAAATCAATGATACCGATTTTATTTTCGCCATCCGTTATATACCAGGGGCCGTGGTCGCGCGGCCAGAAATCCGCAGATTGAAGATGTATATATTTGATATTCGCCATTTTCACACCTGCATTGGTAAATGCCTGATTCGCCTGAGTCTGCTGTGAGCTGCCGCAATACACGTAAACAATGGCATCTTCAGCCAGATCTTTCACCATGTCGACGGGAAAATTCAGGGGATAGCGGATCAGGGAAGCCTCCATAGGCTCGAATTCGGCGATATTTCTGACTGGAGCAGGGGGAATAGCGCGGATTTTTCGGGAGTTATCGCCGGGTGATTCTGATACTGTGTTGAATGAAAAACCGGCGGGTAACGGTACTTTTGAAAAAGCTAATTCAACTATGCAGGAAATGCAGAAATAGAACAGTACAAAGGGACGATAGTGTCTCATAAATCCTCCATTGAAAAGAGCCATCGGCGGTGTCGATGCTTTGCGGCATAATTGACATCGCATTTCGAATTACGCAAGTTTCAGTATTAATATAACTATAATCAGCAATATATTTATATTAATTTGTGATTATCGTAATAAATTGTTGGTTGTAATTAACGCATTGTTTTCATTGGTATCTGTTCAAAATTGACTGTTTTGGAGTTTTATGCCCCAAAATCTCCGACTGCTCGAGGTCATCCTCCGGCAAAGCAGAGATTCAGGGGTGTGAAGGTCGGTTCAAAACAAGAGCTATGTGCGCGTGTTCCCGGTCAGGTAATCGTGTATCGCTCCGGCGGCGTTCCTGGCCTGGTGTATCGCCCGCACAATCAGCGAAGGTCCCGTGACTGCGTCTCCTGCTGCAAACACATTCGGCATGGTGGTGCGGCCTCGCGAATCGGCGCGGATATAATTATTTTGATCCAGTTCGATGCCGGATTCCTGAAACAGTCTGCCCCGTTCAATATGCAGAAAGCCTGCTGCGATTATCACCAGGTCGAGCGAAAGCGTGAATTCCGAGTTCGGTTTTTCTGAAAATTTCATTCTGCCGGAATAATCCTTATACCACTCTACCTCTGCGAAAACCCCCTGTTCGACACGGGGCGACTTTCCGTGAAATCCTTTGGTGGTAACGGCCCAGCGCCGCTCGCAGCCCTCTTCGTGGGATGTCGATGTCCGCAGTATATCGGGCCAGGCCGGCCATTGGGGGTTCCACGAATTGTTCCATTCCGCAGGCCGGGGCAGTATTTCGAACTGGTACACTTTTTTCGCTCCCTGACGGATTGCGGTGCCGACGCAATCCGACCCGGTGTCGCCGCCGCCGATAACCAGCACGTTTTTGTGTTTTGCCGAAATTATCCGGCCTTCAGCAAGCTCCCCGGATACATACATGTTCGATTTTTTGAGATAATCCATGGCAAAACAGATGCCGTCCCTGCCTCTGCCGCATACGTTGATATCGCGGGGTGTTCGCGCGCCGACCGCCGCACAAATCGCGTCAAAATTATTATAAAGATAACGCACGGAAATATCTTCACCGATGAGCACGTCGGTATGGAATTCCACCCCCTCCTTTTTCAGCTGGTCGAGACGCCGGTCGACAATCCGTTTTTCGAGCTTGAAATCCGGTATACCGTAGCGAAGAATGCCACCGATCCTGCGGTCGCGTTCGAAAACAGAGACCGAATGGCTCAGCCGCCGGAGCTGCTGCGCAACAGCAAGTCCCGCCGGGCCCGATCCTATGACCGCAACCTTTTTTCCGCTCTCCCGCGCCGGCGGCTGCGGTACGACCCAGCCTCGCTCAAAACCTTTTTCGACGATTGCCAGTTCAATATCCCGGATAGATACAGGAGCGTCGTTTATTGAAAGCGTACACGCTGCTTCGCAGAGCGCCGGGCAGACCCTGCCGGTGAATTCCGGGAAATTGTTTGTCTGATGCAGCCGGTCGAGCGCCTCCTGCCAGCGCCCTGTGTGGAACAGGGCATTCAGTTCCGGGATGCAGTTTGCGAGCGGGCACCCGAGGGCATGACAGAAGGGCGTGCCGCACTCCATGCACCGGGCGGACTGACGCTGCAGGGCGTCGTCTGCAAGCCTGCCGGCAAATTCATTATAATGCGCGATACGCTCTTCGACTGCCGGTGCGCCGGCTTTTTCGCGTGCGTGGTCGATAAATCCGCGAATGTGTCCCATTACCATACCTCCTCGGTGAGAATTGTGACCTGCTGTTCCTTCATATTCTGCAGGCGGATGCGCTCGAGCGCTTTTTTGTATTCAATCGGCATGACTTTGACAAAGAGAGGCACCATTCCGGTCCAGTCGTGCAGGATCCGGCGGGCGAATTCGCTGCCGGTATAGGTAACGTGGTTTGCAATGAGCGCCTGAAGCAGGTCATGGTCGTTCTGTTCGATGACCGGCTCCACATCGACCATTTCCAGGTTGCATGTAGTGTCGAAAAGCTGATCTTCGTCAAGTATATAGGCAACGCCGCCGCTCATGCCTGCGGCGAAATTGATGCCGGTGCGTCCAAGCACCACGACGGTGCCGCCGGTCATGTATTCGCACCCATGATCCCCGACGCCCTCGACAACCGCGACAGCGCCGGAGTTGCGCACGGCAAAACGTTCTCCTGCCATGCCGTTGATATATGCCTCTCCGGACGTGGCGCCGTACAGGTTGACGTTGCCTGCGATGATGTTGTTCTGCGACCTGAAGGTTGATCCTCTGGGCGGATACACGCAAACCCTGCCGCCGCACAGGCCTTTGCAGAAATGGTCATTTGCGTCGCCTTCCAGTTCGAAGAATACTCCATTAGTCAGAAATGCCGCAAAACTCTGTCCCGCCGAACCGGTGAATTTACAATGGATCGTTCCATCGGGAAGGCCGGCGCTGCCATACTTGCGTGAAATGTGCGAGCTCAAGAGCGCGCCGACTGCTCGGTCGCTGTTTCGCACCGGCATAACAATCTCGACATGTTTTTTTGAATCGAGAGATGCAGCGGCCTTTTGTATCAGAACCGGGTCAATGCTGTTTCGCATATCTTCATCGCGGCTTCGCATAAAGCGCACAGCACCGTTGCCGGAGGTGCCGGCACGGTGAAACAGCCGTGAGAAATCTATTCCCTGCTGTTTTTCGGTGAATGACAGATTTTGTATTTTCTCGAGATAATGAGTCTGGCCGATCATGTCGCAAAACGAGCGGAAACCAAGTTCCGCCATGATTTCTCTCACCTCCTGTGCGACGAAAAGCATGAAATTCACAAGATGCTCCGGCTCTCCCTTGAACCGCTTGCGCAATAGCGGATCCTGCGTGGCAACGCCCACCGGGCAGGTGTTGTGATGGCACTTGCGCATCATAACGCATCCCAGCGATACCAGCGCTGCGGTGCCGAAGCCGAATGCATCGGCGCCAAGTAGCGCAGCGACAACCACGTCGCGGCCGGTTTTCATCTGGCCGTCAGCCTGGATGCGTATCCGGTCGCGCAGGCCGTTTAAAACAAGGGTCTGCTGCGTTTCCGCCAGGCCGATCTCCCAGGGAATCCCGGCGTGGCGGATGGAGGAGAGGGGAGAGGCGCCGGTGCCGCCGTCGTAGCCGGAAATGAGCACCATATCCGCCTTTGCCTTTGCAACCCCCGCGGCAACGGTGCCGACGCCGGCTTTTGAAACCAGTTTGACGGAAATTGCAGCGCGCGGATTGGCATTTTTCAGATCATAAATAAGCTGCGCAAGGTCTTCGATGGAATAGATGTCATGGTGCGGTGGCGGCGATATCAGCATCACGCCGGGCATGGAGTGGCGGACCTTCGCTATAACCTCGTCAACTTTATGGCCGGGAAGCTGTCCGCCTTCGCCCGGTTTTGCACCCTGTGCGATTTTAATCTGGATTTCCTCACAATTGATCAGGTAGTTGCTGGTCACGCCGAACCGCGCCGACGCCACCTGCTTGACCCTGCTGTTCTTCGAGACGCCGTCAGCCGCAGGCGTAAATCTCGCTTCATCCTCGCCGCCCTCGCCGGAGTTGCTCGCAGCCCCGCGCCTGTTCATGGCAATCGCCATTGTTTCGTGCGCCTCTTTGCTGATGGAACCGAAGGACATTGCCGAGGAAACGAAGCGTTTGACAATGGCGTCAACCGGCTCCACCTCTTCCAGAGGAACCGGCGAGCCTTTTTTAAAGGAAAACAGCGCACGGATCGTGCAGAGATTACGGGCGTTGTCATTGATTATGCCGGAATATGCCTTAAACGAGGCGTAATCGCCGGAGCGAACCGCTTTCTGTAAAGCGACGATCGCTTCCGGGCCGAACAGGTGTTTCTCTCCGTTTTTACGGTACTGGAATGTCGAGCCTGATGCAAGCCCGCAGGAAGCTGCAGCGTCGAATGCCGCACGATGCCGGTCGATGGTCTCCTGCGCTATCTCTTCGAGTCCCGCGCCTTCGATCGGCGAGGGGGTCTGCGGAAAACAGGCGTCAATAAACGCACTTTTCAGGCCGACGGCTTCAAATATCTGCGCCCCGCGATAGCTGCGCAGGGTGGATATTCCCATTTTCGACATGATTTTGAGAACGCCCTTTTTAATCGCGGTTATAAAATTCTCGATTGCCTGCTCCACGCTCATATCCGCGGGCAGATGACCGTTCGCCTTCAGGTCGCACACGCACTCATAGGCAAGATAGGGGTTGATGCCGCTGGCGCCGAAGCCGATCAGGGCGGCGCAGTGCATGACCTCGCGCGCTTCGCCGGTTTCTATGATAAGACCGGCCAGGTGCCGTTTTTTCTTCCGTATCAGGTGATGATGCACCGCGGAAACAGCAAGCAGGGATGGTATCGCCGCATATTCATGGTTCACCCCCCGGTCGCTCATGATGAGGATTGCAGCCCCTTCGTCGATGCTCTTCACCGCAGCCTCTTCCAGGGCCTCGAGAGCGCGTATCAAACCCGCCCTGCCTTCGGCAACCGGAAAAAGCAGCGAAAGCGTTGTACAGGTAAAATCCTTGATTTTTGCGTTGCGCAGCGCTGCAATATCGTCGTCGGTAAGGATCGGATGCGGCAGCATGAGCTGGTGGCAGTGGCCGGGGGACTCTTCGAGCAGGTTCCCTTCACGGCCGATATAGCTCATCAGGGACATGACGATGTTCTCCCGGTACGGGTCTATGGGAGGATTGGTCACCTGAGCGAATATCTGTTTGAAATAGTTGAACAAAAGCTGCGGTTCGTTCGAAAGCACCGCAAGCGGGGTATCGTTTCCCATTGATCCGATCGGCTCCTGGGCATTTTCAGCCTGCGGCAGGATAATCCTGAAAATATCCTCAAGCGTATACCCGAAGATTTTAAAACGCCGCGTCAGCGACTCCTGCTCTATGGAAACCGGCACAGGGACCTGAAACAACCCTTTAAGCTCGATACGGTTTTTTTCCAGCCAGCGGCGGTAGGGTTTCGTGCGCGAGAGCCGTGATTTGACTTCATGATCGTACAGTATCCGGTTCTCGCAAAGATCAACCATGAATATTTTTCCCGGGCCGAGCCGGCCCTTCTGGAGGATATCTTCGGGGGGAATATCAAGAACCCCGGTTTCAGACGCAAAAACAACCGTGCCCGATTTGGTTATGCAATAGCGGGCGGGCCGCAGGCCGTTACGGTCCAGTATGCATCCGACCCTGGCGCCGTCCGAAAAAACCACCGCCGCAGGCCCGTCCCAGGGTTCCATAATCGTTGCATGAAACTCATAAAACGCCCGTTTGTCCTGGCTGATCACGTATTTGTCGCCAAACGCTTCGGGAATCATCATCATCAGTGAGTGTTCGATACTGCGGCCGTTGAGCGCAAGCAGTTCAAGCACATTGTCCATTTTACCCGAATCGCTGAGGTCGGGATGGATAACCGGAATAATCCGGGGGAGATCCTCTTTGAAAAACGGAGAGCGCATGGTTGCTTCACGCGCGCGCATCCTGTTCTCGTTTCCCCGCAGCGTGTTTATTTCGCCGTTGTGCGCAAGATAGCGGAACGGCT
>Ga0105099_10000554_pt1 | contig 25575 bp, 26 predicted proteins | sample PPLLak3cmMay2015_2_FD_79138 | JGI IMG/M metagenome (GOLD analysis project Ga0105099, IMG submission 79138) | Freshwater sediment microbial communities from Prairie Pothole Lake near Jamestown, North Dakota, USA - PPLs Lake P8 Core (1) Depth... | ecosystem: Environmental > Aquatic > Freshwater >... | reverse complement strand
TTAAATAGCAACTGGGGATCGATAAGAATTCGTTTTATCGACTACGAGACCCTTAAAAATCGGCTAAATATGAACGGTAAACGTCCCAAAAGGGGAATTTTTAATTCAATTTGAAAAATTTTAAGATCTGCAATCTGAAAATAAAACCCCAAGTCATCACGACCATCAAACCGGCCACAGCCAGATCCCTGCGCGAAAAACAGAGCTCGCGTAAATAAGTTCGGGAGCCGCGTTGATAGCCCCTGCTTTCCATGGCATCGGCCAATTCATCGGCGCCGCGGAAAGCGTTAAGCAAAAGGGGCGTCAGCAGATACGCGGTTTTTTGAAGGCGCTTGAAAATCGAACCGCTGCCGAAATCGAGACCTCTGGATATTTGGGCCTCCTTGATTTTTTGCAGTTCCAGCATAAAGGTCGGGATGAAACGCAAAGCCAGGGAAATCATCAAAGCAATGTCATGCGAAGGCAGGCCGATATAGTTGAAAGGCCGCAAGAGTCTTTCCAAACCATGCACCAAGTCCATGGGCAGAGTGGTTCCGGTCAACAATGCGGCGCATACGATAAGCAGGATAAAACGCAGGGTCGTCAAGGCGCCTAAAAGCAAACCTTCCCGGGTCGGAGCAAAGGCTCCTGAAAACCAGGGCAGGAGCGGGCGGCCCGGAGTGAAGAAAAGGTGAAGCAAAAAAAGAAAAGCAAAAAAGAGAAGAGCCGGTTTCAAAGCCTGCCAAAGACGCCCGAATGCGATTCCGGAAACGAAAAAAACCGAACCCAGGAACAAAGTAAAAAAAATCCCGGTGCGCATCCCGGTTTGCAGAATCAACACACTCAGAAGAATGGTGAAAAGGATCTTGATCCGGGGGTCCAGTCGATGAACCAAGGATCGGCCCGGATCATATTGACCTAGATGGTACATGGTTATCAGACCTTTGAAATTTGCACTTCATTTGAATGATCGGGTTTAATCAGCCGGTACAATTCCCGGCAGGCCTCGTCCAGATCCAGAATGTCCGCGCGCAGTTCCAAACCCATGCGGCGTAGATGAAGAACCAACGCATTGATTTTTGGCACATCCAGTCCGATTTTTTGGAGCCATTCCATATGGCTGAAAACCGCGGCCGGGGTTCCGTCCAGGATAAGTTTGCCCTGATCCATCACCAAAATACGGCCGGCCTGAATGATTTCGTCCATGTTATGCGTGACATGGATAATGGTCATGCCCCGGCCATTTAAATCCATGAGTACTTGTAAAATGTTCTTACGCGCCAAGGGGTCCAGGTGCGAGGTCGGTTCGTCAAAAGCCACATAAGAGGGTTGCATGGCCAGCACCCCGGCCAGAGCCAAGAGCTGTTTCTCTCCTCCGGAAAGAGCGTGGGAAGCGCTTTTCAGATGACGGCTGAGTCCGACCTGTTCCAGGGCTTGATCGACTCTTTGGCGGATTTCAGAGGGTGACAGGTTCAGATTGCCCGGACCAAAAGCGACATCTTCTTCAACGGTTGTACCCACGATTTGATGGTCGGGATTTTGAAAGACCATACCGACTTTCTGGCGGATTTGCGGCAGGAGCGCGGGTTCTTTTGTATTCAGGTCGTCAATCCAAATATCGCCTTTATTCGGAAGCAATAGGCCGTTCAGATGGCGGATGAGGGTGGTCTTGCCGCTGCCGTTGGGGCCCACCAGGGCCACATATTCGTTGGTTTTGATTTCCAAGCTCAATTCAGCAATGACCGGCGTTTGATTTAAATCATAGTGATATGTAAGATTCTTGATTTTGATCATATCGTTTTTAACGTTTGATTTTATCGCGCACTTTACCGGCAATAATGGCGGCGGCGAATATTTTGATGATATCACCCGGCAGAGGGCGCAAGGCGCCAACCGTTATTGCCTCTGCGAAAGTTCGCTGAGTGGTGTAATAAAGCTGGGTCACGCCGCAGGCATAGATAACCAGCAATCCGATGCTCATGGCCAATATCATCCAGATGACTCCCGAATTTTTTTTAAAATCGATTAAAATTCCGATTAAGAAAGCAGCCACGATAAAACCGAATAAATAACCCCCGGTCGGCCCCAGCAATACCCCTAAACCCGATTGCCCTCTTGAAAAAACGGGTAAACCGATCAGACCGAGAAGAACATATATGATCAGGCTTAAACCTCCATGAGTCGCACCTAAAAGGGCTCCTGCTAAAAAGACAAAAAACGTTTGCAAAGTTAAAGGGACCAAGGGTAACGGAATGGTCAAATTGGCTCCAATAGCCGTCAGCGCTGCCAACATGGCGGCATAAATCATGCCGCGTAAAGTAAAGGTGAATTTCATGAATAAACTCCTTTCAATATCGTCACATCTCCGCAAATAATGCGTTGAATGTTGCCGTTCGGATTTTTTATGATTAAGGCTCCATCGGAATCTATATCCTGGACCACGCCCCGGTATTGTTCGTTTAACATGACCACGCTTATGGATTTGCCGATCATGCGGGTCAGTTCTTTCCAGCGTTTTAGGACCGGGGAAAACCCGCTTTGCGTGAAGAGGGTATAATATTTTTCAAACCAATGCAGATAAGCCTGCACCACCTTTAAGCGGGACCATTTTTGTCCGGTTTCAAGAAAAAGGGAGGTGGCCAAATCCTTAATCTCATCCGGGAAAGAAGGGGTGTTCACATTCAAACCTAAGCCCACCACGATATAATTCACCCGATCCATCTCGGAATTGATTTCCGTAAGGATTCCGGCTGTTTTTTTAGCGTTAATCAGAATGTCATTAGGCCATTTAATATGAATGGGCAGTCCGGTCAGATCAATTATGGCATCTGCAATGGCCACAGCGGTTAATAAGGTCAGTTTCGGCGCCTCTTGCGGGGGAATGGCCGGCCTTATGATTAAAGAGATATAAACCCCCTCATCGGCCGGAGAAAACCATTGCCGGCCCAATCGGCCGCGGCCCTGGGTTTGTTTTTCGGCAATGACCAGAGTACCTTCCGGAGCATTTTTTAGGGCCAAATCTTTGGCCACGCGGTTGGTGGAATCGGTCTCGGGAAGATAAATCAATTCGGTTTGACCGAATATTTCAGTTTGCAACCCTGTTCGAATTTCGTCCGGATTCGTTTTTTCAGGCCATTTTAAGAGCATATAACCTAATTTTGGAGCGGATTGAATTTCATAGCCTTGGTCGCGTAATTTTTGCACGTGTTTCCAGATCGCGGACCGCGTAACCTGCAGTTTTGCGCTGACGGATTCGCCCGAAACCCACTCTCCCGGTTTGTTTTTTAAGGTTAAAAGCAGCTCTTTTTTAAGAGAAACCATACAGTTACGGCCTCTACACTATTGGTATAAACGTTAAAATACCGGTTGCGTAAATTGAAGTCTTTTAGCAGGTACCATGCAGATTGTCAACCATTTGAAAAATGAAGGTTCACAATAAAGGCTATACTCAATCAAACTTAAGTATTTCAAATATTTATTTTATTGACATAATAAGCGAAATTAAATATTTTATATCAATACTAAAATAGTTATATTGCTTTTCATTATTTGGTAAGACTGTTTAGCATTCCTTGGAAAGATTATCAATTTGAGTAAAGAAATCATAATAGCTCATGATGCTATTCAAAAAAGAATAAGCGAACTGTCCAGGGAAATATCCTCGGATTATCATGGCAAAGAGCCGATTATTGTGGGAATTTTGAACGGCGCTGTGTTTTTCTTTACCGATTTAGTTATGAAATTGACCATTCCGGTCAAAATTGATTTTATTAGAGCCTTTAGTTACGGCTCCAGCACATCTTCCAGCGGTTCAGTCAAAATGGTCAAAGATATTGAATTACCGGTTGCCGGCAAGGATATCCTTTTGATTGAAGACATTGTCGACACCGGTTTGACGCTTAAAAAAATCATTGCGAATGTGAAATTGAAAAAACCGGCTTCAATAGGAGTTTGCGCGTTAATAGACAAAGCGGAACGCCGGGAAGAAAGTATCCATCTGGATTATTGCGGATTTAAAGTCATTGAGGGGTTTTTAGTCGGGTACGGCCTGGACCATGATGAAAAATACCGAACGCTGCCTGATATTTATAAATTAGCCTGAGCGGCATTTTTTTTAAGAAGAGGAGGTCATCTATGATCGTTGAATGCGAAAAATGCAAATCGCAATTCAATGTCGATGAAGGTGTTTTAAAAGAGGATGGCTCAAAAGTCCGATGCTCTGTTTGCAAAAACATCTTTCTCGTTTACCCAAAAAGAGATAGGGGAGCGGAATCGACACCTGACCTCACCATAGATGATGACATGGAAGAGACGGTTGCGCTTGATTCGCCGCCGCGTTTAGAAGACCGAAAAAACGTCGGCCGCGATCAACACCGTATTCCCGTGGTCGCCTTGGACCGACTCACCCTTGAAGACGATCTCACGGATGAACCCGATATGTTCATGGAGAAGGAATCAGAGAGTCCGCCGCCTCTTGTTTCGCCCAAACAATTGAAATCCGGCCGCTCATCGGCATTGCCTGTTTTTTTAATCGTTATTTTTCTGCTTTTTGGCGCGGCTGCGGTCGGTTATTTTTTCTTTCCCGGTCTCATCCCGGGGCTGGGATCCCCCGCCCAACCGGTGGTTGTTAAGCCGGAGATACCGGATGCGGGGATCCATAAACTCCGGATTCAAGCTCAAGCCATTGAGAGCTATTTTGTCAAATCGGATAAGGCCGGCGAGCTTTTTATCATCAAAGGCAGTATCAACAATAATTACCCGACGGCCCGGGGAAAAATTTTATTGCAAGTATCGATTTTCGACGGGCAAAATAAAGTCATTCTTAAAAAGAATGCCTATGCCGGAAACGTCTTCAGCGATGAGGAACTTAAAAGCCTGACCGTGGAGCAGATTGACGCCGCCATGAATAATAGCGCCGGAAAAGACAATAAAAACCTTAAAGTCGAACCCGGAACCGCGATCCCATTCATGGTCATCTTCAACAATCTTCCGGAGAACGCGAAAGATTTCTCGCCCGATCTTTTGAGATCTTCCGCCGGCTCCTAAAACCGGTATTCGATCGGATTCGTTTTCCGAATCAGTTTTCCGCGATGGATCGTTCACTATTTCTTGTTTTCGTTTTAGTGCTTGTAAAATGAATCTTCAGATTTTGCATAGCCGTTGTTTGGATTGCGGTTTTATATGCAAGGAACGCCGGCGTTTTACGCCGCCAAGCCGTTTTCCGCGCTGTAAAAACACCCATCTTGAAAAGCCAAAATATCAGGTTATCTAAGGTCCAGGATTGAATCTAATGCTCTCAGTAGCCATCATTACCAAAAACGAAGAAGAGCGTCTTCCGGATTGCTTAAAAAGCGTTCATTTTGCCGATGATGTTGCGGTCATTGATTCGGAAAGCACCGACCAGACCGTTGCAATCGCCAAAAACCTGGGCGCCCGGATTTTTATTGAACCGTGGAAAGGGTATGCGCGGCAAAAACAAAGCGCAGTCGATCATTGTCTCCACGATTGGGTTCTGATTCTGGATGCCGATGAACGAATTCCCCCGGAGACCGCGATGAAGATATCCACGGCATTAAAAAACGTTTCCGCTGAAACCGCCGCGTTTGGATTTAACCGCAAAAATATTTTACACGGCAAATGGATCAAACATTGCGGGTGGTACCCCGATCGAATTGTGCGCCTGGTCCATCGTAAAAACGGAGCATTCGACGAACGGTACGTGCATGAGAGCTGGCATACCCGGGGAAAGGTCACGATGCTGGATGCGGACATTGAACATATCAGCTTTCGGAATTATTCCGAGATGATCGCCAAAATGGACCATTACTCCGGTTTGGCTGCAAAAGAGTTTTTTAAAAATAAAAAACCGGCCCATTGCTGCAGTCCGTTATTCCACGGACTCTGGATGTTTTTCAGGACTTATTTTATGGAATGGGGCTGTTTGGAAGGATTCGACGGCTTTATGATCGCAACCTTGAACGCCGGCGGCTCCTTTCTCAAATACGCGAAACTGATTGAGTTGATTCAAAAGGATAAAAAGAAGGATACATTTTTTGAAAGTCCTGCTGATTAAACTTCGTTATATCGGGGATACGCTCAGCCTGCTCCCGGTTATAGAAAGTCTATGGACGCAAGCTCCCGATATAAGAGCCGATGTGATGATTCACAAAGGCACGGAAGAACTTCTGCGCTATCATCCCGGGATCGGAAAGATATGGGTTTACGATCGCAGCGCGGCTAAAAATAACATTCTAAAATCGATCCGTTATCATAGTCGCTTGATCCGCAACCTGAGAGCTGAAAAATATGACGCCCTTATCGATTATACGTTGGGGGACCGGGCCGCGTTTCTTTCATTTTTGATTCATGCTCCGCTCAGAGTGTCCTATCGGGTTTCCAGCTCTCTGTCCAAAATACTGATGAACAAAATCATCGACTTGGACCCGCAAGCGCACCACATCGTTGATTATCAACTGGCCGCCTTGAAAACGTTGGGATTGGATCATCCGGCCGGACGGATGAAAATCGTTCTCCCCGAATCTCTGGAAAAAAGGATCGAACAGCTTCTTCCGAGTCGAAAAAATTGTAAACGCTTGCGGGTGATCATTCATCCCGGAGCCGCCCGGAGGCTCAGACAATGGCGGCCGGATCGATTCGGACTTATCGCCCGTAAATTGCGCGAACAATACGGCGCGGAGATCATCCTATTGAGCGGCGGACACGAAGAACCTTTGATAGAAGAAATAGAACGCCGCATGGGGTTCCCGGCTCTTTTTAAATCGGCCCGTTTGACCTTGCTTGAGATCGCCGGCATTTTAAAGCAGGGCGACCTGCTGATCGCCAATGATTCGGCTCCCGGGCATATGGCCGCCGGAGTCGCTTGCCCCAGCCTGATCCTCTTCGGCCCGACTTTTCCGCACATGTGGCGGCCGTATGACGCCCGGAACGAAGTGGTGTTCAAAAACGTTCCGTGTTGCGGGTGCCGTCAATTGAGTTGCAGCCGACCGGAAAGCAATTGCATGGATTTGATTGAAGTGGAAGACGTCTGGGAGAAAATCCAGTCCTTATTGAAACCGCTTTAACTGAAACAGCTTTTTTTCCTGAGTAGCCGCAATCATGTAGAATCGATCCTGGGGAATATAAATAAAAGGCACGTCTTCCTCGCGGCGAAAAAGAAAATGCGAGAGGATCATGCGGTTGACTCCCCGATGACCGATAATCATAATATTGTCGTTCGGGTTGCTTAAATAAAGCGCTTTTTTGAGACCTCGATTGATCCGGTCGCGCATCGTAAGATAGCCTTCTCCCTGAGGATAGATATAGTGGTATTTGTTTTTTTTGCGGGCCTGATGGATCTCGGGCATTTTATTTTTTATCTCTTCATAGGTCATGCTCTCGCAAACCCCGGCATCGATCTCGTTGAATTCGGCCAAAGAGATGATGGTGGTGGCCGGTTGTAATTCCTGAAATGGAAGCGCAGTCTGAATCGTCCGTTTTTTTTCACTGGTGAAAATAAGCGGGATTTTTTTATTTTTAAAAAATCCGGCCAGGGCCCGGGCTTGTTCCCAGCCTTTGGGCGTCAGGTCCGAATCGCCGCCGATGCGGTTCTCCAAATTATAATAAGTCTCGCCGTGCCGGATGACATAAAGGCTTTTGACAATATCGGAAACGAGAAAATCGCGGATCTGTTCGTGGAAAGGAATGCTGCTGTCGATGTCTTCGCTGATGATTTTGTTGTGCAGGGAATCGAGCTTGATAAAATGCCCTTCTTTTTTGCTCAAAGATAGATATTGAGACCGGTAATAAGCAATACGCTGATAAAAACTGGCGATCGCCTCTTCCTGGCTTAAATGACCGAATTCTTTCAAATCGATTTTTCGCCGGATACTGGCATCCAGGATCTCTTTATCTTCATTGATGCATTCGATGAAAAGAATGGGGTGATCGTCCAAAAAAGAGATGATTTTTTTTCTTCTGGAAATGCTGGTATTGGTCGCATCCAAAATGGCCGCATCGCCGCCCAGATTTAAAAACCGCTTGGCTCTTTGCATATTGATCCGGGCGATTTTTTCACGAAGCGCCGTGCCCTCTTTATTTTCAGGGTTAAAAAAGTCCGGATAGGAGGTGTTTTCACGGATAATCTTACGGCGTAAATCGCCATTGTTGAATACCTTGGCTTTGACCGAATTATGCATTAAGTTTTCTTTTAATTTGGAGGCCATGGTGGTTTTACCGCGGGCCGGCAACCCTACCATGACAATATATAATTTACCTTTAAGTTTACTTTCCATTTGAGCGGCTTCCTGATAAAAGAGGATCATAGGATAGAATGATGATCACGATCAACACATTTTTATTGGCTTTCCTATTTATCCTGACCGCCGGTTTCACTCTGGAATTAGGCCTGGAATGGACGAATGCCCGGTATATGAAAAAATCGGCCGGCCGGATTCCGCCGGCATTGCAGGATCGGGTAGATCAAGATCAGTTGCGGAAAACGGTTGATTATAATCTGGACCATACGAAAACGGCGGTTTTTTATGGAATGTTCAATAAAATTATTTTTCTTTTCATCATCCTCTCCGGGATATTGCCTTGGCTGGCAAACCGGATTGAAAATATGCATTTTATTGCGGCCGGGCTTGTTTTTTTTGCTTTCCCGGCTTTGATTGAAAGCATCGTTCATGTGCCTTTTGATTATTATCAGATTTTTGTGATTGAAGAACGCTATGGTTTCAATACGCGCAATCGCAAGGTTTGGGTCGCCGATCTTTTGAAAAGCCTGTTGATCGGTGCGATAATCGGCGGATTGCTATTGGGTTTTGTATTACTGATTATCCGGAAGGGCGGCAGCCTTTGGTGGCTCTGGAGTTGGCTTGTATTTTTGGCTTTTCAATTCATCATGATCATCCTTTATCCTAAAATCATTGCGCCTTTTTTTAATAAATTTACGCCGATCGAAAATCAAAGCTTGGTTGAAAAAATAAAAGATCTCGCCACCCCTGAAGGAATAAAAGTTGAAGGTATTTTTCAAATGGATGCCGGAAAAAGAAGTCGCCATACCAATGCCTATTTTACCGGTTTCGGCAAAACCAAGCGCATTGTTTTATTTGATACTTTGTTGGCCTCCCATACGGACGATGAAATCATCGCGGTTTTAGCGCATGAAATGGGGCATCTGAAAAAAAGGCATATGCTCATTCAATTCGGCGGAATCGGTTTGACCTCTTTTATCCTGTTTTTTTTAGTGGCGCGCATGCTGGAATGGATCCCTATGTATGCAAGTTTTGGATTTCACGGCACGCCGGCCTATGTTGGTCTTTTTTTAACCAGCATTTTATGGAGTCCATTTGGAATCATCATGGCCCCATTTTTTTTAAAGGTTATAAGGAAATTGGAGAAAGCTGCCGATCGATATGCCTATACGCTGCTTAAAACCGCGAATCCATTGGTCCAAGCCTTGAAAAAAATGGTTGTGGATAATTTGTCCAACATCAACCCTCATCCTCTTTATGTTATTTTTCATTATTCCCATCCCGCCATTCTGGACCGGATCGCTTATTTGGAGCGTTGGGATCGTAAGGAAGAAAATGAGGATTGAATTTTTTCCGATTTATGGTATCATTATAACAATAAAAAAATCAGCAAAATGAGGAGGTTTGGTTATATGGATTATATTTCGGTTCCAAAACAAAAAGTTGAGGTTTTTGTCAATGCTTATGTGCGTAGCGTCTATAATTGGATGTTCATCGGCTTGGCTTTGACCGGTTTGATTGCTTTTTATACATCCACAAGTACTGCTCTGCTTAAGGTCCTTTTCGGAAACCCATTCATGTTTTGGGGCATCTTTATCGCTGAATTGGCGATAGTCTGGGTGATCAGCAGCCGGATCGATCGGTTAAGCAGCGCCACCGCCACGTTACTTTATGTCATCTATTCCGTATTGAACGGTCTTATCCTTTCCTTGATCTTCTTGCGATACACCGGCAGTTCCATTGCCGGCACTTTCTTTATTTGTTCCGTCACCTTTCTGGCATGCAGTATCTATGGGTGGGTTACAAAAAAAGATCTAACCTCATTTGGCGGATTCCTGATCATGGGGGTAATCGGCATTATTATTGCCACAATTGTTAACATTTTTTTAAAAAGCAGCGCTTTGAACATGGCGATCAGCTATATAGGCGTGTTTATCTTCATTGGTTTGACCGCCTATGATACCCAGAAGATCAAAAATATGGCCCTAAGCCAACCGGACGGCCTTGAAGCCGGTGTAATCAGAAAAGGCGCCATTCTGGGCGCACTGGCACTTTACCTGGATTTCATCAACTTGTTTCTGTTTTTATTGCGGATTTTAGGTGGAAGGCGCGATTAGGGCTTTAAACGATTTGGAGGCTTCTGGACGGTCAACGGGAATATCGCCGGAATGAAACGATTGAACTTGCGCGGATCCGGAAAATAAATATTGCACTATCATGACGGAACAGAAAACATATATCATCGGCGATATTCACGGCTGTCTCGATATGCTGAAACGCCTGATGCTTAAAATGAATTGGAATCCGGAACAGGATCGACTCATTTTTTTGGGCGATTATATCGACCGGGGCGAAGATTCCAAAGGAGTCGTCGATTATATTCTCGATCTGTTCAAGCTTTCAAAGCGGATTGATTGCCTTTTGGGAAATCATGAAAAGCTCTTTTTAGATTTTTTGGACGGCAAAGACAGCCACAATTTCATTATTAACGGCGGCAATGTCACTTTGGAAAGTTACCGCATTGCCAAATCGGAGCATACAAAGAATTTCATTCCCCAAGAGCATATCCGGTTTTTCCAATCCCTGCAATTATGGATTGAGCTGGATGATTATTATGTGGTTCATGCCGGTTTCCAACCCGGGATAGAAATCGGATTGCAAATCATTGAAGATATGGTTTGGATCCGGGAATCTTTTATTTATTCCAATTACGATTTTGGGAAAAAAGTGATCTTCGGCCATACTCCTTTTCTGGAGCCTCTGGTCATGGAGAACAAGATCGGCATTGATACCGGAGCGGTTTACGGCAATACTTTGACTTGTCTCGAACTGCCGTCTTGCACGTTCCATTCCGTGGAAGGATCGTAATTCAAACGACCTGCAGAATTTTGTCTTGTAGGGGCGGAATTCAGAATTCAAAAAACAGAATAAAAAAACCGGCCATGAGATTTGAAGCTTGATGGCTCTGTAAAAAATCCAGTTAATTTTGTGTTATTTTTTTTATTTCGTCCCGCCTGGCCTCATCGCAACATCTTCTCCGCCAACTCGACATCTTGTTTGCTGCCGATAAAAAGAGGCGTGCGCTGGTGCAATTCCCGCGGTTGGATTTCAAGAATAGGGCGGGTTCCGTCGCTGGCATAGCCGCCGGCTTGTTTGATCACCATGGCCAGGGGATTGGCCTCCAGCATTAAGCGCAATTTACCTTTTGGTTTTTTGGGATCCTTGAGGTCGGCCGGATACATAAAAAGGCCGCCTTTGAGCAGATTGCGATGAAAATCCGCGACCAAGCTGCCGACATATCGCGAAGTATAGGGGCGGCCGCCGGCTTTGTCTTTCATCTTGAAATAGTCCACCAAGGCCCTGGTTTTTTCATCCCAATAGAGGTAATTACCCTCATTAACGCTGTAGGTCTTGCCTTTTTCCGGAATCCGTATGTTTTCATGCGAAAGCAAGAACTCGCCCACGCTGGGATATAAAGTAAAACCATGCACGCCTTTACCGGTCGTGTAAACCATCATGGTGCTGGAGCCGTACAGAAAATATCCGGCCGCCACCTGACGGAAACCGGGCTGCAGCACGTCGGTCAACAGATAATCTTGGCCGGAATTTTGACTGAGTTTTTTATAGATGCCGAAAATAGTCCCGATGCTGATATTGACGTCAATATTGGTGGATCCGTCCAGCGGATCGAAAAGCAGGATATAATTTCCTTTGGGAAAGTCGGCGGGAATCTCGATGAGGTTATCTACTTCTTCAGATCCCATGCAGCACAGCTGGCCGATATGACGCATGCGATCGATAATAATACGGTTCGCAAAAACATCGAGCTTTTGGACCTGTTCATCCTGGATGTTGACGGCCCCGGTTGCACCCAAGATATCGGTCAGTCCGGCTTTGTTGACATCTCGGGAGATAACTTTAGCCGCCACAATCAATTCGTTCAGCAGCAGGGTAAAAGCACCGGTTGCTTCCGGATTTTCACGTTGTTCTTTCAGGAGATGTTCGGTAATGGTGGTTCCGATGTTTGGATGCATGATCGTTTCCAGGATAAATTTTATTTTTAAAGAGGATCGGAACGGGGGAAGGTCCGTCACCGGGTTGTGCGAATGTCCGCTGTTAAAAATTATACCACCGGGTTTACATAACGGGCTTCTTTTTCAATCGTCATTTCAAGCGATTTCACGGTGAAACCGAAAATTTTGATCTTATCCGGGTAGGTAATGGAGATCTCTACATCCCGGTCTTCATTCTTCTTAACGATCACATCGGCAACCTCGAAGGGCCAGTCGTTTTCACTTATTTTCATTTTGATTTGTTTTTTAATATCGTCGATTTCATGCTTGGTCCCGTAAATGGCGACTACTTCCAGCTCCATGGCGATGTTGTAGCGATCCCAATAGGGTCTGACCACACAAACAACCGACCATATAATGAGCGCCAACACGATATACGAGAAAAACGATTTCATATTCATTGGTTTCCTTAATCTATTCTAATTAATAATAAAGATGAATGATGTAAATTAAGCTCAGATAAAGAATTTAAGTTATTTATACTTTCTAAAATGAATAAAGTCAAGAATTTGAACATATAAAGTCATAATTCTCAGCAAAACGCGACTTATTGACGCTCCTTTTGGTCTATATATTGCAACGTTTTAGTAAAAAGTAAAGTTTTAATAGTTTTTTGATAAGCATTTTGTCTTAAATTTAGATAGGGGGCGATTACAAACCATCCTGAAATGTCTTGTGTTTATTTATCCAATTATTTCATTCGGATGCGAGAAAAATAAAGAAATGACCGTTTCGTCCCGCTTAAAATTTTTATAAAGAATGCATGATCGAAAAATAAGAAAGCAGCGGAGCTCCTGAAAAGGAATGAATGCACTCACGATAAAAAAAATCAAACTTATCATGATCGTAAATAATGATAAGCTGTACCTGGTCATTTCCAATCAAAAAAATGACAGCACGATCATTGGAACCATCCCGTTCAATAGGACATCGGTATTTGACGATTTTTCTTGTTCCATTCCGGTCCAGGCAAAAAAGGCGCAAAGCAACATACTTATCCTGCCCGATTATTTTCTGGGCAATATCCTTTATCCCTTTACTTCGGAAAAAAGATCGCTGGCCGAGGCATTTTTGCAAAGAAAATTATCCGAATCATTTCCGGCCAATCCGGAGATAATAAATTTTTTCAATTACACTTATACCCGAAGCCGCCAGGACGCGGGCAGTCTCTACGCTTTTTTCATTCAGGATCCCGTCTTTTTCAAGTTTTACCAGTGGTTGCTCCATGTCGGAATTCAGCCTGATCGGATCACAACCCCGGCATTAATCTGGCAGCACCTGCTCGGGAAAAGAGTCAAGGGATCATTAGACGGAAATCTATGTCTCATCCACACGTTGTTTAACGAAAGTTATCTTTACTTTTTTGTTCATGGAGATTTTCTGTTCTCAAGAAGCATTGCGTTCCCGGAATCCATTGCCGACGCGAAAGAAAAAATCGACTCGCTGGTTTATGAAATTACCCAGTCCATCTATCTCTTTTCCCAAAAGGTTAGATCGGAAGTAAACGAATTTTACCTGGTATCTTCGGTTGGAGCCGATCTGAAAACGATTGATGAAAAGCAACTTTCCGAACGGATGGAAAAAAATGTCCAGCGTATCGATATCGATCAAAAAGAAAATCCGTGTCCTGCAGAAGCCGATAACCCCCTGACCGGTCCGTTGGCGGCATTTGCCTGGCATGATCTGGAGTCGGATAAAGTATCGTCGATCAGTCACCGTAAAGTGGCCTTGGGAAAAGCTTGGAATCCGGTTCAGCGTGTGGGAATACTGACCGGCCTGTTGGTGCTCTTGCTGTTGGGCAGTGAAACTTTTTATCTTACTTTTTGGAAAAACAATCCATTTATAACCGAAACGCATCGCATTGCCGACGATATGGCAACCAATCGGAACAGCATCAGACAATATAATGAACTCCTGGATACGATCATGACGGAACGGCAACGCCCCAATCCCTCCGCTCTCTTTGCGGGCGTCATCCGCAGTCTGCCCGAAAAAACGACGATTCAGGAACTGGAATTCAATTTTGAATCTCCTTTTCAGATCGTTATCAAAGGCACGGTCCAGACCGACAATCCGGGACAGCTCAAAGCGACCCTTTCAAAAATGCTTGACGACCTGACACGCTATCTGAAGCCTGTTCGTTCTCCTTTGATGAATGATATAAACTTTGATAGGGGACAAGTGAATTCCGCATCCGATTCACCCGGGTACCGTTTTTATATACAGGTGGATTTGAAATGAAAAAAGGCATGACTCATAAATGGACGCTGACCGTTTCTTTTTGGTTTATTATTCTTTTATTAACCATTTATAATACTTCCAAATTGAATCAACTTCGTGCGTCCTTGGACGAAATAGAAACACTCCGCCTGGATCAACAATTTTGGCAGCGTCATTCAAAAGAGCTTGAAAGTCTTGTTATCGAAGGTCAACACCTTTATTTAACCGTTGATTCGGCGGATATGGGCTTTTTAATCATTGAGCACAACCTCAAGATCATTACGACGCAACTGGGCCTGCCCCCTGTGACCTTAACCAAGCAACCCGGAAACGAATCGGACGGAGAATTGCCGTTGGGAATCTCCATGACGGGAAATGTCGAAAATACGTTCCATTTTCTTAAGTCCGCCGAAAAAGAGATGCCGTTTCTGAAAGCCAAAAATCTCAAGATAACCGTCGATCCGCTTACCCGGAAAACCGTTTTAGAAGCGTTTTTTATCTTTAAATATCGAACCGAATCAGGCAGCGTCGAACCGATCAATCCAGGAGGCGCATGACGGCACCCGATCATTCCAAACATTTTTTTAGCGCGGCTTTTATCCTTGCCGGTATCGCGTTTATCGTCTTCAATGCCTACTTACTGGTGGATCTTTATGACCGACCGCTGGCTAAAAGATCCGAAGGTCTAAAATCGGTCGGCATTAAATGGGAGCAATTCATGCGAACAATCGAATCGCCGTCCATGGACCTCACGGAAGGTATCGCATTGGCAAAGATACTTGATCAAACGGAATCGTCCGGGACTCCGCAAGACCTAACGCCCATGCAACCAACAAGCCCGCTGCCGGTTTTAACGGGAATTTTCCGGGTGGTGGATGCCCATAAAAATTCAGAATATATTGCCATCCTGGAAGGAAAACGGTTTAAGCAATACGATACCATTAAAGAATTTTACATAGATAGTATCACGAGTAAAGGAGTCGTTCTCAAAAAAAAAGGACAGACCCGGTTTATTCCGGCCCCGAAAATATTTTTTTCTCTCAGCAGAAAGTAGAAATTGCCGAGCATTCGTCGAGGTGAATATGTTTTTAATTCCCGAAAAAATCAATAAACCGCGGCTCATCCTTCTTGGCGCAGGCCTGCTTTTAGCCGGCTGCGCCGGCCCGGAAGTTCGGCCCGTAACAACCCCCCTTTTGGAGAATGTACGGCCTTCGGAAATCTTGGAAAAAGAAAAGACGCCCTTGTCTCCCGGAACGCCGCCTTTTTCTGAAACCTATTTGCCGCTTACAAAAGGTCTTGAAAAAGAGACAAAACTTTTTTCGGTTGTTTTCGAACAAGCCAGTCTCGGAACGGCCATCAGCGCCATCGTAAACCAAACCGATCTCAATCTGACCGTCGATTCGGATATCGACCTCTTAAGGCCCGTGACGGTCAGTCTTAAAAACGGAACCATTGAAGAAGCCGTAAATATGATCGTTGCAAAAGGCGCGGGTTATGCGTGGAAAATTCAAGATGGGTCCTTGCAGATCCAGCGCTTTGCGGAACGGATTTATCATATGGACTATCTAAGCATGGTGGGCGAAACCGATATCGATGTGGGAGGCGATATGCTCGCTTCGGGAGTGGAAGGCGCCGGTGTAAAAGGAAAATTCCAGGTTAAAGCAAAGCGTGAAACAAAAAATACCGATGTTTGGGCGGGCATCCTTACCGCGCTGGAGAGCATCAAATCCGGTGACGGTATCATAAGAGTCGACTCCAATGCCGGCCTTATCTATATGTCCGACACGCCCGCTAAAATCGAAGCCATGGTCCGGCTACTTGACTCTTTATCCGAATCTCTTCATCGCCAGGTTTTGATTGAAGCCAAGATTTTCGAAGTCACGCTCAGCGATACCAGCCGCTACGGTCTGGACTGGTCTAAAATGACCGTCGGCTTTCAATCACAAAACAATATGCCCGATATTTTCGATATAAGCGTGAATAGCGGGAGCAGACTGTTTATGTCTAATCAGTCCCAGTTTGCGGCCGTACTCGATTTTTTGAAAACACAGGGAGATGTTTCCGTGCTCTCCAATCCGCATCTATCCGTACTCAACAATCAATCGGCCATACTCACGGTGGGCTATCAATTCCCTTACGGCGATATCGATAGTGTCGATAGAAACGCGGATACCGGCGTATTGACCATCGGCGCTTCCATTAAGCGGGCCATTCTGGGTTTGCAACTGGGAATTACTCCGCAAATTTCAAAAGAAGGCGTCGTCACCCTTCACGTCGTTCCCACCATAACAAGAATTCAGGGGACGAGCCGCGTAGAAATCCCCACCGGTTCGAACACGGTCCAAAGTATCGCCAATCCCATTATCGATTTGCGCGAACTGGCCACAACGGTTAGGGTCAAGGACGGCCACACCGTATTGCTGGCGGGTATGATCAGCCAGATACGGCAGCTCAATAATGCGGGTCTGCCCGGTTTCAACGATGTTCCATACTTAAAGAATCTATTCCGGCGTAAAGAAAACGTTCATGAAAATAAAGAACTGGTGATCTTAATCACGCCGTACATTAAAAAATTGGATACTTCTCAGGTTCGACCCTATGTTATTCATTGATTTTAAGCCCTTCGCCATATACGGGGACCAAGGTTGGTCAAGGGCGCGGTATGAACGGTTTTTTTTAACGGCCTGAACAATGGGAACGAAAAGAAATCGGGTCCATCAGCCATTTAAGAATAAAATATAACCGGAAAGAGATTATCATGTTACGGGAACCATTCACTTTCGACGACAGTGCTTCCAAAGGAATTTATCTGGATTTTTATCGTTTCGAAGAAGCTCCCTTTAGTATCACGCCGGATCCCTGCTTTTTATATCTTTCCCGTACGCATCATAGTGTTATAGAAAAAATTTTGTACGCGATTCGCAATCGGACCGGATTTATCCTGCTGACCGGAGAGGTTGGCACCGGGAAGACGACCATCTGTAGGGCTCTTCTGGACAGCCTGGAAAATAAAGCAGAGACGGTCTATATTATCAACCCGTCCCTTTCAGGGGTCGAAATAATCTCCACGATTCTGGATGATCTGGGAGTGACTTATCCCAACGGCGCCGGCAAAAAAGATCTGATGAACCGACTCAATTCATTTCTGTTAACCGCCGACCGTTTAAAACCCGTGGTGATCCTTATCGACGATGCCCAGACCATACCCGTGGAAGCTCTTGAAGATTTGCGTCTTTTGTCCAACCTCGAAACCGATAAGGAAAAATTACTTCAGATGTTGTTGGTGGGTCAGCCGGAATTTATGGATACCATTGCCAAAAATGAAATGCGTCAACTTCGACAACGTGTGGCCGTTCACTGCACTTTAAACTACCTGAAACGGGAAGAGGTGGCGGGTTACGTTGAAAGAAGGCTTTTTGTCGCCGGGAATAAAGGACAGGTCCGTTTTTCAAGAGGAGCCCTTAATAAAATCTTTAGAGCATCCGGCGGTGTCCCCAGGCTGATCAACAGGATCTGCGATTTTGCACTCATTGCCGGCTATTTAGCGGACGATTATACCATTCAAAAGCGCTATATCATTCAGGCGCTTGACGAGCTGGGCGATTTGAATAAAACGACCCAGATGACTCTTTCGAAAAGGCCGATCGATCGGGCTGTCATTTCATTTATTTTTATGGCCGTTGTCGTTTTAATTTTTTCCATAGGACTATGGATATACGGCAATAAAAAAATACCCTCTAATGTTTCTACGGCAAATGTGCGGACCTTTAAGTCAGGACTAGAAGAGCCGGGGAAAGTGCAACCCCATACGGCATGGCCGAAACAAGCTTCGGAACAATCGTCGTCGGGAACGGCGCCGGTTGTCGAACCTAGATGACCGAATAAGTATGCAGCGCGGATTGTTTGTGTATCGATAAACGTGCGGATTTCAGGTGATAAAATGAGCTTGCTTAATGCGGCTTTAAGAAAAAAGGAAAAAGAAAACCGGTCACCCCAATCAACCGGCCTATTCAGCCCAATCGAAAAGTCGCAATGGAAATCAAGGCAATGGCTCTATGGTTTGGCGGCGGGTCTATCCATAATCATAGGTGTCGCGGTCTTATTGGCTCTTAATCATTTATCGCCGTTAAAAGACAAACCGTCCATTCCCTCTTTTTCCAAAATTGAGGACACACGGCCAAAAAATGAAACACTCGTTCCGAATCTTCCCGCGAAAGATATTCTACCGCCGGAACCATTGAAGGCCGTCATGCCGGTGAAAACCGATCAACCGATCGAAATGACTCCCCAAACATCCGAACAGGTCGAAAAACCTGCTTTACAAAAAAAAATAACTCTGAAGCAAAAAAAGCCCGTTAAAAAACCCTTTACCAAACAAGACCCTGAAAACCCTCAAAAAGCAATAATGCCCATGCCCAAGATCGCCGCAGGGTCTGTGCCTCCGAAACCGAACAAATCGGACTCTTCCCGTTTGTTTTATGAAAAAGCCGTACGCTATCACATGCAAAACAGATTACAGGAAGCCATCTTAATGTATCGGCAGGTGCTTATCGAAAGACCTATGGATACGGATACCTTATTCAATCTGGCGGCCGCCTACTTGCAAAAACGCGATTTTTCAAGGGCGCTTCCGATTCTAACGGACCTCGCGGCGAAGGACTCGAACAATGCTCAAATCTTGCTCAATCTGGCTATTGCCAAGATGGGCACAGGCGAACCGGATAACGCTATTGCTTTGCTCGATAAAGCACTGCAGATCGGCGGGGCATCTGTATTTGAACTCTATTTTCATAAAGCAGTCGCGTTAAGTCAACTGGGAAGACTGGAAGAGGCAAAACGATTTTATGAAATGGCCGGTAAAATCGATCCCGATAACGGCAGCTTACTGTTCAATTTAGCCGTTCTTTATGACAAAATGGAACGATACCCGGAGGCGCTTCAATACTACCGTGCCTTTCTGGCCCAAAAAGGTTCACGATCGGAAATGAATAAAGAAGAGGTGGAACGCCGGGTGCTCTTTTTATCAGGATTTATGGAAAAGCCGTAGGAACAGCTACCGTAATCCAATAGTCGGACATCAACCGGAGACACGCAAAATGAAAAAACGAATTGGCGATATATTGATTGAAATGGGTTTTATCGGCAAGGATCAGATAGAAATGGCGCTGATGGAGACAAAAAGAACCGGCACCATGCTGGGCGATGTTCTAATCCGGTTGGATTGGGTCAGCGAGGAACAATTGCAGATGGCGATTGCGGTTCAAAGCGGCGCCAAGATCATGGATATAAACAACGTGACGATCGATTTTGACCTGCTCACGCGGATTCCTGAAAACTTTGTCGTCACCCACAACATCTTTCCTTTCGCTCAGGAAGGACAGACCATCCTGATTGCGACCTCCAACCCGTTTGACGTCATTGTCCGGGATAATCTGGCACGCCTAACCGGCCTGCGGGTAGAATCATATATCGCCTCCAAGGATTGGATTTTAAATGCCATTGAACTGTATTACAAAACAGCGGCCGTTATCGATGAAGAAATCGATAAAATCACAAAATTAGCTGTTTTAGGCACTCATTTTGACGAGAATCAGAACATACGCCTGGCGGATCTTATTATCGAAAAAGGGCGGGTTCTCAATGCCAGCGACATTCACCTGGTGGCGGATACAAACCTGGTTAGGGTCTATTACCGCGTCGATGGCGTTCTGCAACAAAAATTCCTCTTTCCGAAACGATTTCAACAGGGTCTGTCCACCCGTTTTAAAATTATGGGGGATATGGATATTTCCAATCCCAATATTCCGCATGACGGCCGGATCAAATTTGTCGCCAAAGGCGGTGAGATCAACATCCGGGTATCGACCTTTCCGACCCATCTGGGCGAAACGACCGTAATGAGACTTTTAATATACAGCGGTGTCGTTGGGGATATGGAACGACTTGGGTTTGAGAAGAACGATTTTGAGTGGTTTAAAAAGAACATCAAGAGACCTTACGGTCTGATCCTGGCAACCGGCCCGACCGGATCCGGTAAGACCACAACTTTATACTCGGCGCTTATGGCCATAAACAGCCCGAATGTCAATATCATGACCATCGAAGACCCCATCGAATATGTCATACCGACAATCCGGCAGACCGCCGTCAACCCAAAGGCCGGGCTCAGCTTCGGGAATGCTCTTCGTTCAGCCATGCGCCAAGACCCCGATATTATCCTGGTAGGCGAGATCCGGGATCAGGAAACAGCCGAGCTTGCCGTTCGAGCGTCTATAACCGGTCACCTGGTCCTATCCACCCTCCATACCAATGAAGCCGCTTCAGCCATTAACCGGTTGATCGATCTGGGTGTGAATACCAGCATGCTGGCTTCAGCCCTTTGCATGGTGGTTGCCCAGCGACTGCTGAGAAAGCTATGCACCCGCTGCGCCGTCACGAAGGTTCCGGAACCGGAAGAAAAAGAAATCTTTATTAAAAATGGGCTGGAACCGCCGCTCGAAACCCTTAAGGCCGGCGGATGCGAGCTGTGCAATCGGGTCGGCTATGTCGGGCGTTCGGCCGTTTATGAGATCATTCAAGTCAATAGAGAAATCAGGGAACTTATTTTTTCAAGCGCTTCCCAGAGCGCAATAGAGGATGCCGCCGTCAAAGCCGGAACGGACCTGTTGCTGAAACAAGCTTTAAAAAAAGTCCTTAAAAAAGTGACTTCTTTGGAAGAAATGTCACGTGTGATTGCTTATGCCTAAATTTATGTATACGGCGATTGATGGCGCCGGACAAATCAAAAAAGGAACCGCGATGGCCGTCCTTGAATCGGAGATGGATAATCGCTTGCGCCAGGCCGGTTTGACATTGATTAACAGCCGACGGATAACCGAAGGTCGCTGGAGCCAAAGGTTTTTCAACAGAATCAAACCGCGTGTGATAATCGAGTTCTATTACCGCCTTTCTCAGACCCTCGAACTGGGACTGCCCATTCTAACTTCTCTTGAAGAAAATGAAAAAATTATTACATCCAAAAGTATGAGCAAAATGATCAACGAGATCCGGAGCGCCATTGAAGCCGGCAACTCGTTATTCGAAGCCTTGAGCCGGTTTCCTAAAGTATTTCAGAAACTGGACCAAAGCATCGTCCGCATGGGCGAGGAGTCCGGTACGTTACCCCGGAGTTTGAAAAATCTGGCTGAATTTTTGGAATGGAAAGAGGATATCCGTTCCACCATCAAACGCGCCACCATCTATCCGTCGTTCATCATTCTAGCCATCGGAGGCGTCGTCGCCGTGTGGATTGGATATGTTTTGCCCCAGATGGCCGGTATGTTGAAAGAAATGGGCGTATTGCTCCCGGGTACGACCCGAGCCGTTCTGGGCACCAGCCTTTTTATCCAGAAATACTGGCTCATTCTTTTAACCATTCTGGGGCTTGCGATTGCTTCATTTTTGATCATAAAAAAAAATACAAATGGGGCGAAAATACTTCATCAATATCTACTGAAGATTCCCGTTATCGGACCGGTTGCCACCCACATTGCCATTGCGCGACTCAGTCAAAATTTCGCCACAATGTACTCGGCGGGTCTGAACCTTAACAATATCTTTGAGATTCTGACTCATCACGTTCTTGGAAACCGTTATCTGGAAGGGCAGCTTGCGAGGGTTTACCGGGAAGTGCAACGGGGCAAGTCCATTGCGGAAAGCTTTGAGATTGCCGGAGGGTTTCCTCCGCTTTTGCTGGGAGCTATCCGAACCGGGGAGACCACGGGTACTTTGGACGTTACCTTTGCACGGCTGGGCGCCTATTATAACAACGAAGTGAAACGGTCGGTTCAAACAATGGTAAACTTGATCGAACCGCTCTCTATTCTGTTTTTGGGCAGTATCTTCGGCCTGATCGCACTTTCGATCCTTCTGCCTCTCTATGATGTGATCAGTAAGTTCAAATAATGTTACCAAAGGCTAATTTTTCGAAATCCCCACGTCGATGTTTCTGTGTTAAGTTCCTAAGGTGGCGCACAGGCAAGAACTTTAATGGTAAAACGCCGTTGGAGCGTATTTCCGTCCGCATCCGACAGGGTCATATCAATAAGATTATCTCCCACATCGCCGGGCAACGGTGTTCCGGCCAGAGCAAGGCTATTTCCATTTGGGGTGGCCGTCAGCCACGCCGGTTTTACATGGATCGTCCAAGCGTAATGGGGAACTCCGCCCTCACCGTGTAGACTGGGCGTAAAAGAAACGCCCACGCAAGCTTTAGGCAGTTCGCTGTTTAGTATTCTAAGTCTACCCGAAGAAAAGCCGAAACACCCGGTTTGGTTACGGAGCGATTCCAACGATATTGCTCGGACCAGATCGGCTGTTCCGGAAACCACATTTCCGGTATAGGCGCCCGATACCGCGGGAGCGGTATTAACGGCCAGGTCTTCCGCGCCACTGATAAGCAGAAAAGCGATGTTAGCGGAAACGCCATAAGATAGAGCCGTGCTTTTGCGGCCGCAAAGACCGCCGGTGGCGAGGGCGGTCAGATTATGGTCGTAGACATATATGATTGGCCGGCCCCAAGCATCCCGGTTGCCGGATATAATCGAAGCAAAGACCGCGGCATCCGGGAGCCTGTTGTTTGCAATGGCCCACGCCAGCACGGATTGCATGGCTGCGTCCAGAATATCACCGGTATCGTCATATTTGGCTTTTTTTATTTTTGGTCCGATCAACGTTAAACTGCCGCCGATCAAGACGCCTAAAATGAGAATGCCGATAATAAGAGGCAATAGGGCAAAACCTTTTATAGGGGCCGGTTTCATTTAGGCGCTTTGTTCCTCAACATCGGCATGGGGATTTCTAAAAATAAGCCTTTGGTAACTTTACGATTTGTTTCTCAAGAGCCGTTGCTGATGAGGGTATTTTTAGAAATCCCGGGTTGTCGATAAATGAAAAGTGAATAATCAACTGATTTACAATCATACGGACTTATTCCGGCGATTTTCACCGGAACGTCTGTTCCGGTTGGCTGGAATGGATATTTTTTTGATCCTACGCTTTTCAGGATCAAAAAAACATTAGGGGTTAATGGTGATCACAAAACTTTTTTCAGCAATATTGTCATTAGGGCCTGCGGGGTCATTGCTGTCTCGAACCTGAACCTTGACATAATAGGCCCCGCTTACCGGAGGCGTACTGGTGCTGAGAATCCCGGTACCCGCAATGGTCCAGGCGGGTGGGGGAATCGGCGCCGCAATCAGACTCCAGGTATAAGGAGAGACTCCTCCGTCGGCATAGAGTGTGGTGCTATAAGTCGTGCCGACGGATCCGGCCGGTAATTCGTTGTTAACGATTCGAAGAGGCGGGCCCTGACATCCGATTTTTACTTTTAGCTCATTAAGGGTGACCCATTTAACGAGGTCATCGTATTCTTCCGGACGGTTCAACCGGGCAACCGCGGCATCATAATTGGGGCAATTGGCTGCACTGGTGCAGTTGTCGATCATCGGCTGACCAATATCATAGGCGCCAATGCAGGTTTGACCGGCGGGGCAGCCGGTCGTTACCATACCGGTCTGAGGATTTATATTTTCCGCGCCGGTTATTACCGCAAAAACGACGTCCGGTATGCGACTGGTGCAGGCCGGGTCCCGGCAAAGGGTTACATTCGTTGTTTTCCGGCCGCAGATGCTTCCGGCACTGGTCAGTTGATTATCGAAAAAATAATAAAGGGGCATGGTAAAGGCGTCTTTGCGATTGGCAGCCACCTCGCAAAATTCATCCACGGTTGCATCGGGGTTGTTGTCGCCCCAAACCGGAATTTTTCCGTTTGAGGCGGCAAAACCGATAAGAGAATCCACGGCAGCCTTGAGGGTATCCTTTGTTTCCATCCGCTTGGCCCGAACGGTAAGCGGACCAACCAGAGAAGCACCGAAACCGACCATGAGACCGATGATGACCAGGACAACGGCTACTTCAATTATGGTAAAGCCCTTTTGTCCGGAACCCATCTTTGCGCCTTTACTAAAAAACGATATAAAAATTCGCGATAATGGTGCCGGCCGTATAAACAGCACTCCCCGCAATCGATCCGGTATTATTGACCCCGTCATCGTATTTTGAATCGATTTCCAGGCACACCTCGGCCGGCAAGTTGGTAAACACAATACAATGTCTGGCCGCGCCCGGTCCCGGATCGACCCATGAAATACTGTACGTTCCGCCAAATGGATGTTTGGGAAGGTCGGAAGTACCATTGAACGTGCCGGCAATGATATTGGCCAAGGCCAGATCGCTGAATACGGCAAATACCTCGGCGCCGGCTATCTGACCGTTATTGTTGCCGTTTGTGCTGTCTGTTCCGGGCGGAAATAGGGCGCTATTTTCATCACCCGGGAGTTGTCCATACTTGTCGTAGAAAGTCATGACGCCGGCGCGCAATTCATCGGCCGACTTGACGACCCGTTTGACTTTGGCGTTTTGGATCATTTCCTGGCCTTTGAGGACACCGCCGATCAGGAGTCCTATGATGACCATGACAATCGCAATTTCGACAAGCGTAAAGCCCTTCTGATTGTTACCTATTCGCAGTTTTTTTCGCATGATATTCTCCTTTAAAAATGGGTCTATTCCTGTTTGCATGAATTCCCCAAATTCCTGTTTATAGCGCGGAAATAGCGATCTATTATTTGCGTTATATACGGAATATGGTGAAAACCGGTATTCTTGTGTTATTGATATAATCGGCAAGAAGGGATATTAAATTAAAATTAATTTAATAAAGGCGGAAAAAGACTTATGAACTGGAAAAAGGGATTAGGCCTGTATCTGTTCGAATTTAATGCAAAAATAGGAACAACTGCCTATCATTTAAAAAGGGCCAAGCAGCATGCTTTGTATTTATTAATGATTTCAACTGTTTGCGCGAGCAAGTTGATCCACGGCTTCATGCTGTTATTTTTTTGCAGGATCTCACAAAAATCGGCAATCCCGCACTGAATCGATCAACCGGATCTTTCAGTAAGAAAGAGGGGCTGCCCTTGTCTGACAACACCCTCTTAAAATGAGTG